>ULQU01045882.1_pt1 | contig 12456 bp, 7 predicted proteins | sample 1954841 | NCBI WGS metagenome assembly ULQU01 (sample SAMEA4835664, study PRJEB28245) | human gut metagenome | biome: gut microbiome; material: fecal sample | place: Denmark | collected 2008
TTCCAAATAAACCCCCATTTGAAATGGGGGTTGCTAACTTTCGTAAACTGAATATACTTCTGGTACATAGTCTGTATAAGCAATGAGATCTCCTCATTATAGCAAAGGAAAGAAGGATACGCCTGTTTTCGATTGACCTCTTTGACGGATATCGGGAAATGCTTTGTCGTGCAGGCATAAAAGCGCTCTGCATAGACTTGCTCATACGTATCCGGAGAAACATAGTAAATTTTCCATAACGGCATATATTCCATAGCGATAGCGCACCTCCTATCCCAGTGATAAAGCTCCTGCTTTTTATCATATCACATTTCCCCATGTGATAAAAACCGGTCATTTTATCACAAGCCTTGCTCTTCTATGATAAAATACCCGTTTTTTATCACAACCATGCAAAAGACCGTCCCAAAAACATGGAAACTTCATGCTTAAAATTTCAGATGTCAGACCGCAGTTTTCAGACTCCTGCCCTCTGACGCCTGACGTCTCTGCCTCTCACCGGAATATCTTGGAAAGCTCATCATCCGTCATATTTCCTATCCAGCTTTCGCCGACGGAGACGGTCATATCGGCGAGGGATCTTTTCTTTTGGATGATCTCATTGATCTTTTCTTCGAAGGTGTTCTTGGTGATGAAACGGTGGACGAGGACGTTGTTCTTCTGGCCGATGCGGTAGGCGCGGTCTGTCGCCTGAGACTCTACGGCGGGATTCCACCAAAGGTCGTAGTGGATGACATGGGAGGCGGCGGTGAGATTGAGACCGGTGCCGGCGGCTTTCAGGGAGAGGATGAAGAATCTCGCCTTCGGGTCTGTCTGGAAGCGGTCCACCATGTCTTTTCTCTCCCGGAGGGAGCAGCCGCCGTGGAGGAACATCGGACGTTCACCCAGCCTGCTCTCGAGGAGATCTGCCAGCTTGTCGCCCATGCTCTTGAACTGGGTGAAGATCAGGGCCTTTTCACGGCTGGCCTGGATGCTTTCTGCGAGGTCTAAAAGGCGCTCGGCTTTGCCGGAGAGGGCGGGGTCCCAGTTGTCCTCTTTGGTGAAGAGGGCGGGATGGTTGCAGATCTCCTTCAGGGCAAGGATCATCTGCAGGACGAGGCCCTGGCGCTTGAAGAGGGAGTCTTTGTCTCCGTCCTTCTGCTCACTGATGACGCGGAGGCTCTCTTCGACGGTCTGGTGATACAAGGCGGCCTGCGCAGGGGTGAGGAGAGTGTACTCGTCCTGCTCGAGCTTATCCGGAAGGTCGCTGATGATGGTCTTGTCTGTCTTGAGGCGGCGCAGGAGCATGGGCGCAGTGATGCTTTTGAAGCGTTCGGCTGCTTTTCTGTCCTGCTCGTACTGGATGGGATTCGCGTAGCGTGTCTGGAAGGTCTTTGCACTGCCGAGGTAGCCTTTGTTGGTAAATTCCATGATTGACCAGAATTCTTTGAGGCTGTTCTCGACGGGGGTGCCGGAGATGGCGATGCGGATGGGCGCTTTCATGCTGCGGACGGCCCGGCTCTGGGCGGTATCGGGGTTCTTGATGTTCTGCGCTTCGTCGATGATGAAGACTTCCCATTTCTTCTTTTTGAGAAGCTCCTGGTCGCTTCGAAGGAGTCCATAGGTGGTAAGAAGGATGTCGGCTTGGAAATCTGCAAGGTCGCGCTTGGCACCATAGTAGAGGAAAACGGTGAGGAGAGGTGCGAAGCGGGCGATCTCTTCCTGCCAGTTAGAGAGAAGGCTCGTCGGCACGACGATGAGCGCTTTCTTCTTGGCAAGGCGCCCCTCTTCGCGGAGCTTTTCGAGGAAGGTGATGACCTGAAGGGTCTTCCCAAGGCCCATGTCGTCGGCAAGGATGCTGCCGAAGCCGAGGCGGCTGTTGTTGTAAAGCCACACATAGCCGCGCTTCTGGTAGGGGCGAAGTGTCGCACATACATTTTCCGGCAGTGCGACGGGCTCGCCCTCTTTCATGGAGGAGAGCAGTCGCTTCACCTCGCTCGTCATGGTGATCTCCGCGCCTTCATAGCTGCCCTCGATGGCGATGCGGAGGAGCTCTTCCCTCTTGAGGGAGGCGGGACGCTGCCACATTTTTTCGAGCTTTTTCAGATCTGCTTCGGTCACATAGAGGTATTGTCCCTTGAATGCGATGAGAGAGCCTGCTTTGACGGATAGTTTTTCGAAATCTTCCGGAGACATCCGCTCGTCCCCTAGGGCGATCTGCCAGTCGAAGTCGAGCATGTCTTCCAAAGAGAGGAGGGACGGTGCATACGCTGCTCCCTCTTCTTTCTTTTTGAGGCGGAGTGTCTTCTTCGGACGGATGAGGTGCTGCAAGGACTTCGGCAGGATGACGCGCGCGCCCAAAAGACGCATGGCCGGGATGGCTTCCAAAAGGAAGGGGGCAAAGGTTTCCGCCGTGAAGGAGATCGGTGTCCTTCCTTCGCTGTCCATGTAGTCTTCCATGCCGGTCACGAGGGAAGAAAGCAGGTCCATATCCTTTAAGATCTGGTAGCGGCAGGCATCATAGTCATCCTTCGTGAAGACATCTGCGAGCGGCACTGCGTCCCCTTCGCTGTCCTCACTGTCTACGACGGAGAGGTCCAAGCGAAAGGCTTTTGTTTTCGGATCATCTGACACGAGAAGCACGGGCTGCCAGCGGGCGGCGCTCAGGTGGAAATAGGACAGCCACGATGCGATGCCGTCAGCCTCGGGATGCGGCCTTCCTTCTCGCGCCATCAGGGGCTCCCCCATGAAGAAAAGATCATAGATGGGATCGTCTGCGAAATTTTTCTTCGCCATGTTTTGCATCAAGTGCGTGAGGAAAAGTGAAAGTGCCGCCTCGGCAGGCTCTCTGGCAAAGCATCTCTTCTCTCTGTATCGCGCGATCTCTACCATGGAAGGGGTCACCCATTTCGAGAGGATCCCCATGGCTTCCGCGGTGCCCGTGTCCTGCTCGGTCGGCATCCAGCGGATGGAGAGCGCATTTTCATCCACACGCACCAGCTCGGGGATGGCATTTCCTGTACGGAGAAGGTGTATAGCGAGCAGCACCACCTCGCGGAAGGCACGCACGGTGTAAGAGCTGTCCCGCGCTTCCTCTTCCGTCATATCGAGAAGAGCAGCGAGGAAACGGCTCATCGGCCACCAGTCGCCGCGATCTGTGTAGAGCTTCCCCTCGAAGAGCCCTTCGATCACGAGATGCACGGAAGAAACGGAGGCAAGCTCCAGGCTATCTTTCCCGCCGCCCACGACGTAAACGGCTGACGAATCAAAGAGCGCTTTCTCTGCGATCTTTCTGACGCCCGTCATTGTCTTTTCATAGACGCGGCCGAAGCTGCCGCGCCCATAGAAGGCGGGCGAAGCGGGAAGCACACGCATCCATAGGGAAAAGAGGCTTTTAATCTTCGTGAAATCTGGAATTTCCGCCGTTTCCTCTGCCATGGGAAGTGCCATATCCTTGACCAATTCCCCTTTCACAAGGTCATCCCAGCGCGGGATCTTGGCAGACATCTCATTTGCGATCGTCACATGCCGCTTCTTTAGCTCACTCACAAGCGACACGCCATGCAGGGAAAAGACTTGGAAAGGATCATTGTCGATGGCACGGCTCACCTCATAGATGACGGCCGCGATGTGCTTGCAGAGGTGCGCCCAGTCGGGACAGCTGCAATGCATCTCGATATCATTCATTGAAGAAGGGAATAGGGAAAGCCCTGCCTTTTCTGCAAGCTCCATGACAGCAGGTGACAGCTCCCGATGCAGGAGCTTCGTCACGATCGAAGGATGGCGCGATACATCATCCAGAAAGGCCTGGACTTTGTTTTCCGGAAAAGGAGGGAGCGTCAGCGTGACATGGTAGGGCGTGCGCCGCGTCCCCTGCACCTTCGCAGTCAGCGTCTCCCCATCACGGTGCATGGAAATGACCGCACCGCCTCGGGCATACACCCGCCCGCGCGGCAGACGGTTCGCATGGTCCGCCTCCTCGAGCGCTTTCAGCCACTCGCTTCCCCACCAGGTATTGCCATATTGCAGTTTCATCGTCTTTTCCTCACTTCTGTACGTTTTTCTTTATTATATGAAATCGTTACGGTACAGGCAATCGGTCATGACAAATTCCGCAGGGAAGGAGAGATGGTACGACACATTAAATAAGAAACGCTGCGGGAAGGTAACCAGGGATGAGTGACTAGTGGCTAGGAGACATCAGACTCCTGTATCATCATTTCGAGCAAAGTGAGAAATCTTTGTCATTCGCGGTCAGAAGCTCTCGCTTTCCACACATGTGCCGCGCACTTCTCCGTTTTCCTCATCTATCTTTCATACCGCCAGTGCCCTATCCGCCCCTTCGGGGCACCTTCCCCTCGAGGGGAAGGCTATGGTGCGGGGCGGCGGTATTCTCGTTTCGCTGCCTTCCCCATGGGGGGAAAAGGATCTTGAACTTCTCCCTCCTTCCTCTGGAAGGAGGTGCCCCGAAGGGGCGGAGGTTGGCTCTCGCAGCGGGATGAAAGGAAATGTACGATAGTCCGTCCTCTCGTTTCGTCATCCCGAGCGCAGCCGAGGGATCTTTCTTGCAGGCAGGAAAACCGTACATATGAGGAAGTCCGTCCTTCCAAGTCGGATGAAGTACGGTGTTTACCGCTCCCCTCACATTTTTTATCTGACCGGTGTGCAAGGAAGATTTCTCGCTTCGCTCGAAATGACAATACCGGGAAAGGCGGTACTCTCATTTTCCGCCCTTGAGACGCTTTTTTCCCCCTCTCTTTCATACCACTAGTACCCTATCCGGCTCGCTTCGCTCGCCGCCTTCCCCACGCGGGGAAGACTTTGTGTCGGGGACAGCGGCACTCTCACAAATGCCGTGCTTCCATTCTGTGCAAACAAAAACCGCTCTGCGAGGACGGGCTTTGCAGAGCGGTTTCTGGTTCTATTATTCCACAGTCACGGATTTTGCGAGATTTCTCGGCTTATCCACATCATTTCCTCTCTTGATAGAGGTGTAGTAAGCGAGGAGCTGCATCGGGATGACGGCGAGGATCGGTGCGATGAAGGGATCGACTCTCGGGATACGGACGGTCTCGGTCGTGTACTTCGCGATCTCTGTGTCATCGACAAAGCCGATGCCGAGGACTTCGGCGCCGCGGGCGCGGACTTCCTGGATATTGCTGTACATCTTTGCGCTGACATCGTCCTGTGTCGCTACGGCGATGACCGGGGTCTCCGGCGAGATGAGGGCGAGGGTGCCATGCTTCAGTTCACCGGCCGCGTAGGACTCCGCATGGATGTAGGAGACTTCTTTCAGCTTCAGTGCGCCTTCCATGGCAATCGCATAGTCGATGGAGCGGCCAAGGTAGAAAATATCATTCGCCTTGATGAGCTTTTCAGCGACGTCTGCCATGTGTTCTTTTTCATCAAGCACGGTGTCGATCTGAGCCGGCAAATCTCTCAGTGCGGTGGAGATCTTCTGGATGAGTGCGGGCTTCAGTGTGCCTTTCAGCTGGCCCATGTAGAGGGCAAGGAGCAGGAGCGCCACGAGCTGAGTGGTATAGGCTTTCGTAGAAGCGACGGCGATCTCCGGGCCTGCCAGGGTGTAGACGACATTGTCAGCTTCACGCGCAATGGAGGAGCCGATGGAATTCGTCACGGCGAGGCTCTTCGCGCCGAGACGTTTCGCTTCTTTGAGCGCCGCCAGGGTGTCGATGGTCTCGCCGGACTGGCTGACTACGATGCAGAGTGTCTTATCGGTCGTGAGCGGACGGCTGTATCTATATTCGGAAGCGATCTCTACAGATACAGGGATCTTGACGAAGCGTTCGATGTAGTGCTTCGCAACGATGCCGGCATGGTACGCCGTGCCGCAGGCGGTGATCAGGATGTGATCGATGCCGGAGAGACATTCTTTCGTCCAGCCGAGATCATCGAAATTGACAGAGCCGTCTTTATTGAGATGGATCTGTACGGTATCGTGGACAGCCTTGGGCTGTTCATAGATCTCCTTCAGCATGAAATGCGGGTAGCCGCCTTTTTCAGCAGCTTCCGCGCTCCACTTGACTTCCTGGATCTCCTTTTTGATCGGCTTGCCTTCGGCATCGAAGAGGGAAACGCCATCCTTCTTCACGATGGCCAGCTCGCAGTCGTCCAGGATATAGATCTTTCTGGTATGGTTGATGACGGCCGGAATGTCGGAGGCGATGAAATTCTCGCCATCGCCAAGGCCTATGATGAGCGGATTGTCCTTCTTCGTGCAGATGATGGTGTCCGGCACCGCCTTATCCATGATGACGAGGCTGTAGGAGCCTTCGATCACGGAAAGGACCTTGCGGACAGTGGAGAAGAAGTCTCCGTCATCCATCTTTTCGAGAAGGTGTGCCACGACTTCGGTGTCGGTATCCGACTTGAAGACATGGCCTTCTTCGATCAGCTGCTTCTTGAGCGTCATGTAGTTTTCGATGATGCCATTGTGTACGATGACGAAATGATTATGGCAGTCGCCATGCGGATGGGCATTCCGATCCGATGGCTGTCCGTGCGTCGCCCAGCGGGTATGCCCGATGCCGATGTGTCCGGTGAGCGGATGCGCCTTCAATGCGGCTTCCAGATTTGCCAGACGACCTTTTTTCTTTTCGATAGAGATCGCACCTTTGTCATAGATGGCGATGCCAGCCGAATCATAGCCGCGATATTCGAGGCGTCTCAGCCCATCGATCAAAAAGCGGGACGCTTCGCCGCTGCCCACATAACCTACAATACCACACATACGGTATTCCTCCTTGCGTATTTCTTTGGAATGCTCTGCCGCTCCGGGCCGCCCCTTTCCATCAGGGCTGTCTTTGAAAGAAGGCTGTACGCCTTGCTTTCTCTGCTCATGGACCAGAGGATCTTATTCTTATTATTAGTAAGGGAAATGCGATTCGATCGCAGAATCAGATATTATAGAAATGCGGACATCGCCCGCAGGTATTCATACAGAGTTTATTATATCACATGTCATAAAAATATGATATTTCCCGGTGGCACACAGAAAAAGGAGCTGTAACTTACGTTAAGCTCCTTCGCTACGTTTTTCACATTATAGCATAGCTTGGAAGAGAAGGAAAGGGTGTGACTGGTGACTAGGGACTAGTGACTGGGGAGACTAGGAGCCTTTAGACGTTAGACTTCAGATTTCAGATTTCTGACGTCTGACTTCTGACGTCTTATCTCATTCAAATCGATCCCAATACCGATCCGATTTCCTGCATCTCTTCCATTTCCGAAAGACCTGCCACGGCGGCGAAGACGCCGATCATAGCAAGAAGCAGCAGAAAAAGGAGGAGCATCACGTAGGGCGCGATGGCGATCAGGACGGATTTTCCTGTGGAGAAGAAATAGTTCTCGCGGATCGCAAGGACATCAAGGACGAAGGTCCACACGCAGATCGCAAAGGAACCGATGCCGGAGAGGAAGGAAAGCCCGATGCTTTCTGCCAGTGTGAAGAAGACGGAGAAGGCAAGCGGCAGCGATGCCGCCATGAATCCGGCGGTGATGCCCTTCGCGCTCCCTTGTCCGCCGAGAAGTCCGGAGAGGTAGTCGGTCACGGCGCTGTGGACAAGGATGGAAAGCCCTAGAAAGAGAAGCACGGCCAGAAACTCGACAAGAAGCCCCGGTCCTTCTGAGAAGGCGGATACCGCCGTCAAGAAAAGTGTAAAGAGCCATAGGATCCCCGCTTCACGAAGGCGTTCGCCGCGGGTGATGTCATAGAGCGCCGCCCGCGGTATCACGATCAGCGAGTAGACAAGATCAAGAAAGGTATTCATGGAGTTGCTCCTTTGGAATGAATGTATGATATGGGAAAGTCTTTAAAGTATCAGACTTCAGACTTTTGATGTCTGCCCTCTGATGTCTCTAAATCTCACTTGACAACCGGTGTCTTTCCTTCTGTCAATGCCTTTTTCATGCTCCCTGCCATGGATTCTCCCATGACATTCGAGAGCCGGGCAGCTTCGCCGCGAAGGAGGGAGCGGAGTGTCACTGCGCTATTCGTATACGAGCGGGTCTCTATATGATCCACATCGAGCCCGCCGCTCGAGGCAGCATAGTTCAGCGCATCATAATAATTGCCCATGGCATCGACAAGACCGAGGTCCTGTGCCTGACGGCCGGTCAGGATGCGCCCATCGGCGATGCTCTTTACTTTCTCTTCATCCATATGGCGTCCGTCCGCCACTGTCTGGACGAACTGGTGGTAAATGTCATCGACCATGACCTGCAGCATCTCTCTCTCTTCGCCTGTCATCGGGCGGTACATGGAGAGGATATCCTTGTGCGCGCCGCTCTTGATCTTATCATTCTTGACGCCGACCTTATCCATCAGGTCTTCGATATTGGTATAATCCATATAGACGCCGATGCTGCCCGTCATGGTGGCCGGAGAGGCGAAAATGTAATTTCCCTTGCTCGCCAGCCAGTAGCCTGCCGAGGCGCACATATCGCCCATGGAGATCACGATGGGCTTCTTGCTGCTGCGGATCTTATCCATTTCTTCCGCGATCTCCTGGGTCGCTCCTGTCGAGCCGCCCGGGCTGTTGATGCGGATCAGGATGGCTTTTGCCTGCGGATCCTTTCTGGCTTCCTGAAGCTCTCGCATGATCTCCTCGGAGGAGGAGCCGGAAGAGCCACTCAGCATCGAGTCTGTCTCCGGCCCGCCGTAGATCGCGCCGTCGATGCGCACGACGGCCACATAGCCCTCTCCCCGCTTTTCTTTTTCTGCTTTCCAAAGAGATGTGCTGCCCACCGAGAGCGCCGCCGCAAGGAGCAGAACTGCGAGAAGCAGGATCCATTTTCTTTTCGTCTGTATCGTCATTAGAAGTCGTCCTTTCGTATGTATTGGCTGATAGTTTCATTATAGCACAGGAGAGAAGGGGTTCAGTGGTCAGAGATAGGGAGCCTTTATTGACTTGTGTCTTCCATGCTGCTTTCGGGCATCACTCTTTAAAAAAAACGGCGCTCGCCTGCTGCCGTCAATCGCCTGCTTGAAACGCATATCCCCACTCTCTTTCATGCCGCTAGTACCCTATCCGGCTCGCTTCGCTCGCCACCTTCCCCTCGAGGGGAAGGCTGTTCATATCAAGCGGTGAAGCCACCACCACAAGTTTGAGAGCAGGGATGCGGGATTAGTAGCCGCAAGTAAATGGTAGCTAGGGATTGGTGGCTAGGGATTAGGAGTCTCAAGTGACTGGTGACTAGTGACTGGCACGCCATCTCATGGCATCGCCATTATTTATACTTCGCGGCGCTTCCATATTTTTATGCGCCGCACCACCATTTCGCATTTCTCATTTCTAATTTCTCATTCAAGAGAGACTTTCATCCCCAAGCAAGGGGCAGCACGCCCCGTAGTCTGCCCCTGACCCACAAAAGAAAAACGCACCGCGAAATCATTCGCAGTGCGTTTTTACATACTAACCTGTTACGGCAAACCGTCACTCATGAGATGCGCATAGTGCTGCTGGATCTTACGGGTGACAGGGCCGACTTCTCCATTGCCGATCGGCTTTCCGTCGATGGAGAGGACCGGGATGATGCCGTCCTGAGAATTCGTGAGGAAGACTTCTTCCGCATTCATCATATCTTCGAGGCGGACCGGATCTGCCGCATCATCGATGGAGGTGACACCGGCAGTCGGAGCGACGCGGGAAAGGACGAGGGAGCGGGTGATGCCGCGGGTCATGAATTCATTCGTGCCCGTGGTCCAGATGACGCCGGCCTTGACGATGAGTACATTCGAGTGGGTGGCTTCGGTCAGAAGGCCGTCTCGGATGAAGATGCCGTCGTAGCAGCCCTGTTTCAGGGCTTCCTGACGCGCGAGAAGGTTATCCACCTGAGAGAGGGAAAGAATGTCGCAGTGATGTCCGCGATCATCTTTCATCGTGATGCACTTCACGCCATCCTGCACTTTGGCAATGGCCTCAAGACTGATCGGTTTGGCGTAGACCAGGACATTCGGACGCAGCTGATTTCTGGCAGGAATCAGGAAATCATGATCGCCCTGTCCGCGGGTGACGATGATCTTCACATAGCCTTCTTCGATGCCGCTTTCTTCGACGACAGTTTCCACGATCTCGGTGAATTCGTCCGGTGCTGTCACGGGACGGATGCCCAAAAGACGCATGGAGCGGTACAGACGGTCGGTGTGATAGGAAAGAGCAAACGGATGGCCTTTGTAGACGCGGATCCATTCATAGCATCCGTCACCAAACTGGAGTCCTCTGTCATCTGCCGCGATGATCTGGGAGAAATCATAATAGAAATTGTGATTGTAGTATATGGTAGTTTTTCTTTCTGCCATACGTCTCACCTCCGTAACAAATTGTTATTATTATGGCTTATGAGGCGAGGAATCGAGATCAGCTCTCTCCCCCGCCGCTTATCCCTTTTCCTTAGCGCCTCATTTATTTTTCAGTGCTTTGATCTTTTCAATGAGGAGCGGGAGGAAATCCTTCAGATCCGCTTCGACAGCGTAGTCTGCCATTTCCATGATCGGCGCCTTCGGGTCCTTATTAACCGCGATGACGATGTCCGCATTGACTGCGCACATGTGCTGCATCGCGCCCGAGATGCCGAGTGCGAAATAGATCTTCGGAGCTACGCCCTTGCCTGTCTGGCCGATCTGGTGGCGATGCGGCTCCCAGCCGAGCTCTGTGATCGGACGGCTGCAGCCGACAGCTGCCCCCAGAAGATCAGCGAGCTCATGGAGCTTCGCCCATTCTTCCTCCGTACGGATGCCGCGGCCGCCTGCGACGACGACCTTCGCATTTTCGACCGGATGGCTGTCCTTCTCACCGGCGATGATCTCCTTCAGCACTGTGCCGAGATCCTTCTCTTCAAGGGAAACGGAGAGGGAGATGACCTCGCCCGTGCGGGAAGCATCGGCTTGCGGGTACTTGAAGATGCCCGGGCGGACCGTGCCGACCTGAGGACGATAGTCCGGAGACACGATGTCTGCCATGATATTCCCATCCATCGCCGGACGCGACCAGATGACGAGCCCCTTCTCGGTATCTGCCGAAAGCTCCGTCACATCTGCCGTAACGCCGCAGACGAGCTCTGCCGCCAGACGCGGGGCGAGATCGCGGCCGAATGGCGTCGCACCAAAGATGATGGTATCCGGCTTCTTCTCCAAGAGGAACGGCGCCAGTGCCTTCTGGTACGCTTTCCCATCATAGTGGGCAAGGAGCGGATGATCGATCACATAGACCTTATCTGCGCCGAGGGAGATCAGCGAGGATGCCGGATCCTTGAGATCGGCACCGATGAGGACGACTGCGACCTCTTCCCCCAGTTGGTCCGCCAGTACGCGGGCTTCGCCGGTCAGTTCACCGGTGACCTTCTGGATCTTGCCATTCGCAAGCGCTCCGATGACATAAATACCTTTGTGTTCAGAAAAATCCATTTCGCCCCTCCTTAGATGACCTTCAGTTTCTGCATAGCCGAGAGGAAGAGATCTGCCGCTTCTTCCGTCGTCTTTCCTTCGATGCGGAGATTTTCTTTTTTCGGCGGCACGACCGGACGGACCTGACGGACCTGCGTCGGAGAGCCCTTCATGCCGATGCGCGCCGGATCGACCGGCAGATCGGCTGCCGTGAGATTTCCGATCTCCACTTCATCCTTCTTGAGGAGACCCTTGATGCTCGGGTATCTCGCATGGTTCAGCGCTTCTGTCGCAGTGACGACCGCCGGAAGAGCAAGCTCGAGCACCTCGATATTCCCACCGATCTGGCGCTTCACGGTCAGGAAGCCTTCCTTCTCATAGGAAATGCCTACGGCTGCACTCACATCCGCGATGCCGAGCGTCGCAGCGATCTCCGGCCCGATCTGTGCCGTATTGCTGTCGATGGACTCCTGCCCGCAGAAAATGAGATCGAATGTTCCCAGCTTCTCGATCGCCTTAGCCAGCGTGTAGCTCGTCGCAAGAGTATCCGCACCGCCAAATGCGCGGTCCGTCACGAGGTATACTTCATCAGCACCCATAGCGACCGCATCCTTCAGGACAGCGGCTGCCTGCGGGGGACCCATGGTGATGACCGTCACCGTGCCGCCCACTTCATCGCGCAGCGAGAATGCCGCTTCCAGCGCATGGAGATCCAGCGGATTCATGATGCTGTTCGCATTATTTCTTTTCAGTCTTCCTGTAGTCGGATCGACTTCCATCTTCGAGGTGTCGACGACCTGTTTGATACAAACCAGAAACTTCATAGTGTCTCCCTTCTGTGAGGTCGAAATCATATGCCACGCAGCACGAACGCCGCGCCACAGGGTAAACGGGGCTAGAGAGAAATAAGGCTTCGCCTACTGTCCCCATTATCCATATTTGTTTAAAGTATAGCATAAGTGAAACGTTTTTGCGTGAGAAAGTTCATAAACTTTGAGGCTTTACCGTCTGCCCGCCATCAAAAAGGGGCTTTGAAATAACGATCATCTCATTTTCGCTTTCAATCTGCCGCG
>ULQU01027962.1_pt1 | contig 12431 bp, 4 predicted proteins | sample 1954841 | NCBI WGS metagenome assembly ULQU01 (sample SAMEA4835664, study PRJEB28245) | human gut metagenome | biome: gut microbiome; material: fecal sample | place: Denmark | collected 2008
GCGAAATCTCTTCGCCGGGCGGACGTCACTCTAAACCATTATTAAAACTCTATTTGACGACAACGCGGTGTCTGGATGATTGCTGTGCGTTGTCGATTGTAAGGATGTAGACACCTTTTGCAAGGTGGTTTACAGGAACGGCTATGCTTCCGTTGTTGCCGAGCTGCTCCATTACGAGCGAGCCGTTGGTGGCGTAGATGCGTACGGCATAGTCGGTCATCGCGGTGCGGATGTTGAGACGGTCGGTTGCCGGAACTGGGAAGATTCTGACGTCGGCGTCGACAGCCACATCGTTTACAGAAGCCTTTTCCTCGTCGATTTCAACAGGGATGTTCACAAATTGGATTTTACCCTTCTGTGTGGCGCTTACCACGGCTGATGTCTCGGTCTTGTCGGTAAGACCTGAGATTGTCAGGATGCCGTCGGCGATAGCCATTGTAGCCTTTGCAGCGTCGCAGTTGTCGACAATCGCATAGGTCACTGTTGAATTGTCGTTGTCGAGGTTGAAGAGTGTCTGGAGGTCGACGGTGGCAGGGATTGTGATGCCGGCGAGAGCCTTTTTGGCGTCGCTGATTTCACGGTTGCCGCCGAAGTCGTCGAGACAAGCGTAGGTAGGTGTAGTCAAGCCATACGCGTTTCTCTTCGTGCCTTCGAATCCGAATGTCATTTTCTTGATTTTACCGAACTGGCGGAGGTCAACCCATTGCCATGTGTCGAGGTAATAGTGGTCGGCCTCGTTGTCGGCGCGGTAGTCGGCAAGATAGTAGTCAATCGATGCTGTCGTGTCGTCGGCTTTCACAACGTTTACGGTCATCTTGAACCAGTCGCCCTTTGCGAATCCGCCTGGAGCGGTCGACATGCCGTCGCCGTTTACGTAGGCGTTTACGTTGTTGGCTGTGTTGGTCACGTAGAATCCGCTCACGTCGGCTCCGTCGGCGGCGTTGGTCACGTTGGCTGCGTAGTTGGCGCCGGTGTAGCTGTAGACCACGGCGTAGTTCGCAGAGTTGTGTCCGCTGCCCACAGCCGACTTGAACTGGTCGGCATACGACTCAAACACGGTGCCTGTCTGGTTGCTCAGAGCGAAGCCTCCCCACCATGTTGAGGTGTGGCGCTCGGTGTCGAAAGCAAACGAGCCGCTGACAAACTGCGAGCTGGTGCCCGGGTTTGTGTAGCTTGGGTCGTCCTTGCCAAGACCGTTGTAGAAGCTTTCAGGAGCGAGGAAGTTGTCGTCCATTGTGGCGGCAAACTGGTTGCCGGTCACGTAGACAACTGCCGCATCGGTGGCGGTGTTGCCCCATGCGTCGGTGGCTGTCATATAGAACACGCCTGAGCGGTCCAAAGCCGGGGTGGCGGTGTTGTCGCCGTTGGCAACAACCTCGCGCATAGCGTTTTTCCATTCCACAGCCACAGGATATACGCCGCCGTCGAATTCTGCCTTAAGGTCGGCTTTCGCGCCGCTTGCCACGGTGGCTTGCGGAGTGGTGCATGCCGCTGTGAGAGGCAGAGGCTCGCCGCTGAAGTTGTCGATATATGCGTTGCCTTCTGTTGCAAAGTCGAGAGCCGTCACTGCACCCTTGTCCTTCAGGTTGAAGAAAATCCATTTTCCTGAAGTTGCAGGGATGGTGTATGCGTGAGCGTCGGCGTTGCCGTCGTAGACGTTCATAGCCACCTCGGCGTCAGTTTTCACGAAGAATCCGGTCAGGGTCAAGCCCTTGTCGGTGTTGGTGAGCTGCACAGCTCCTGCGCCTTCGATTTTAGCCACTTTCGTGCCTTCCACCACAGCATCGTCGGCATCGACTACGGTAAATCCGGCGAAAGAAGCCGTACCGTCGTCAAAACCGCTATCGTTAACCTTCACGTTCTCGAACGTAGACACTTCGGTAGGCAGATATGTGGTTGTGAACGCGTCGGTTGCCGCAACTTCGCCCACATTTGTGCCGTCGAGGCTTTCAAGCAATGTGTAGAGGCGGTATTCCGTCTGGCTCGACAAGCCGTTGAGGCTCACCGACACTTCTTTGCCGGCACGCAGTGTGGCGGTGAGTGTCGAAGCCTTCATCTCGTCGGCTGTAGGAGCGGTTTCCGATGATTCTTTCACCATGAGGTAAGCCTTGCCGTTGGCGGCAGTCTTGAGGACGGCAGTCGCTGCGTTGTGGCTGATGCCAGAGATTGCAGGATAGCCTTCGTCGAATGCCGGAACAGCCGATGCGTCGGCATATTCGTAAGCGCCGATTGTCGGTGTCGTGGCGTTGCGCACGACGCCGAGCAGGTCGGTGGTCACGAAGTCGAGCGGCATGGCGTTGAGCAGGTTGCCGGCGGCTGCAGGGAAGAGCATTTTGTCGCTGAGGAACGCAACGTCCTCATTGAAGCTGCTCTGCTCGTTCACTTTCAGCATCCAGTCGCTGAACGATGCGAGTTTCGTATTGCTGCTTGTCTGCGCAAACACAGTTCCGTTGGTGTGGAGCACGTTGTTGGAGAATGTGATTGCCGCAGCGTCAGCGTCCTTGTATGTGCGGTATACCAAGCCGTTGTCGCGGGCAAGGAAAATGTTGTTGCGCACGGTCATAGCCTCCATCGCGTCGTTGAGGTAGCAAGCCACGTTGTTCTCGTGTCCGGCAACGACAGCCGTGTTGTAGGCGATGTCGACATTCGGGGTTTTGCCGTTGACCTTGATGGCGGCAGACGTGTAGTCGCTGCTCTTCACCGACACCTCGTTGTTGACGATGCGCGAGCGTTTGTCGGCTGTCGACGCGCCTTTGCGCACGTAGATGCCGATTGCTTCCACACCGAGGTCGATGTGCATTGTGTTGCCTTCCACGATGCAGTTGTCGCCGAACTGCAGGTCGAAACCGTTGAATCCGCGCGACAGTGTGGTGGTGGTGTTCTCAATCACGTTGCCGCGGATGGTGATGTTGTTGTCGCCGGAGTATGCCGAGAGGGCTGACGCCGCGTTGTTGCGGAACGTGTTGCCTTCCACCACGCATCCTGTCTGATGCGTCAGTGCCACATACGATGTGCCTCCGATGATTGCACCGCGGTATCCACCCTCGAGCAGACAGTTGCTGAGCGTGAAGTAATCGTTGTTGCAGTTCTCCTTGTCGATGGCAAGCTGGCGCACAAGCACGAGCTGCTCTGCCGTTGTGGTCGACTCTATGCGGTCGGTGTAGAGGTGGCAGGCGTCGACGGTGTCGTGCTGGCTCGTGTTGATCATATAGACGAGAGCCGGGAATGTCTTGTCGGTTGATGTCACCGTCACGCCGCGGAGCGTCACGTAGTCGGCTCCGTTGAACGTGACCACACCATATTTATCTGTGTTGTAGCCCGGGTCGGTATATGCGTTGTGGAAAATCTTCACATCGCTGTAGTTGCCCGTAGCCGACTGGATAGTCACGGTGTTTACGTCAGACGCACCCGGAATCTCCGGAATGTTGACCTTTTCGTTGTATTCGCCGCTGAGGATGTTGACAGTCACAGCGCCCTCGATGCCGGTTGCGATGTCGTCGACAGCCGCCTGGATGGTTGCATAGTCGCCGCCTTCACCCACGGTGTAGACGCCTTTCTTGCCTGCCTTCATGGCAGTCTGTGCTGTTATCGACGCCATGGTGCTTGTCTCTGCGCCGTTTGCTGTGTAGGCAGTCAGGGCAGCGGTGCCGAGATTGCCTTCGGCTGCGTCGGCATTGAAGTCGTAAGCCACCCAGAAGTAGTATTTTCCAGGAGCGGTGGCTTTGTAGTCGGTAGCGATTTCAAACGGTGCGGTGTTGGCTGAGCCGATAAGATTGTTGGCGCTGAACTGGTCGGTTGTAGTGACAAAAATCTTTGCTGCGGCTATGGTGCCTTCGGCTGAACCGTCGGCAGAAACGACAAATTTTGAGAAGTCCATCTCGCCCTTGTCGCCGTCGATTGTGGCTTCGGCGCGGAGCATAGGCACATTTTTCGAGCCGCGGAGCGACTCGCCGGCAGCCACGCTTGTAATCGCCATGTTGCCCACGGAGAGCGGCAGGAGCTCATACTGGCTTACCTCGATGGCCCAGCCGTTGCTTGCATAGCTGTATGACGGGCATTTGAAGTAGACTGTCAGCTTGCCGTCGTCGGCAACCGACACTATCGGTGCTTCGAGCATCTTGCTCACTTTAACATCTGGTGTCGAAGTCTTCTTGCCACCATAATATATGTAGAAATTGTCGTTGTAGGAAGTGCTGAACGACTTGAATGTCAGTTTCACCACTTTGCCTGCGTCTTTCGGACGGAACGTCACCTGTCCCTCGAAATTCTTCGGCGACTTGCCGTCGGCGCCGCCGTTGTCGTAGAACATCAGTGCCTCGTTGCCCACAACGATTTCGCCGTTGTCACCAGCCTGCAGGTTGTAGGTGTTTTTCACCGTGCGCGCGCCTTCAGGGTCGCCCTGCTCGGCAGCCACGTTGATTGTCGCAGTGGCGGTTGTCACGGCGGTCACGGCGGCATCGATGTTGGTGTCGGTAGCCGCTTCGTCGGCGATGTCGGCAGTCAGCCAGAAGTAGTTGCTTCCCTCGGCAAGCTCAAGCGGACGGGCGAACGTGATGTTTGCCTCAGTCGTCTCGGCGGTCACGTCGATGTCGGCGATTGAAGTCTCTTTGGTAAGCTCGTTTTTCTGACCTGAAGTGTAGACGTGGAGCTTGGCAACGTTTGCCTGGCAGCCCTTCATGTTGAATTTGATGCCCTTCAGCACCACCGGACTGATGTTGCCGGCAGTCTGGATGTCCACGCCGAGGAGTTCCTGGTTGACAGCGCCCTTGTTGACGATGTCGGTGCTTGCCTGCGTAGCCTTGACGGAGCTTACCTCCATCGGGCGTTGGCGGTATTCGCGCACCTCGGCGTCCCAGCCCTTGGCTGTGTAGCCCGATGTTTCGGTCTTGGCGTCGAACACCACTGTGAGTGCGCCGTCGACACTCTTTGAGCGCAGAATCTTGCCCGGACCCACGTTCTTGTCGGCCTCGCCGGTGAGCGACCACAGGAGTTCGCCGGTGGTGCCTTTTCCGCTGTACACCTCAAACTTGGCGCGCGGATAGTTTGCGTTGGCTGAATAGTAGAGCGCGAACGACTTGATGTCGAGTTCCACGATCATGTCGTTGTCGCCGGGGATGAATGTTGTAATCTGGTCGCCAATCACCGGCTCATAGCCGTTGTTGCCCACGTATGGGTTTGGCGTGTTTTTGAAAGTCCAAGTTCCGTAGATTGTCTTTTCGACGGTTCCCACGGTTGAGAGCAGTTCGTTTTTCACCGAGCTGTTGCCGTCGGGGTTGACGGTTGCTGGGCTGTAGCTTGCGCCGCCGATTTCAATCGATTTGCATCCTGCGTCGAGAATCTCACCTGTCTGAGCCTTCTGGTCGATGTCGTAAGCCAGCCAGAACCAGTTTTCGCCTTCCACGAGTTGCTGGTCGAAGGCAATCGAGAATTCCTGCTTGCCTGTAGGCACGGCTTCGCCGAGCTTGGTGGCGGTGGCGAAAGTAGATGATTTTGCGGTGTAGTAGACCGTGGCTTTCTGCAGATGGTTGATGTCGGTAGTGCCTTCGGTCTCAAACGTTAGTTTAGTGGCGTTGACAGCCTCGGTGTTCTCCGTCTTCACGCAGACCGAGAGGATAGGCTGGTCGGTTGAGCCTGCCGTGCTTGTGTTGTCGGCAACCTGTGCCGTGGTGACCGTTTTCACGGTCATCGGTGCTGGCGAATATTCGCTGACGAAGGCCTCGAAGCCCTTGCCGCGGTAGGAGTCGCCGGTCACTGATCTCATCCATACGGTGAGCGAGCCGTCGGCAGCCGACGAGCGCAGCACCACGGGCTTGCCGTTCATCACCTGCGCGTTGAGGTTGGCGTCGCTTACCGTCGTGCCGTTGTACACCTTGATTTTGTCGTTATACGAATCGCTGCCGTATGTCGACTCATACAGTTCCACCTTCGAAAAGTCGATTTGCACCACTTTGCCCGGTGTGGTGGGCTTGAACGTCACCACGCCTTCGAATTTCGATGATATTTTGCCGTCTTTGCCTCCGTCGTCGTAGAAATTGAGTCCCGACGCGCCAATGGCGAATGTGCCGGCGGAAGGCATGTTGAGCTCGTTGCCCACGGTTACTGTCGAGGCCACCGGTGAGGTGATTTTCTCCTCGCCGCCAATCTTCACCGAGGTGCATTGCGCCGTGATGGCAGAGCCTACGGCTGCTGTGGTGCTAACGTCGCCCACAAGCCAGAAATAGTTGTCGCCGGCAGCGAGCGGAAGCGATCCGGTGGCTGTCACCGTAGTGCCGTCCACCTTGCTGGCACCGAATAGACCGGCTTCGGAGATGTTGAACGGAGCCTTCTTGGAGTAGTAGATGCGTGCGCCCGACACTGCCGAGGCATCATTGAGCACGAATGCCACCTGTGTGGCACTCAGTGCGTTGCTTGCGCCTGCGGTCTTGACGTTGGCGGCAGCCACCGGCTGCAACGACGCGCCGATAATCGGGTTGGGGAGGCTGACAGCCTCGGTTGCGGTGTACTCCATGTCGCCTCCGGCAACAAGTTCCACCTTGAATGAGTATTTCACATACTCATCCTCCTCGTTGGAGTAGGCAACCGTTAGCGAGCCGTCGGCAGCCGTCGACTCAAACACCTTGCCTTCAGCCACGGCGCCCATGTCGCCTGCCGGCAATGAATAACTGATTGATGCCGCGCCGTTATACACCTTCAGCTCGGCGTCGCACGTGTCGAAGCCGTACATCTGGGTGCATGTGACGCGCAGAGTCTGCCCTGCCGCCGGGACGAGGTGAACGGAGACGGGATTTGATGTCTCGCTTTCAGCCCAGTAACCCGAATAGGTCAGCGTAGACTCCTCTGTTACGGTCACCGTGGCGTTTGGCTCGGCGGCATACGACATAGGCATGGTGATATTCGCCGACCATGCCTGCATCGAGCAGACCAACGAGAACGCCGCCGCAACCAACAAAGTTGAAATACGTTTCATAAGCATTCGTATAATTTTGGTTAGTAAAATAGTTTTTCTACGTCACGCAGTGAGAAAACCGTGCAGCGAATGCTTACAGCAGGGGATGTTGGAAAGATGGCGGAGCGCAAAATGTCCCGTGCGCCTGCCTTTCCGTTGCCTTAACTCCCGAAAGCATCGATGTAAAGTTTCTCTGAAACAGGCAGGTCTTCTGACTTATCTCTCCCCGTGGGCGAGCCTTCCCGCAAGCGCTCAGATGGCTTGCAGTGGCTGATGGTAGCCCAGGTTCGGCGAGAATCACAGCAGCGGGTACTGTCGCCGATTCGCACGGCGTTCCCTTTTAATCGCACTCCATGGAGCGCAAACCGATTTCATAACCACAAAGTTACAACAATATTTTGATTCACAAAGTTTTTTTTCTATAATTCCTCCACCACCGCCTGGACGAGGGGCTGCCGGAGTGTGCCAGCGGCGACGCTCCGCGGCGCATCTGCGTCGGCTGATGCCCCCCGACGCTGTCGGGGGTTAACTGAAAGCGAGGCCGCTCGCGCGGTCAGGTCGGAGATGCGTTACAACGGGAGAGACGGGGTGGTCCGCAGGGCGGACCCGTTTTCAGTTAACCCCGGACCGCGTCCGGGGCTGGAGATAGTGGTCGGTATGCACCGCAAGGCGGTGCCGCTGTAGATGGATAGCAGGAGTGCGTCAGCGGCGGCGCACCGCGGCGCATGTGCGTCGATGCGTGTACCCCCGACGCTGTCGGGGGTTAACTGAAAGCGTGACCGCTCGCGCGGTCAGACTCCGCCACTACTGCGAGAGGCGATGAGGTCAGCAGAGCGCGGTCGGGCTGGTGGGGGAGTAGCGCATCTCCGAAGCGCTGAGGGTGTGGGTCGGCTGTGACCCCATGCGTCCTCCGCTGCGCTCCGTACGAATGGGGTTTCTAAAGAATAGCGCATCTCCGATGCGCCGTTGGCGGCGGTCAGAGGCGGTGAGAGTGTGGGTCAGGGGACGTGGGGGAGTGTGGGTCATGGCGACGTGAGAGTCAGAGAGTCGGCGCGGAGGGAGAGAGTCGGGGAGAGTCGGAGGCGCGTTGGAAACGCGCTATTTTCAGTAACCCCACTCACGCGGAGCGTCAGCGGAGAGTGCGTGGGGGTATGGCGGATGTCCATGCCTATGCGCTTCGAAGATGCGCTACTACGGGAGTGAGGCGGTGGTCCGCAGGGCGGACCCGTTTTCAGTTAACCCCGGACAGCGCGTCCGGGGCTGGAGATAGGGGCCGATATGCACCGCAAGGCGGTGCCGCTGTAGATGCGGTGATGAGCCTGCTGCCGGACTCTATTCGGAAACTGTGTGACAAATGCACACTATTTTCGAATAGATGTGCCGGAGTGTGCCAGCGGCGACGCGTCCGCGGCGCATCAGCGTCGTGCGGATGTCCCCCAACGCTGTCGGGGGTTAACTGAAAGCGAGACCGCTCGCGCGGTCATGCTCTGCCTCTGGAGTAGTGGCGTACCTCCGGCACGCCGACAGCAGGGGCGTGTCAAGTCCCGGCACACTGCGCTGCGCTCCGCGTACCGGGTTATGGCAGAGTGCCGTCGCTCCGCGACGATGAGTGCGGATGTCGGCGGTGATGGAGCGAGGCGGTGATGAGCCTGCTGCCGGACTCTATTCGAAAACTGTGTGACAAATGCACACTATTTTCGAATAGATGTGCAGGAGTGCATCAGCGGCGGCGCTCCGCGGCGCATGTGCGTCGATGCGTGTGCCCCCGACGCTGTCGGGGGTTAACTGAAAGCGTGACCGCTCGCGCGGTCGGACTCCGCCACTACTGCGATAGGCGATGAGGTCAGCAGAGCGCGGTCGGGCTGGTGGGGGAGTAGCGCATCTCCGAAGCGCTGAGGGTGTGGGTCGGCTGTGACCCCATGCGTCCTCCGCTGCGCTCCGTACGAATGGGGTTTCTAAAGAATATCGCATCTCCGATGCGCCGTTGGCGGCGGTCAGAGGCGGTGAGAGTGTGGGTCAGCGCGTCGGCGATAGTGAGAGACTGGGCGTCGGTGAGAGTGTGGGTCATGGTGACGTGGGGGAGTGTGAGGCAGAGCAGTGAGAGTGTGGGTCAGCGCGGAGGGAGAGAGTCTGGGAGAGTCGGAGGCGCGTTGGAAACGCGCTATTTTCAGTAACCCCACTCACGCGGAGCGTCAGCGGAGAGTGCGTGGGGGTATGGCGGATGTCCATGCCTATGCGCTTCGGAGATGCGCTACTACGGGAGAGAGAGGGGGCGGTCCGCAGGGCGGACCCGTCTTCAGTTAACCCCGGACAGCGCGTCCGGGGATGGAGTGGAAAGGGAGATATGCACCGCAAGGCGGTGCCGCTGTAGATGCAGTGCAGGAGTGCGTCGGCGGCGGCGCGTCCGCATCGGTGCGTGTGCCCCCGACGCTGTCGGGGGTTAACTGAAGGCGAGACCGCTCGCGCGGTCAGGTCGGAGATGCGCTACAATGGGAGAGGCGGAGTGGTCCGCAGGGCGGACCCGTTTTCAGTTAACCCCGGACAGCGCGTCCGGGGATAGAGTGGAGAGAGAGATATGCACCGCAAGGCGGTGCCGCTGTAGATGGATAGCAGGAGAGCCTCAGCGGCGGTGCGTCCGCGGCGCATCTGCATCGGTGCGTGTGCCCCCGGCGCTGTCGGGGGTTAACTGAAGACGTGACCGCTCGCGCGGTCGGACTCCGCCTCTGGAGGAGTAGCGCATCTCCGATGCGCCGTAGGCTGAGGGCAGAGGCGGCTGGGGGCAGCGACGTGGATTGGAGGGATGTTACAAACTTGTGATGAAAAAAATGTAGAAAAATTTGCAAAGTCATTATGCAAGTCGTACCTTTGTAACGAATTGAAAGATAGAACGCTTAATTGATTTTAAGACTTATAAGGAACAGGCGGTAAAATGCAATGCAAAAACTATAATAAACGGAAATTTAACTAACAAACTAAAATAAAATCTTATGAAAAAATTTTACTTTTTATTTCTGTTTGCGCTGATTGCTTCCATCAGCAATCTGTATGCTGCGGAAAAGACGGTGACGTTTGATTTTTCTACAAACCCAGGAGCGGTTAGTGGAATAAAAAATGGGGAAATCACGGTTTCTTTTGATAAAAGCGCAGGGACGACACCTCCTAGATGGAACGCAAAAAATGGAGGAGAGATGCGTGCATATGCAAAAAACACTATAACGGTGTCTTCTGTAAAAAAAATCAAAAAAATTGAATTTTCGTTTAATAAAGGCGAAGATGAAAATGAGATAACATCAACTCCCACTGGCTTTACTAGCCCAACATGGACTGGTGAATCAGAGTCAGTTGTATTTAAAATAGGGGGAACGAGTGGCCATCGAAAAGTAAAAACAATTGAAGTAACTTACGATGCTCCAGTAGAGACCAAATGTGCCACTCCTACATTCAATTTGACAGCAGATGCAACATATACAGATGTGCAGGATTTGGTGATTACTTCAACAACTGAAGGAGCGCAGATTGAATATACAATTACAGGCGATAAACTTGCAGCCCCAATCACAGGTAAACAAGCGTCTCCTGCTACGGTTAAGTTGACCGCAAATGACACTTATATGGTGAAAGCCACGGCAACAAAAGAAGGACTTGATGCCAGTGGACAGGCTGAATTGAAGTTTACTATTGCCAAGAAAATGAACAAGCCTACATTCAATTTGACAGAAGGTGCGGTTTATGGAGAAGCAAAGGTGTTGAAAATCACATCTGACAAGGTAGGCGCACAAATCGAATATACTGTTTTCCACAATGGAAATATCTCTATTGCAAAAACAGAGGCTTCTCCTGTTAGTGTAACTCTCGATCAGAATGGAGAGTATACTGTGGAGGCTTTTGCTCTTGAAATGGATGATTATGCAAAAAGTGATGCTGCAGGATTGAATTTCAAAATAGAATTGGCAGCAGGTGTTCCTACATTCAGCGTTGAAGAAGGAACATACTCAGAAGCACAAGCAATCACTCTGACTCCTGGAGAAGGAGGCGCGCAGGTGTATTATACAATAAATGGAGGCACAGAGCAACCGTATATCGAGCCAATCAAATTGGAAGAGGATGGAACTTATAAAATCTCTGCTTACACTGCTGGTACCGAAGCGTTGGCAAAGAGCGCCACGGTGACAAAGACGTATGTAATCAGCTTGCCATTGGAAGAGCCTTATATTCTTTGTGAGGATGCTGCATGGCTGACAGAAGGGGCAAATATTATATTTGCAAGCAGTGTTGCAGCTGGCGAGCAGAAAGCAATGTCTAAACTTCAGAAAACGAATAATAGAGGGGCTGCGAGCGTTACAATCGGTTCTGCATTTAATGCAGGCAAGGAAACAGTTGGTATTGTTTCCAAGGATGCCGATGTGGCGGTATTTACTGTAGGAATATCAAATGGTCACATAACTTTCTATACAGGAGATTCAAGAGATGCGAAAAATAACAGCGTAGCAGGATACTTGTATGCGGCAAACAGCAAAGATAACCAATTAAAGACACAGAATAATGTTGATGACAATGCCGAATGGACAGTGGCTGTGGCTACAAATGGAGAAGCAACAATAAAGGCACAAGGCAATAATAAACGTAATTGGATGCGATATAATCCAAACAATGGTGCTATGTTCTCATGCTATACAGGTGGACAGGATCCAATTTATATCTATCTTCTCGGCAAGACCTCTTCCGTATCGTCGATGTCGGTTGAGGGCGTAAAGGTATTTGCAGCTGAAGGCGGCGTAGAGGTTGTGGCAGAAGAGGCAGCCGAGGTGGCAGTCTACACTGCAGCCGGTCAGTTGGTTCGCCAAGCACGCGTGGCAGAGGGCAGCACACTCGTAAACGTTGCTCCTGGCTTCTACGTGGTTCGCGCCAACGGCACAGCCACTAAGGTGATTGTTAGATAATCCAAACCACACTTATACTTTTGAATCCTCCAGCCTCGGCTGGGGGATTTTTTTTGTACGCTCGGCTGCCCTTGGCGCGTCAGCGGCGCATGTGCCCCCGACGCTGTCGGGGGTTAACTGAAGGCGTGACCGCTCGCGCGGTCTGACTCCTGCTCTGGAGTAGTGGCGTACCTCCGGCACGCCGACAGCAGGGGCGTGTCGAGTCCCGGCACGCTGCGCTGCGCTCCGCGTACCGGGTTACGACAGAGTGCCGTCGCTCCGCGACGATGAGTGCGGATGTATGCGGTGATGATGTGGTGACGTGACCGCTTGCGCGGTCAGGATGGCAGATGCGCTACAACGGGAGAGACGGGGTGGTCCGCAGGGCGGACCCGCTTTCAGTTAACCCCGGACAGCGCGTCCGGGGATAGAGTGGAGATGGAGAGATGCACCGCAGGGCGGTGCCGCTGTAGATGCATTGCCGGAGTGTGCCGGCGGCGGCGCTCCGCGGCGCATGTGCGTCGGTGCGTGTGCCCCCGACGCTGTCGGGGGTTAACTGAAAGCGT
>ULQU01001028.1_pt1 | contig 12366 bp, 10 predicted proteins | sample 1954841 | NCBI WGS metagenome assembly ULQU01 (sample SAMEA4835664, study PRJEB28245) | human gut metagenome | biome: gut microbiome; material: fecal sample | place: Denmark | collected 2008
CACCACGGGGAAGGGGTTTGGGGTTTCGGCAAGGATGCCGATATAGAACGCCCAAAGGCTTTGCAAGGACGCAAAACCCACAAAGCGTTCTTAAAGGGATAGAGAATTTGTGCTATCTTTATAGAAAACAACTTTTTCTACGGTATTAACGGCTTTTCAATATCAGCCGATTGCTAAGCAATTATACTATATTGCCCGTCCTGTTTCAATCGGTAAAATGCACAAGGTATTTAAGGCAAAACCGCATAATTATTGTCATGCGATTGCGCAGTCAGATTTTTCGTCAGATTGTATAAATTGAGTGTGGGCAGGCCGGCGCCTGTCAAGCGAAATTTGTGCAAGATGACGGAAAATATGCAAGCAAGCGTGTTGCAAAGGTGATAGCCGTTAATTATGCGGTATTGCCTTTAAGTTATCAAGACGGTTTAGTCTATTATGCAACGCTGTATTGCTTTATTTCATAACGGGCTATTCAACATAGTAATATCGGAGGATTTGAAAAAAATTACGGAAATTTCAAAAAAACACTTGACAAACGGTTTTACAGCGGATATAATGGACACAGAATATGTTAAACCTATGAGTGAGAGTAGTAGCACCCGTCACTGTATGACAGAGAGTTGCCGGTCGGTGTAAAGGCAATGATACATACGCTTGTGAATGGACTCACGAGGGCAAACCGAGAGTATCTATGATATTTTAGGGGCGACGGACACCTCCGTTACAGGTCGCACATATGATAGTATGTGTAGCGAGTGACCGTGTTTTATTATACGGTAATTTGGGTGGTACCGCAGGTAAACTATACTCCTGTCCCAACTGGGACGGGAGTTTTTTGTTTTCCCGGACATTCAATCTCTACGTTGAAGCTATCATCATGGCATATGGCATGACAGCAGGGCAGAGCCGACATAATGCGTTGCTGAATAAGATACAGACTGTCGGACAGTGGAATGTTCCACGAAGAACTTAAGCACTCCGCCAGAACAGCTTTCGGGAAGGCTAAACGGCACGGCAAAACATAACGTTCAAAACACACCATGTTTTATCCCCGCCGTTACGCAAGCAATTTCCATAGCAGAAAGTGAATCAAAGGCGGAACTTGGAGCGGCTCACAGCCGCCTCGTAGAAAGGAAAATTATTATGGCAAACAGAGAAATCCCGTACAAAATTTATCTTGAAGAAAACGAGCTTCCCCGTCAGTGGTACAACGTAAGAGCAGATATGAAGAACAAGCCTGCTCCGCTGTTAAACCCTGCAACACATCAGCCCTGTACGCTCGAGGAACTGAGCCACGTATTCTGTACAGAGCTTGCAAAGCAGGAACTTGACGATACAACTCCCTACATCGACATTCCGCAGGAGATAATCGACTTCTACAAGATGTACAGACCTGCTCCCTTAGTAAGAGCATATTGTCTTGAAAAGGCACTCGGTACACCTGCCAAGATATACTACAAATTCGAGGGCAACAACACAAGCGGTTCGCACAAGCTGAACAGTGCGATAGCTCAGGCTTATTACGCCAAGAACCAGGGCTTGAAGGGTGTTACAACAGAAACAGGTGCAGGTCAGTGGGGCACAGCGCTTTCAATGGCTTGCGCATATCTCGGACTTGACTGCAAGGTATTTATGGTTAAATGCTCATACGAGCAGAAGCCCTTCAGACGTGAGGTTATGAGAACCTACGGCGCAAACGTTACTCCCTCTCCCTCAATGGAAACAGAGGTAGGAAAGAAGATAAACGCAGAATTCCCCGGCACGACAGGCTCGCTCGGCTGTGCGATTTCCGAAGCAGTTGAATGCGCAACAACGCACGAGGGCTACAGATATGTTCTCGGCTCGGTACTGTCGCAGGTACTTCTGCACCAGTCGATCATCGGTCTTGAAACAAAGACAGCCTGCGAAAAGTACGGCATAAAGCCCGATATGATTATCGGCTGTGCAGGCGGCGGATCTAACCTCGGCGGTCTTATCTCTCCCTTTATGGGCGAAAAGCTCCGTGGCGAAGCCGACTATGAGTTCATCGCCGTTGAGCCTGCGTCCTGCCCCTCGCTCACAAGAGGCGTTTATGCTTATGACTTCTGCGACACAGGCGCTGTTTGCCCGCTCGCTAAGATGTACACGCTCGGCAGTACGTTCATTCCCTCCGCAAACCACGCAGGCGGTCTGCGCTACCACGGCATGAGCAGTGTTCTTTCACAGCTCTACCACGACGGATATATCACAGCACGCTCAGTTGAGCAGACAAGCGTATTCGCCGCCGCCGAACAGTTCGCAAGAACAGAGGGTATCCTCCCCGCTCCCGAGAGCAGCCACGCAATCAGAGTTGCGATAGACGAGGCTATGAAGTGCAAGGAAACAGGCGAAGAAAAGACTATCCTCTTCGGTCTTACAGGCACAGGCTACTTTGATATGGTCGCATACCAGAAGTTCAACGATCACGAAATGAGCGACTACATTCCCACAGACGAGGAACTTAAGGTCAGCATGGATCGTATGCCTAAGGTTGACTGATTGTATAATACTATTGTCCTTCATAAAACTTGATATATGAAAACGCCGCCGGGATGTGATGTTCCGGCGGTTGTTTCTTATTTGGTCGATATTTTAGTCTTTCAGGGCGGTGATTGGGACGACGTATACGCCGTCGGGGCGCTTATAGGCGACGTTACGAGAGATTTCGACTTTTCAATCCGTGTGATTTCGTGTTTTCATTACGAGAGATTTAATTTTTCGATAAAGGCTGACTTTTATATCAGTATGTCACGAAACGGGCGACTGCATTCCGGCGGATTGGGAGATGATAAGAAAATACCGCCGGGGGGTTATTGTAATCCTCGGCGGCGGGTTTGTGTTAATATCTGCCCATTATGTCTGTATTTTTACCGGACTTCTTTTTCAATATAAGTATAATTACTGTAACAGCTCCGCCTATCAGCAACAATGCGCCTACAGATATTCCTATTATCAACATAAGCGGAGTTTCATCTTTAACGAGTAACTGCTTATAAGGTATCGTACCTTTTTCATCTGCGAACAACTGATCACAAACAGAACATTTCCAATGTTCCTGCACAGCTGAAGAACTTTCTGTTGCTTTTTTCTCAGCTATATGTTTGAGTTTATGCTTACCGGTTGCGGCTATCGTTTCCTGCTCCTTAAGAACTTTCTTGCAAACGGAACAATGACTGCCTTCAGTTTTACCTGAGTTGACACAAGTCGGTGCAACGGCTTTATCTGTAACTGCGATATGGTCCGTCTTAGGTACGGTTTCCTGCGGTATAATCACTTTATTACAGATATCGCAATGTGAGCCTTGCGTTTTTCCCTCTTTTGTACAGGTTGCGGCAACCGCCTTGTCTATAACTGCCTCGTGTTCAGTAAGCGGTAACTCTTCATCCTTTGTTTTTCCGCAGACACAGTAATATCTTATTGTTCCTTTTTCTGTACAAGTAGCGTCTTTTATAACTTTATATGACGCATTATATTCATGATTTGTTTTCGGTATTTCCGACTGTGCCACAAGCACTTTTTTGCATACGGAACAATGTGAGCCGTCAGTAAGACCTGTTTCGGTACAGGTCGCCGCTTTTCCGTAATCTGTTACTTCATTATGAGATTTAAGCGGTATTTCTTCCGTATAAGAATCACCGCAATCGCAGGTATATTTTATTGAGCCTTTCTTGGTACAGGTAGATTCGCTTGTTACTGTACCGTAATACGAATGCTCATGAGATATTTTAATGCTACCGACACCGTCATAATATTCAATCGATATATAATTATAGCCTTCATCAGCATTATAGTAAATTGAACCGGAGTATTTATGCGTAATTTCGTTCACATACAGATTTAAATACGATACATCACCTGAAACAGTAGAATCGCCATAAGCTTCGCCCTGCACTGAATCTACATCGTTCCATACAATGCAATCACCTTTAGAATCGTACAGATAAATATTAGCATTCCATCATTGATAAATAACATATTCGGGTTCATCTTCTAATTCAAAATGTATTTGCACTAAACCTTTATATGGGGAGTTAAATTTATAAGTGATCTTGTCGGATGAATACGTAGCAGCATTTTCGATCCGGTATTCTACATCCATTTTTATTTCTTCATATTCAGCGGCACTTACCGTAACAGAAATAACCAACATCGTAGTAAGGCAAACCGCAAGCGACAATACAGCTTTAAACATAGTTTTGATTTTCATAAAAACCTCCTATTTAACTCATTCCGACACATAAATGTGTCTAATCAGACTGATTATAACTATATTATAATCTTTTCAGACACTTTTGTCAACAATTTTCAATCTGATATGATAAAATCTGTACAGGAGGGGTGAGTATGGCACATTATCAGAGATTACGGGATCTGCGTGAAGATGCGGACAAGACACAGCAGGAGATAGCCGACTATCTCGGCACATCTGCACAACACTACGGAAAATACGAATCGGGCAAAGCGGAAATACCGCTTGAGCGTGCAGTCCTGCTTGCTAAATATTATAATGTCAGCCTTGATTATATCGCAGGAATTTCCTCAAGCCGCCACCCTCTCACTTTGGACAATTTACCTTCTCCTGCCGAGATACTTTCGGACAAAATAACACAGCTTTCCGATAATGAAAAGCAGGCTGTAAAAGATACACTCAGTTCTGTTATAGATATGATCAAATAAAGATACCGCCGCAGAGAAAATGCTCTGCGGCGGTGTTTTCGTGCATCAAATTGAAATATGAGTAAAAGCAAGAATAATATTACAGCTCCTATTGAATTTTTTTGCAACTTCAGCACTAAATTTTCAATAGAAAGCAACACCGCCGGGAATCACCGCAAATGCTCCCCGGCGGTCTTTCTTATTCTTCCGTGCCTATCTGCGCCGTGCTATCCTCGCCAACGCTCATAAGCTGTTTGTTTATCGCTCTTGTCCTTACTCCGACAAGCGTTTCAAGGTCGCTGTCGACCTGCTGTAAATGCTTCTTGGTCTTTGTCAGCACATCTTCAAAAGTCTCAAATTCTTTCTTTACACTGCTCAGTATCTTCCATACCTCACTGCTTCGCTTCTGCACGGCAAGAGTACGGAAGCCCATATACAGCGAATTCAGCAATGCGGACATTGTGGTAGGTCCTGCTATGCTCACCCCGTAGTTACGCTGTAGCTCCTCCACCAGACCGAGCTTTACGACCTCGGCATACAGTCCCTCAAACGGCAGGAACATTACCGCAAAGTTGGTCGTGTACGGAGGACAGATATATTTATCGTGAATATCCTTCGCACATTTCTTTATCGCCACAACAAGCGCCTTTGACGCTTCTTCGATCATTACCTTATCTCCGCTGTCATAAGCGTTGCAAAGGGCTGTGTAGGTGTCGCCGGGGAATTTCGAGTCAATCGGAAGGTACACCGTGTCATCATTCTTTCCCGGCAGCTTTACCGCAAACTCAACGTGATTACGGCTGTCGGGGACTACAGCGACCTCGGTATCATACTGTTCGGGAGCGAGAATATCCGCAAGAATCGCTCCCAGCTGCATCTCTCCGAGTATACCTCTGTTCTTTACGTTGGACAGAACTTTTTTAAGGTCGCCTACCCCTGCGGCAAGGCTCTGCATTTCGCCCAGTCCGCTGTACACCTTGTTAAGCTGTTCGCTGACGGTCGCAAATGAACGGCTTATCTTATCATCAAGCGTGGTCTGTAGCTTTTCTCCTACCATTCCACGCATTTCTTCAAGCTGATTTTTGGTATTCGCATTTATGTTTCCAAGCTGTACCGCCATTTCGTTACGCATATTCTGCATATCGGCGGCATTCCTCTGCTCAATGCTCTGAAGACGCTGTTCAAACTGCGACAGCAGCCTTGCTGTTCCGTCGGAGTTCTGCTTTTGTGTATCGGTAAGCGTGTTTCCGAGATTTGTCACAAGGTTCACAAGCTCGGTTCTTAGCACCGATTCGCCGCTTACACGGTTTGCCTGCGCCGTATCGAATTTTGCCGAAAGCTGTGCGGTACGCTCTGCAAGCATTTCAAGCTGTTTTGCGGTCTGCTCGTCCGTTATCTTGTTCACGCCGATATTTTCGGCAAGCCTCTTCTGCGTAAGAAGCGTTATTACCGATATTATCACCGACACTACGCACGCAACAAGCGTTATTATAATAAGTATTTCCATATTCCTTGCTCCTTTTAAAGTAATCTAATGATATTATAGTAGATTTTCCGCCTTAGGTCAATGCTTTAAAAGCAAGCTGTACGGTTTATAGGACAGAAAAACGGTCACCCGAAGATGACCGTTAAGTAAGCGATATTCTATTCAGCTTGCAGAAAAAGTCCGCTCATAAGACTCAGACGTGCAGCTTCTCGACCTGCTCGTTAAGCAGTCTTGCCTGTGCGGAAAGCTCCTCACAGGAAGCGGCTGTTTCCTCTGCTGTTGCGGAGTTTGTCGCAATGACACGGGAAATCTGATCTATTCCTGCGGTCACCTGACGAACGGCATTCGCCTGTTCTTCTGCGGCAACAGAAATATCCGCAACGAGCTTTGCGCTTTCCTGAGAAAGCTCCGTTACCTGACGAAGCGTTTCTGCGGTCTGCTTTGCTATATCTGAGCCATTATCCACCGCCTCTATGGTAGAAGCTATCAGATTACGGGTGCTGTTTGCAAATTCTGCCGACTTGGACGCAAGATTCCGTACCTCGTCCGCTACGACCGCAAATCCCTTGCCTGCCTCGCCTGCCCTGGCGGCCTCGATAGCCGCATTGAGTGCGAGTATGTTGGTCTGGAATGCAATATCCTCAATGGACGTGATAACCTGTGAGATTGCCTCGGATTGCTTCTGTATCTTATCCATAGCTTCAAGCAGACGCTCCATATCCTCACTCTGATGCATCATCTGCTGTGCGCAGTTGTCGGAAAGTCCACTTGCCCTGCCGGAGTTCTCCGCAGTTTTGCTGATATTGTCGGATATTCCCGAAATTGTAGAAGACAGTTTATCTACCGCAGTCGCCTGATGTGTTGTACCCTCCGCCAGTATCTGCGAACCGTCAGCCATCTGCTGTGAGCCTGCCGTAACATTGCTTGCAGAAGAATTCATACTGAGAATAACGTTGCTCAGCGTTTCCTTTATACTGCGGAACGAGCGGTTTATCTCCTCAAAGCTGCCGACATATTCCATTGAAGGCTGTGCAGAAAAGTCGCCTGTACCCATCTGTGACAGCACTCGTGAAATATCGTCAACGTAGCTGCTCAGCGTGTGCTTTGCTTCAGTAAGATTTTCGGCAATATCACCCATTTCATCGCCGCTGAATCTAAAAGCGGAATCCGGAGCGTTAAGCTCGCCTGAGCGGAGCTGTCCGCAGATATTTACGACTTCTGCTACAGGCTTACGCACCAGCTTCTTCATTACTCCGAACAACAGCACCGCTATACCGCCGCATACAATAATAAGCACTCCCAGCGAAACCAGAATAGACTTTATCAGCTCTCCGTCCGCCTTGGCTGTGATATAGCCTGCAAAATAAGCACCTACCACCTCGCCGCTGTAATCGACCATCGGCGTATAGTTGACATAATAGTTCGTGCCGCCGATAACCGTTTTTCCGATATATGTATTATTGCCCTGTACCTGCTGCCAGATACCGCCGTCCATCTGAGTTCCTATGTTTCGTTCACCGGAGGAATTTATCAGCGTAGTATTGTAACGTGTGTCGCCGCAGAACAGCGTAAGCTCTGCACCGGTCTTTGCCTTGACGGAATCGACATATTCCGAGTCGTTCAGATCTATGCAGACAACCAGTGCGCCGTTCTCTACCTTAAGACCGTATACCGTATACAGCTTGTCGCCGTCAGCCATAATGCCCTTTATTTCGCCGTTCGTAATGCGCTCTACAGCGCTTTCGCCGAGCGGAAAGCCCTCACTGCTCCATGCCACAGCCCCGCCGTTTATATAAGCCGCATAGCTGTTGGCATTAGGCTTGTTGGCAGCCCAGAAGCTGTCATAGTCCGTATTGCTTGTCTGACTGTCAGAGCTTGCAACGAACAGCTCAGCCACATCGCCCATTTCGTCTATGTCGCCCTCGACCTCAGCGGCAAGTACGTTTATACCTGTTGCCGTTTCGTCCTCCTGTATGGTTTTGACAAATGACATAAACACGATTATAGTGACCAGCGCCATGGATATTGCGGCCATAACGGCGGCAAAACACGAGATAATCGTTATTTTTGTTCCGATCCTCATTGATCTTTTCAATGTAAAAATGCATCCTTTCATGTATATAATAATATCAAGTCTGCGGTACGCCGCCGACCGCGCTTTTGCACGGCAAGATCCGCTATCGGCGGATTTTGTGTCTGAGGTTATTATAACATAAAAAAGATCACTTTGCTACCTTTTTTTTCAGGAAATATACCGTCTTTTCTCAAAAATGTTTTCACTGCATCTGCAAATTTCCCCTGAAAAAACCATAATTCACTGTTTTTTGTAACAGAAGTGTCTTATTTCAAACCAAATCAGTCGCCGGACGCTGACCGTACAAGTATTATTGTTTATTACCGACTGTATTCTTGCAACTTATAGTTATATGACATATTGCGAACACAACCGACAGTACAATAAGCGGAATGTTCATCGTCAGTATACCGCTTTCAAGGAAAAGCACAGACGGCAAGATTGACAGTGTCAGCGCCTTTGCAATGCTGTTTCCCTTGCGGAATACTATCCAGCCGCCGCAGTAGAGTGCAAGCAGAACTATGCCGAGTATAAGGTACAGCGTCTGTGCACCGTCATATATATACCCGAGCGTCACAAAGGAAGGCTGAATGAACATAAGTATGAAACAGCCGAACCTGCCTATCTGCTCACCTGCTTCGATAAACTTGTTATGATAATTGTCGGCAAAGCCGTCCTTGTTTGTCACCGCATAGATTATATTAGGTATCAACAGGACAACGACAAATATAAGTCCTGTGAGATTAAACCAATCCACCTTGCTGTACTCTTATGCAACACCGAAGCCGAGAATTTCGACATATGTCATCTTATCCTCGCCGTTCTGTGTAACAGGCTTTATGCTGACCTTATGCGCTCCCTCCGCACCGGAATATGCAAGAGTTGCAACGGGATTGTTCCAGCCGTCGCTTGCGCTTGTGGCTATAGTCGTATACTTCTCGCCGTCAACGGTAAATTCAAGAGAACCGTAGACCTTGCTGTTTGCACACTTATAGACAAGCATAAGATTCTTACCCGTGAATTCAAATTCCATAGGCTCACAGCCTGACGGCTTGCCCTTGTAGCTCCAGCCGTCAGGGAAGCTCGTCAGTGTTTCCTTTTCAGTGTCAAACGTACCTGTCGACGATATTTTCAGCTTGTCGGAAGAATGAGTTCTGTCGATGAATGTCATATCAGCAAATCTGTCGGAATATACCCATGTATCCGGCAGGGGAGAGATAGTTACATCTCCCATTGTCTTTATCTTCTCGGTCGCCTTGTCAAACATATTCATAATAAGGTCGGCTGTCATCTTGTGACCCCACTCGTTCGGGTGGGATTCGTCATCGGAATAATCCTCCCACTTCATTCTGCCCGTTTCAAACTCGTGGGAAAGAACATTGTTCAGCGACACCATAGGCAGACCGTAAGCCTTTCCGACCTGCGACATATATTCCTCGCAGGTGTGTCCGCTCTTTATAACGGTGAAATACAGCGCAACGGCAGGCTGATTTTCCTGCGAGAGAATTTTTCTTACCATTGCGTCATAGCTGTCCTTGTATATCTGATCGTTTCCGTCATTTACCGCAAACTCGACAAACACAATATCCGGCTTATGATCAAGCACATCACGCTGAAGGCGGATGTTTCCGAGTACGCTCGGCGTTCCGCTGAGTCCGGCGTTTACATAGTTTATCTTTGTATCGGGATATTTTTCGCAAAGGCGGTCATACGTCAGCTTTGCCCAGCACTTTTCGGGTCCTGCCGTAAGTCCCTCGGTGATGCTTCCGCCGATGAAGGCTATAGTTACCTCCTGCTTGCTTTCGAGCTTTCCGATAAACTTCGACATTCTTTCAAGGTTTCCGAGATCCATAAGCGACCTTTCAACCATATTGTCATATATCTGCTCCTCGGTGAGCTTGCTTTCATCTATACTGCTTGTTTCAGATGATGTATCCGAACTGCTGTCGGTCGATTCCGATACAGATGATGTTGTCTGTGTATCAGACGAGCTGTCCGATGATACGGCAGAACCGCCGCTTGCGCTGTTATCAGCACAGCCTGCAAGCATTGACGCACACAGCACCGCACACAGTGTTATCTTGATTTTTTTATGCATATTTACCTCCGTCAGAAAAAATATGTATATACTATTATACATTAACGCCGACCGATAATCAACCGTTATTTACCCGAAAACGAGCAATTTCACCAAAATCCGACTGTAATAATATACTATATAAACCGACCGCTTTACAAACGGTCAGTTGCTGTATAATTCCGTGCAGACGGTTAAAAATAACCGTGTACATCAGATACGTTCAAAGTATCGCATACGAACAGAAAGGAAGAAAACCATGTTTGTAAAAAGAGGAGAGATATATTACGCAGATCTGAGCCCCGTGGTAGGAAGCGAACAAGGCGGTATGCGCCCCGTACTTATAGTCCAGAACGATGTCGGAAACCGCCACAGCCCTACAGTTATCGCCGCCGCAATAACAAGTCAGAAGGATAAATCACGGCTTCCGACCCACATTTCGATAAATGCCGACCGTTGCGGTCTTGCGAAGGATTCGATAGTCCTGCTCGAACAGGTAAGAACGCTTGATAAACAAAGGCTCAAGGAACGTATGGGCGAGCTTGACGAGGGAGCGATGAACAAGGTCGATAATGCACTGTCGGTCAGCTTTGGGCTTTCGGGAAACAATTAATGAATATTACCTTAACATTATGTAACGCCGTTACACAGCATCTCATATTTCGGACTATGTAAAGGTTATCATTAACAGCCGCTTTAGCTAAAGTTACAAAATTAAAGCCGTTTTCGGTTTTCAGGTTGTAAAATTGTCATTATAATGGTACAATAATCACCGGAAATCTTGCGGTAATGCAAAAGACGAAACGGAGAAAAGATAATGAATATAGCTATTGCACAGTCGGGTGGTCCTACGGCAGCGATAAATTCATCGCTGTGCGGAGTTTTTGACGAGGCGGAGAAGTATAACGAGATTGGCAGAATATACGGCTCGCTGAACGGTATAGAGGGTATACTGAACGATAACCTTATCGACCTCAAGGAAGTGCTTATCACAGAAAACGACAAGCAGTTACTGAAGCGCACTCCCTCGACGGTGCTTGGCTCGTGCCGTTTCAAGCTGAAAAACAGCAGTGACGATGACAGCGACTACAAGCGTATCACGCAGACCTTTGCAAAGTATGATATAAAGGCTTTTTTCTATATCGGCGGCAACGATTCGATGGATACAGTAATGAAGCTGGACGCTTATTTCAGAGAAAACCACATTGATATAAAGGTTGTCGGCGTGCCGAAAACGATAGACAACGATTTACCGCTTACCGACCATACTCCCGGTTTCGGCTCTGCGGCAAAATACGTTGCGACAACACTGCAGGAAATCATCCGTGACAGCAGGGTATACTCCATTCCATCCGTTACGATAGTAGAAATAATGGGACGTGATGCAGGCTGGCTCACGGCATCGTCCTGCGTACTGCGTGCAAACGGCGAACCCGCCCCACACCTTATCTACCTTCCCGAAAGCGACTTTTCGGAAGAACATTACCTTGAGGATGTGAAAAGAATATCCGAAAGATACAAGGCTGTTATCGTTGCCGTATCCGAGGGTATAGACTGCCTTGCGAGCCGCTCGGAAGCCACCGACGCATTCGGTCATAAATATCTGTCGGGTGTCGGTAAATATCTTGAAGAGCTTACCCGTGACCATATGGGCTGCAAGGTGCGTTCGATAGAGCTTAATGTAATGCAGAGGTGCGGCTCGCATATAGCCTCTCTCACCGACCTTGACGAAGCGTGGAGAATAGGTGCGGCAGCTGTGAACGAGGCACTCAAATACGGCGGCAGCGGCGTGATGATGGGATTCAGACGAATCAGCAACAATCCTTACCGTGTAGGGATTGCTCCGCTTGACGTAAGAGAATGTGCAAACAAGGCTAAATATTTCCCGAAAGAATGGATAACCCCCGAGGGAAACAACGTTACGATAGACGCACTGAATTACTTCCTGCCTCTTATACAGGGCGAGCCGAAGATAGATTACCGAAACGGCATACCTGTACATTTCAGGCTTGAACAGTAGAAGATATAAACAAAACAGGCATCGGTCATAAGCGG
>ULQU01012115.1_pt1 | contig 12278 bp, 12 predicted proteins | sample 1954841 | NCBI WGS metagenome assembly ULQU01 (sample SAMEA4835664, study PRJEB28245) | human gut metagenome | biome: gut microbiome; material: fecal sample | place: Denmark | collected 2008
CCCGTATCTACCATGTTAGTGACGGAGGCAATGGCTTGGTCCCTCTCCTTCCGTGCCGTGAGTTCCGGGGATTCCGTGGTAGCCGTGGGTTCCGTGGGCACCGGGGATTCCTTGGTAGCCGCGGCTTCCGTCAATCCGTTAATAACGTTAATGGCGGCATCGAGGTCTTCATCTCCTGTAGTAAGGATGGACAGGTCATCGTCTACTTCGATAACCTGAACCCGGTCTCCCATAGCATCAAGGGCTTCCGAAAGCATGGTGCGCATGGTGTCGAGGTTTTCCTTATTTGGGAATGACAGGGTATTGGGCAGGTCGTTAATGGCTTCTGCCATGAATGAGCTTGCCGCGGCACTGCCCTCGTAGGTATATATTTCGGAGGCCCGTTCCACTAGGTTGCGGAACTGGGTGAAATTGCTGATGCCCATACGGGTTGCGCCTTCCACCCATGCCTTCCGGGTTTCGTCGGAGACAACCAGACTTTCATGGGCAATGGATTTGTCCACCCATTCGCGGGCAACTTCCGCGGCATCCCCCTTCTCCCCGGCAATCTCGATAACCTTCTTTCCGGTTTCTACCAAGCTTTCCGGCACATTGTTTTTGGTAATGGCTTTGCCCGTTTCCTCGATGATGTTGCTCGCATCTTTCGTAATATCCGGTAGCATGGAAGTAGCATCCTTTACATCAAGGGTGGGAACGGCTTCGGTTTGGAAACGTATGTTCCCTTCCCCAGCTAACTGGCTACCAACGTAGCCGCCGATACCCCCAAGGAAAGCAATCTTTATAGCACCGCTAATCACTTGGTCAGTAGTGGCAATAGAGGATTCGGAGATTTCTCCGTTCTTCACCAGTTCAGTAAATGCCCATTCTTGGAATTCGTCTGCCAGTTCTTCGGTGGCTCCTTCCACTGCGGCCTTGCTCGTGCTGTACAGATAGGAAGCAACGGAAAGCGTCTTCTCCTTGGTAGTCATTTCAGACCACGGCTTGCTTCTCCATCTGGCCATCTTCTGTTCAAGGGTTTGGAATGGAGATTGACCGCGAAGGTTTTTAGCTCCAACAATCTTACGCATGTAGGAATCCACACCTGCGCGGTTGTTGATAAGCGTACTGCCAGCGGAGACCAGAGCCGCACCAAAGAGGGCACGCCTACTGGCAATGCTCTGTGCCCGGTTCGTGTTCTCGGCAGTCGGTTCCTTCCCTTCCATCTCCCTGTCATAAATGGTATAGAAGATGTCGGAGTAAGCATTCGGTGCAACCTGCGAGATGATGGTAAGGTTTACCCCAGCACCAGCTCCCGCCCTTTCAAGGCTCAAGGCCGCAAGGTTATTAAGGTTACGCTGAATAGTTCCACTCAAACGTCCCGCCAATCCCGGACGGGCGGCAGGGACCAAAGCTTCTGCCCGCTTCGCTACGACGTTAGCCGTTGCCCTCGCGAACTTGGTCAGAGCGGTACGTTCCAATGCGCGGCCAGCAAGGCCACCGATTTTACCAGCCCCCGCGGTTGCCACCATTTGGTAGCCGAGGTTAGCGATTTCCGCAGTATAGTCTGCAAGGATGTTGCCTCGAACAAGTTCAGCTTCCGCTTCCTGTTTTTTGTTCAGCTGGTCCCAGAGGGTGCGGGTATGTTCCATCGCCGCACGACTGCCGACTGCATTCTGCGCAAAGAGAAGAGCACCATAGGCGGCCCCTGTCCCAAGGTCGATGGCTTTGTGCGTGCCTATCTGGAACCCACGGAGAATAGGATTGATGTGAGCCTGTCCTTTCTCCTGCCACGCGGAGAGAATGTCCTCGTCGCTCTTGCCCGCTTCCTTCTGTTCATTGTAGAAATTCTTGAAGGAAAGGTACTTGTCCAGATACTTCATGCTTTCGGTCCAGATAGGGTAGACCCGCATGCCGAAACCAAGCCACGTATCATGGAGCGTTCCCAGCGTTTCATCTAATGCAATGTTGTCCTTCACAAGTTCCTGTGCGGATTTCGTGCGGAGGTTCTGGAACTTTTCAATGGTGCGATTAATGAGACCTTCGTCCGCGCCGCTAGCACGGAGAGCCTCAATGCTCTTGTCCATCAGCTTGTTGTCGTAGAGAGCATTGGGGTTCAGTTCGAGAGTGGCGTTCGTATCAACTTCCTTGGTGTGCGGGTTGTACGCAAAGAGACTGCCACGGCCTACGCCCAAGTCACCCATACGTGCGGCATGGGAGAGGGAGTTGAGGGCATCGCGAGTATTTTCAATATGGTATTGGGCCATGTATTCCTTCAACCGTTCGGGACCTACATCAAAAGAGGGACCCCCCAGTACGCCATACTCCCATGTGCCACGCCTCGTTCCCTTTCTCCACTCCATTGTACTTAATGGGTCAGAGGTCTTGCCCACACTATCTCCCGGCTGGAGGGTAAGCACATCCGCAATTTGTCCCCCCGTGCTTCGGTAGTTAGCCATTGCGCCCTTGACCGCATCCATGAGAGTGCCTCTCGGCGTAGCCTTGGCGACATAACCCTGAATCAGATTGGTTACTCCCGCTTGGTACAGGATGGATTTGGGAACCCCCGGAAACCTTGTAGCCACGGCTTCCAGTATAGCCTCACTCATGCCAATCTGTTCATCGGTCTCGAAGGTCAGGGGGCGGTCCTTCTTGCGACGAAGGTCCTTGGCAAGAACTTTGGCCCTTGCACGTATTGCGTCCATGTCAGCATTGGGGACTAAAGACAGAAGGGTAGAGGCCGCGGCTTCCGGATTGAGAATCGCGTCGCGAAGTTCGAGGTAGGGAAGGCCAGTGTAGTCTTCTTCGAGCCGACGTACCATTTTGTCTGCCGCCTCTATCTGTTCACGAATCCTATCCTCAACAGGCTTTTCTTTCTTTGAAGTTTGATGCCTGGGGATATAGATATCACCGTTCCGGGAAAGGTAATCCCCGTAGTCGCGGACAAGCCGGAACATTTTGCTGGGAGACTTAGAGAGGTTGGCGAGTTCAGCAAAAACATTCCCAGTAAATGAAGGTGCTGAATCAGAGAATTCGCCAACGCCAAGCTCCCCCACGTTCGTCTGGCTGGGGGTTTTCTTCTGCACGTTCTCCGTCGAAGCGGCTCGGTGCTTATTATAGAGAGACTTAGCGGCACGATAGTTGTCAATGTCTTCGCGCCTAATCGTATTGATGATGCTTTCTATTTCCTCCGCAGTGTAAGCAATGGGTGCGCTCTCGATGGCTTCTGCTTTAGGTTTACCTGAATAATCTAGATGCGAGTTGAGGTAATCCTTCCGGGCCTTTTCCATTGTGCTGGCAATGGATTTGGCCACCGCCTTTGCGTTACGGTTTCTGTCCGCGGCAATGGCGAGGAACTTTTCCGTTACGACGGGGTTCCCGTCCTCTCCCATGCCGAAGCCAAAGCGGGATAAGAATGCGGGTTGCTGGGGAGAAAGTTCGGAGGAAGAGACTGCGACGATGCCCGTGTTATTCGTAAGCTTTTTAATGGCGTCACTATCACCACGAGCGGCGGCCTTCAAATCAACCCGCGCATCTTCTCCGCTGTCTAGGTAGTTCTTTATGTAGTCGATTCCCTCAAAGGTGAACCCACGGTTTCCTTTGTTCAAGACATCAACGTCAGCCTTTTCCGCGGCGGTTTTCCATTGTTGTTCCGTATGGGCGCGGGTTTTTGTTTCCCATTCTACGTTACGTGCGCGGTCTGCCTGTTCAATCTGTTTCTTCTGAAAGTCCTCAATGGACTTAGAGACATAGTCATCAAACTCCGCGGTAGCTCCTGCGGCTTTCTCCGCGTGGGTCTGTTTCTTTTCCGCTAACCTTTGCTCGCGGTCTAGTGCTTTCTGTGCTCTGTCTTCCTGTTTCTGTTTTTGCGTCTCTTGCCACGTGGCGTGCCTTTCTGCGGCTCGCTGTTCACGCGCGATACTGCTTGCCGACGTCGGAGCGAAGTCGGACATATTGGCGGTACTAAAGTCAATGGCCATGTTTGTTGAGTGTTAGTCTAATAAGTTTGCCCCACTCATGTGGGTCTTCAACATCCTATCATGAGTGGGGCGAGGGTCAAGTGAAATATCAACTATGACAAATTTATTTTCGGAATTCCAAATGGGCGAACTCCGGACCTTGCATCAGTTCGGTATATAGCGCGAGCCTTGCTTGCGGGTCTTTCTTCTGTAGGGCTTGATACTGCGCGTACTGCCGCGCAAAGCGGGGGTCTCGGATGTTGAGCCGATTCCTGAACATGTTGCGCAGTTCCTGTTTTTTAGCCCGTTCCAGCTTTTCAAGGAGTTTAATTTCCTTGCCATACTTTTCCGGCTGGGCGTACATGGTTCGGACCTTGAGGTATGTTCCTGCCTGTGCTCTAGCTTCTGGGCTGGCCGTGTTGTCCTGTAGGGTTCGAAGCATGTACTCGGCAGTCCCGCCACCGGGACTGTTGGAAGTATCCACGGCGGGCGCACTTGTGGTTGAACTTCTCGTGGGAATGGGAGTATTGCCAGAGGGCAGTGCGTTTGTGGAGCGTGCGGAGGGAGACGGAGCAGAACCTTTCGGTAATGCCGCCGTGGTAGCGGCTGGTGCATTCTTGGTCACCATCTCGGCGTACTTGCTATATATGGCTTCCTGCCGTTCCTTCGGCATAGACTGGAATACCTTGTACCCTTCCGGACCGAGTTTATCTTGCAGATATTTTTGAGCCGCTTCCGTCGTTCCCGTGGGACGTCCGGTTGCCGTGGATGCCGTGGATGCCGTGGGACGTCCGGTTGCCGTGGGAACCACGGATGCCACAGGAGAGATGGTGGGCATCAATCCCCTGCTCACATTCTGGTCAACTCCCCGAAGCATGAGCCTGTCCTCCGCAGAGAGTTTCCCCGCCGCGGCTTGTTGCATGCCAGCCCGGAACGCCGCTTGTTGCCGCGCGGCGTAGCTTGCGCTATTGGGGTCAACCGCGCCCGGCACTGCTGGTTCCGTAATCCCCCGCCCGTAGGGACTGGCGGGAGGATTCTTAATCCCGTGGTTGCTATTGGCCGCGGCGATGGTGTTCATCTCCTTCGCGTCGATAGGCTTGTTCGGGTCGTTGTTATTCATGGGACGGAGAGGGATGTTGGGATTCGACTTCGGAAGCACCTCGTCCATCGTCTTCTGTTTGAGAGACTTGGCGGCGGGGATACCCCCGCTCGCGTTCATCTCACTCGATATGTCAGTCTTTTTGGTCGGCATAATTACATGAGGTTAAGTCCGGGGCACTGCATGATGCCGCCGTTCTGAATAATATTCGGAGCCTGATACGTACCCTGACGATATTTGCGCAGGTGGTCGTTCAGGTATTTGACGGCAAGGCCATAGCTGTCCGTCCCCATTTGAGTGTTGCCCTGCTCATTATAGACCACGGCCAGCATCATTGCCTTCAATGCCGGAAGACATCCGGGGTAGATACGAACCTCCTTGTCTTCCCATGCCGCGTCATCATAAATGTTGAGGGATAGGCCGCGCAATGCGCACCGTGCCGAAACCGTCATGACGTTGCTTGCGGGGTTGTCGTTGATACCGCTACCACCAGACAATACTGAATAGGTGCGGAGGTTCTGCTCATTCAGTCCCATGTCCAGCATGATGGCATGGTAGCCACTGTCATGCTTCGGGTATTCGGAACGGAACCAAGTGTTGCTTTCGAACATGGCCCGGTCGATGATGTGGTATTTCTTGCCGCTGGGCGACCATGCCTCAACGATACTGTCATATTCTTCGGGCAGGGAGATAGTTCCCTCGCGAGGGATTCCTTCAAAGTCCAAGGTTTCCACGGAATCCGGGGATACCGTGGCCTCATTCAGCAGGAGGTTCTGCGCTTCCTTCAATATGCGACGGAAGTCAACGTTGGACTTGGACGGCGGCTGGTTCGTAATGAGCATGCAAAGCTCGTCACAAACATTGCGATAGGTTAAATAGGATTTGGTAATGAAGGCCATGAGATTAACTGGGTGGATAAATGGTTACTTTCTTGCACATCATGCCCCCGTTCCACGGGGATGCGTAATAGGAGGTCACGGGTTTCCAATCTGTGTGGGCAGTCCCCGGAAAGTTTGTATTAAACCCGCCGGGAAGCCACTTGGCGTCCTGACTGCCAATGGTTACGGATATAGTCAACGGGCCGTGGAGGCATGCGGGCAGACGGTAATCGCAAAGCGGCGAAGAGAAATACCCACTGTTCGTCGTGAATTGTACCGACGTCCCAAGACCCCAGCCTTTAGGCCATGTACCATCAGGGGAGAAGGCTTCCTCTACCACGGCGGTGCAGGGGCCGGAGTAACTGTCCCTCAACATCTTGGTCTGCGGGAAGTACTTGCCTTCCTGTCTGCCAGAGCGGTCGGGCCTCGTATCCCACGGAATCCACTGAACCGAACCGAACACGGCGGGGAAACTGTAGTTCATCGTCGTGGTATATTTTTTGTAGTACCCGATTCCCGGAATCTGCATGTAACTATCTACGGCGTAACAGGGGTTCACCCACTGGCGCAGGATGACGCGTTGAATCTTGTCGCCCGTCGTGACCTTGAACGTATTGCCTCGGAGCTGACATATAGTGATTCCGAACTGGAAGTACGGGAACTTCGCCCCATCATAGGTCAGGGTAATCTTCTCGGCAACCTCGGCATTAAGGATATAGTCCCCAACACGGTATTTAGTCTTCGCGCCGTAGGATGTATTGACCGTAGGTTCCGGCTGGTTAGGCAGTCCTACATTGCTAGTCGTGACTACCTTGATATCAAAGACCTTTGTCCCGTTGAGGAAGATAGGGATAACTCCATTGATGACGCCGCAGTAGGGGTTAGAGACATGTACGGTCATGTTCAGCTGGCCGTTCTCCACGTCAAAATATACGTTGCCAATACCGTTAGGCAGTGTACCTATGGTGAATCTCATCTCTGGGTTATATCCATCGTCTCGCTTGTAAATGGCCGCAGTATCCGAGACACCCAGCGGGAACACCCACGGAGCACTCGTTACATCCTCCGCATAGAGGGTATCCCGGATAATCGCCTCCATCCTAATCTTGTACCATCCGTTCTGTGTCATCCACGGACCATCGGGGTTAGGGGCGTTGTAAAAATAATCTGCTTTCATCGTGCCTGGGGACTGAACTCTGGGATAGCTGTTCTGGATATATATGTTCCACCAGCGGACCCCCTTAAACCGGATGCCCACATTCATGCCACGGTCAGCATCTTGGTTGTCCATACTAAACGAGCCGAGTAATGCGAAAGTATTCGCGAACTGGGGATAATTGGGGTCGTTCCATCCATTGATGAGGGACATGTTTTGGAGCATACCCGTTGCTGGGGATGAATCCTCAACCGCAGTAAAGTCAGAAAGGTTATATCCGATTCTGGTCCACGGCGTGTCGGGGATAGTAATGGCTACCTCGGTTTCCGGGGTTTCCAGCTTCCGGGCATAGTAGGCATTACCCACGGCATCCGTGTATTTGGTGAATCCTTCCCTCTGCCAGTCTGTGTCGAAGTCAGTGCTCGGATTGGGCACAATCTTCCGCAGTACCGGATAAACTTGGTTCGTAATTCGGTCAAAGGAGGATTCCCAGAACTCGTCAATCTGGTCGTAGGTGGTGCAACTCTTTCGCGTTTCCTTGTGGCTATATCCCTCACGGACTACTACAGAGGAATCGACGCGCCATTGGCTACAGTTTTCACTGGGGTCCGGGGGGTCAATCGCAGGGACGTCGCCATTCGCCGTCCAGTCAACAGACTGGCTAGTCGTCACGGTCGTATTGATGCACCGGACAAAACGGGAATCCGGGTTGCAACAATTGCCGGAGAGGGTGTTCTGTTCCTCCTTTTCCGCGATGCCGCTGTTCCGTTTGTACATGGATACGAGGGTGTACATTTGCGTACTCGGATAACTGCCCTTGTCCCAGCCCGCACTAACGGGCCTATTGTCCAGTTCAAGCGTGGGCATGTGGGGAATGCGGGCCTGTCCCGGTTCCTTCCCTCCACCATCGACGGGCCAAAGCGGCGCGGCCCATACCTCTCTCGATAACTTAATTGCAGTCTGTGCCACCCATTCAGATTCGGGCAGGGCCGTTCCCGGACCCCCTTCATCCCACACCGTATCTCCCTTCCGCCAAATGTTATAAGGGATGAACTCTTTAACCACCGGGCCGGGCAGGGTCTTGTACACGCGTACCACCTTACGAAAATACTTTCGCAGGTGTTCTTCTCCAAACTGGACTACTTCTTCAAATACCAGCTGGGCATCGTAGGCCGTGTAGAAGTGCTGGTCATAGAAGTCAGGGTCAAGCTTTTCGTTGCTGGGGTCAAACGAGCCAAGGGGAAGCGGGGCATACGCGGAATCCAAGGGTTCCACCCACTCCCGTGTAATCTCGTAAAAGTCTTTCAGCTCGTCGGTGTCTGCATCGGGTCCCATGAACTTACCCGTAGCGGCAGTATCCTTTAAGGTATAGCCGTCACGAATCTTCTTCATGTCCTGAATGTTATACCGGAACTGCTGTTCCGGCGGGACCATGTAGTAGAAACGATAAACGTGCTGTCTCGCCGCCTCGTTGACGGGTTCGACATGCACAAGAACTGCATCCCGCATGAACGGAAGGAAGGTCGTACCCGCAGTAGGTACGAACGGTGTTCCCAATTCAATGGTAATCTCGCTGGGATTCTTGGCAATCCTCTCAACGAAGAACATCACGTTTTTTACCACCGGAGTGGGAAAGTTAATTATCGGCTCACCCATTGGCCTGTCAGGACTGAACCCATTGCGCCACGAGGAATCCGTGGTTCCAATGGGTATTGTCGGAGGCTGTGGAGTGGAGGCCGTGGTATTAGGAATTAAGGCCATTTATATTGGATTGAAAGAAGGGCATGATTGCACCGGGAAGCGGGGTGTCCACATCATGCTAATATGCCCGTTCAACGTTAATTGCATTGGTTCTCCCCGCGGAAAACTTACTGTCTCGCCCCGATAATATGTTCGGTTCGTTCGCCTGTCAATAACATATCCTTGTATGACAAGTAATTTATGGCTTCTCTCCGCATCAATAATTCTTGGCAGTTGAACTTCTTCACGAGTTTTAACCTGTGTGACCGAAGAGGTAAAAGTTTCTCCGTCATAGCGTATCCCTACTTTCCCCCGTAAAAAATAGGCCCATCGGTTTCTGGGCAGTTTTAGCTCACCCTCGCGACCAAAGGGAAGGGAGGCATAGAATTGATTCCTTGAGCGGAGCCTTTCAGTACACGCATGGATGCTTTCCTGTAACTGATTAAGATTCTGGGTCAACTCGTTTTCGAGTTGTTCCTGCTCTGGATTTTTTCGGAACAGATTGAATAGCTTCATGTCTGTCGGAGGGGGTATCTTGTTGCGTAATTGCGCGGAAGGCACAATCCATTATTGCTTCATGGTCGCTTCATGGTCGCTTCGTAGGTTGTCTATTTTTCCATGTAATTGGTCTAGAGATTCATCCAACTCGGATATAACTCTTAGAGCCTCTTGCAATAGTATGAGAAATGACTTCTCCTTGTCAAGACTAAACTCTATCTTTTTTGAGAGATACTTATACGCCAGCTTTACTGCCACGTAAATAACTCCCACAAATACGAGATATGCGGGAGACATTTCCTCGACGATACGAGTGAGAAACAAAGTCCATACGTTACCGTCAATGGTGTTTAGCTGTGCGACGAATTTAAACACGGCGGCAAGGAATTACCTTGCCGCCATGTTATCATTTGGGGTTTAACGGGTCAAGAAAATTCCCCGACTATTTCCTTGACAATAGGGTTAGGGCATAGGCATGTCGCGCATCGCATCGGTTCATCCAGCCCGTAAGGAACTTCGCCTTCACTGGATTGGCCCTTACAATGGAGTGGTAGCGGGCACGACAAGCGCGGTCCAGCGAATCGAGAACTACCATTTCCTCCCATGATAGGACGGCGTCCGTCCATTTGGCTTGAGTAGTTTTTCCCCACTTGCCGTCAATATCAATGTCGAGCATGCGCTGGACAACCTTAGTCGTTCCCGCCGTACCCATGTTGAAGGTCATGTCACGGAGCATGAATTCAATGGGGTAGCTTCCTGCAACACCCTTAGAGACTAGTGGTTCCGTATTGGCGAGAACATAGCGGAGGCATTCGTCCCATGCCTCTTCTCTATCCCCCCGGTCCAACATGGACTTGATTAGATTGAATTCCTTAGGTTCAATCCCATCACAGATACCGGCAATCTCCCACGTGCCGCCGCCGTCGCCAGAGGGGAGACGGGTAACGCGCAGAGAATCGGGACCTGTAATCTTATAGTCCTCCATGTTGAGAATCTTCTTGGCCATTCCTTTGCGGATAATCTCTGCCGGGGATTCCACGGGACCCACGGATTCCACGAATTCCGGGACGTCCATAGGTCCCACGGAAACCGTGGGTTCCGGTTGTATCTTTTTCCATATAGCATCAATGGTCTTCTCCCCAAGGATACCGTCGGGTGAAGTTCCCGCCCACTTCTGTATGTCCTTTACTTTGTCTTTCCTTGTCATTAGTTGTTTCTACTTTGATTTCGTCAGGGGTTAACTTCCCCAATGAGATTTGATGGTTAATGATGTCCGCCATCGACTTGGCAATCTCTTCGGCCCATTGATTGAAATGAAGAGTTCCCAACGGGGTGGGTATTTCATTGGTAATTCCTGCGACAACATAGGTGTCCAACTTAACCCGAACTATATCCGAGAATACTTCTACCTTGGCTTTCGAGGGTACGGGTTCGACTTCATACCACATGACATCCTGTATCTCTTCGTCTTCACTATCTGCTTGAGGGTAATGGACATGGAGGACACCAGCATCATCCTCGTCGGATAATACTCGGAGAATTGCATCTACCGGGATGCTATCCCCACAGGTTCCGCATCTACCCGTATCTACTCTGCGAACGATGTCCCCGCACTTAAATCTGGCTTTCATTATCATTTTTCGTTTGGTTTATGTCTGGCAACATGACATGCTCGTTAAGGTCCTCAACGATTTGATTAGCCCAGTCCACCACCTCACAACACATATCGACCTCTTGGTCGCCCAGCTTATATCTGGTAGGTATGCGGAGAACGGGCCGATAGTTGAAGAGGATGATAGCCTCGTCCTGTGTGTATCGGACGAAGACTTTATCGTTGGTCATTGGTGTCGTCCCTTTCGACGAAGGTAATTCCCGTGTCAGATTCTTCCGTCGTTAACTTCTTAATCTTGTCACGAAGTTCGATTGCCATTTTGAGGGCGCAGTCTCTTGTCGGAACTCCCTTCTCGTCCTCCTTCTTGCAATAGGGGAACAGGGCGATACGGTAGTTTCGATGAATCACCGCAAGGATTCCTGCTCGCGGATATTCCATTAAGAAGGTTTCCAGTAAATATTTTTCGTTAGTCATTGGTGTTGTTCCTTTCCCGTTTGACTAGTTTAAATCCCTTCTTGGTTTTGATGGTGGTGCTCTTTTCAATTTTGCGGACGAGCTTTTCAGATAGCTTCTTTGCTTGCTTCTTGGTGAAGAATCCTCCCTCACCTTTCGTGCAATAGTTGAAAGTGGCAACGCAATGGTCTTCGAGCATGACCCGGAACATTCCGGGAAGGGGGTCGTTTATGGTAGTAATAGTCAGAGTATTAGTCATGGATGTTGAAGTATATTTGGTTTAATTCTATTCCCTTAGGGGTAAGGAAAGTTCCTCGGCTAACAATGTAGCGGGCAACTTTCGTTGCCAGTTTCTTTGCCGCTTTCCTGCTTAGGTAGAACGGTACGTTCTCGTCGATGCAGTAGTAGAAACTGGCAACGACATTCCCATTATGGACTACTTCGAATTTGCCTCTCGCTATATCTTCGAAAATTCTTACGTTATCGTTCATGGTTTATTCCTCGTGGATTGCAATGTGTTTAGGAAGTAGGCCAATACCCTTCGTGGTTGGGATAGCCTCATAGGTAAGAAGGCTACGAGCAAATTCTTTAGCCATTTTGATGGCACTATCCTTGGTGAGGTATTTGTAATCTTCTCCTTTTTTGCGGTAGAAGACTTCCGCAAAAACGATTCCATCATACTTCACCTGAATAATCCCTACGTCAGTGTAGTCTATTACGGCTAGCTTATACATAAGTTGTCTGGATTGTTTGGGTTAAACAGTTGTGGTTTCTGGTTTCGTGGGGTCCCCAGGAATGGCAATCTCCCAACAGAAGGAGACGATGAAATCGTTGCGAAGAGTTACCTCTTCTCCGACTTTATACCACCCATCAGGGAGTAGATAATCTCTCTTCATATCAATGGCGG
>ULQU01003155.1_pt1 | contig 12275 bp, 9 predicted proteins | sample 1954841 | NCBI WGS metagenome assembly ULQU01 (sample SAMEA4835664, study PRJEB28245) | human gut metagenome | biome: gut microbiome; material: fecal sample | place: Denmark | collected 2008
TTTCAAAGAGCAATTTCCATTTTTAACGGGACAGTAATGAAAGATGTATACAAAATAGAACATTTTCTAACTATATCTCGATCTCCAAAAGAGCAAGAGCAAAGAACTATGTTTTTGAAAGACAATATGGTTTACAAGAAATTACCGGATAATGATACCAATTTATATGATGAAGAAAATAGATTAATAGAAGATACTCAATACAAATACACTTATAATAGTAATGGATTATATCAGACTATTTATGAGAAAAGCGAAGACATACTTAGTACTGTGTCCTATGAAATGGATGAATATGGAAATTGGACGAAAATGGAGATAACTCCGGCTCGTCGTAAGGCCGATAAACTATATTCATTACTTAAAGAATTATCTGAAGATAATAAACGACTCCAGAGGGAATTTGAGAGTTATGACAAAATGAGTTATCCGCCACTTGCAAGGATGGAAGATATATTAGAAAACTTACAGAAAAATACAAAAACGATAAAAGATATAAAAACAATAATGAAACTGTGTGAACAAAGTTTTTCTAAAATTATTATAAGTAGGAATATTACATACTATGAATAATAAGACTTTATCAATCCTATACAAGTTGGTTATGAATTTAAATAAGTATTCCATATAATTAAAGAAATATACGATATGAAACAATCAAAATCCAGCCTTACAACCCTCTGGAAAAGGCTGTTTGGCACCGCAGAGAAAAAGAAACAAGAAGGTCTGAATAAACAGACTTCTTTTAGTACCTGGCAGAAACTGAGAGAGAAAACAGATCCTAATAATATGTATTTCCGGAATCCGGATTCGTTGTAATTTTTCTTACCGATAACGGCAAGAGAAGAAGTGGGGCAATAAACAAGCAAGAGGAAGCCTCTTCGAAAAGAAGTTTCCTCTTGTTAAGAGTTCAGAAAGCTCAAAAGTTCAAAAGTTCACTTAGTAGTCCCAGTGATGCAGTGGCTCTGGTGTAGGGATCGCTTCATTGGTCACCACCTCTTCTACACATCCTATTTTATGGTATTTGCCATGAGCCGTCTTTTCTACCAGTTTACTGTTTATCCATTTGGCTAGTGTCCGTTTGGCTGTGCTCTGAGACATCTTGTGTTTAGAGAACACATCATAAAGTTCTTGTGTAGTAAAAACACACGATAGTTCGTCAAGCAAACGGGCTGTCGAAACATCCCGTTTCGTCAACTTGCGAGTATCGCCCTTCGGCAATGGCATGATGACCCGGGCTGACGTATAGAAAATGTAATCCAGCCAAGAGAGAACCAACTGGACGAATTTGACCGGACAAGGATACCGTCTTGGCTTATCTGTTGTATAATCACCAAAGGGAATGTTGTTGTCACAGGCATCCAAGAAGGCTAGACAAGCACACATGCTCATCGAAACAGGAACTAACCGTTGGGCAACAGAAACCAAAGCCGGACTGTCATAATACAGGGCTGTCTGACTCAACTTATCGCATTTGTCCTCCAACAGATCAATACTGGTTTCATCGAAAGTAACCTCCATGTGTGTCTTCAAGGCATAGCGTACAAGAGAATCCATACACCCTCTCAGCCTGTCCCAACTCTCTGCCGTGCGGGAAATCCTGTCTTTCAGCCGGACATACTGATGTTGTTCGAGAATCACATAAATAAACCGGGCTGAAAATCCGTCTTCCTAGTTATCAATATAAGCTTGTACGGCAGAAGGTGTTCCGCCTGCAATCAAGACAAAGCGCGGATGATCGACTTTACAATAGTCACTGGTTTTAAAATCAGAGATCACCGTCGCACCTTCTATCAGATCCCGCAAGAATGCACTTTGAATACCGTATTTTTGCTTCCGGTTATCATTCGCATTCCCGACTTCTTCCGTAAAACAATAAGTTGTAAAAGGAAGGTTCTTGGCACAACGCAAGGTTAATTGAGACTGGGATGTCTGGGCAGACGACATTAGGTGTTTCTCTTCAGGAATAACCGGTTTTTCCCCACAATCGCAAGGAGTTTTTTTGTCTCCCGCTTTCCATTGTGCCATACAATCGTCATACTGCTTTTGGGCTTCTTTGGCTGGGAGAATTTCCTCTTCCTGTTGCCTTTTCCGGATAGCATTAATATATAGGTTGGTAACTTCGCGGACTGTTCCAATCTGTCCTTTCCCGCTCCCGCTTTCTCCATACCACATCACAGAGAAAATAGGATAATGCTTCTTATCTGAATAAAACCACAGGTCTATCGGCATCCCTCCGAAAGCGGCTATCAGACTCATCAGCATGGCCCACTGTATATCTGGAAACTGCTTATCATCTATTGAGTATTGGAGCAAACGAGGCAGCATATATTTGTATTCGGCATAAACCGGCATTTTTGCATATATAGGAGCAAAGAAACTATCCGTATCCACCTCTTCATCTTCCCTCTCTGCATCTAGTGAACTTTTGGACTTTTGAGCTTTTTGACCTTTTAAAGTTTCCACTAAACGTTGCTTGAAGCTATAAGCCTTCTTGTTCTTTCCAAACTCATCTTTATTATGTTCGTAGATGTATTCAATAATCTCAGTGATTTCTTTGCGTTGAAAGTCCGGTTCGGAATAACGGGTTACACATTCCTCTATAACGGTTTCCTTCTCAAACCCAGCCCGGTTCAGACGAGGTGTGATGAAGGCAAGCAGATTCCGGTGGCGTACACCCGGTATCATTGCTACATCTTGGTCCACCTTATTCAGATACTTTTGGAGACCAATACTACCGTCTGCCGGAATTGCATTCAGGCTATTGAGTATAGCCATGACCTCGTTTGCATCGATTACTTCCGAATTTTCGTTCACGTAGAGGTCCGGGGCATAGTTGATAATCATTAACCGGGTAATATCCGAACACGATTTGTCATGTGGCACACCAATTATACTTGAAATAAACAAGGCCATTTTATCATAAACCACCTTGAAGATAGCATCCGTCAAGTTTTTAACACGAAGCAAAACATGAAACCCTTGCATGCTCAGACTGGGCAAAGCTATATAAACCGAAGATATTTGTTTGATCTTCTCCCCAATTTGATCATAAACACCTTCCGGAATTTTGTCGAAATCAAGCATGAGTAAATCGGTTAGTTCATGTTCCTCCTCTGCCTTACGTACATTTTTGGGGAAGAAGGCATGTGGGGTAATTGCTGGCATCTGCTTCTTGATTTCATCATACTCCGGTGTTCCTTTCCCTGCTTTACGGGCCTTTTCGGTTATCTCTTTTAGGGTATAGAACATACCCGTTTCAGGATTTCGCATTCCGGTAGGATAATCCCCGATTTTCATACTAGCCATCAACTCTTCTAGAGTGATGGTCTTTGTGGATGTGTTTGTAAACACATTTCCAAATACATTAATATTATTATTTATCATTTTATAAATGTTTTAAAATTATATCGCAATATAAATATTTTTCATTCCACCAAAAAATTCGAAGAAAAATATTTAATTCGCTATTTATAAACATATCGAATTAAATATTCTTTAATCCGAATTAAATGAATACGAATCTATATTAAGTAAAATTTAATTATGTATCTGATCTCGAAAAAATGATTATACGCGCGCGTACAGCTAATTATTTAACCTCTGCTATGTACCTACCCATCCTGAGACGGATAGGTACTTATTACGGCTCCCCTAGGTACTGGATGATGATACGTACTTGAAGCGGGGTGAGAACCCGTTGTCCCTTTTTCCATCCCGATTCTTGCAACTCGTGCGTAAGTTTTGGATTGAAACGTATCCAACTGCTTAAACGCTTGCCAGCCGATTCCGGAGTCAGATCCGGTGCATAAAGGATGGCTAATTCTTGCCAGCCGTATGTCCTTATTTTAAAATCTTCCATATTCTAATAACCTTTAGATTTCTACTGTAAGTTACACATTCCGTTACCAGCCACCAAAAAACAAGTCGAAAGTTTAATTCGTATAGGAATCTGTATCTGAAGGTATTAACTTGCTTGTTCGTCTATCTTCATATAACCGAAATGGTACATTTCCAGCACCCTATCTTTGTAATAAATAAAAGGCAGGACCGTAGAAAGTCAGTGAAATGATATCCTGCCTAACTTGAAAACTTATGGATTAACAAACTAAAAAAGGAGGTGTATATGTCACTCACGTATCATTTAGTACAACGACCCGACAAGAGTGAGGGTGCATTGGAAGGTAGCAAATTGTATTACGGGCAGATCAAAATCAGGCAACAGGTCGATTTTGATACCTTGTGCGAACGAATTGCCGATCGTTCGACGGCGTCTAAGGGAGATGTGATGGTGGTCATCGATGGATTGATCAGGGTATTAACTACCGAACTTCAGGCTGGGAACAGCGTACAGATGGGAGAATTTGGGAATTTCCGTTTGAGTGTAGGTAGTTCGGGTGTAGCCAATGCCGAAGATTTTAATACGTCGTTGTTCAAGAAAGGGAAGATTATCTTCACGCCTGGTAGTCGGTTGAGAACCATGAGTGCCAGTCCTAAATTTGAACGTATTGAATTGAAACCGGCAGAGTAGAACCTTGCCTAAAGGTATCTGATAAAATAAAAACAAGTTGGCACAGGTACAAAAGCCTAATGCCAACTTGTTTTTTTATTTAATAATCTACATCTAATGACTAAAACCTACCGAACATTTCCTTCCGTTCATTGACAGAAATTCGTTTATAGGCAAAGGCAAACTGAAGGTGTTCGACCAACAAACGACGGATAGCTTCGTAGTCGCTCAATCCTTTGGCCTCCAGACTAACCTTGAATCCGGCTTTTTCCAAACCTTCCCGCCATGAGGCAGAGACACGGTTTTCGTTGGATTTGATCAGGACAAACATAAAAGGCAATAACGTCACTTGTTTGTATTTACCTGCCTGAAGCTGACCAATGACTGTCTCTAAAGTTGGGAAGCCTTCGCGAGTCCCGACAAAATAGTCTTTATGCCCGGACAACTGCAACATATAGCCTAATTTAGCATAGGCTGCATTGCTGGCATGATAGGTTCCGTTTGCAATCAACAATTTGGCTCCGGAGCGAGAAACCACATAACTGCCGGTCAATGCTTTTATCACAGCCTCATAGTCCGTATCATCATACAACAACGGATTACCAATACGAATTTCCTTAAACAGACCTTTCCGTAATTCCACATCACGACGCAGGGCTTCCATTTCCACTCCTTCTATCACGATTGAAGGTTGTACTACAACATGCGTATATCCTTCTTTCTTCAGAGAGATCAAAGCATCTGCCGTATGTTCGATCCAGATGCCCTGGCGACGCACACGATTGACTATACTGCGGGCACTGTAAGCCTGTCGGACTTCTACTTGCGGGAATGCCTGGCGTACCTGTTCATTCATCCGTTCAAGAGATTCACGGGCTTCCGGATAAGCACTCCCGAAATGAACCATCAGAATGGCCAGCTTATCACCTTTCTGCATCGATTCACGGATATCCGAAGCGACAAACTCCCGTCCTACCTTGGCTTGAAGCGTGTGCCAGCAAGCCAGGCAGGCAATCAGCCCGATTATCATTCGAAGGAAACCTCGTCTGCGCATCACTTATTGAATTTGACCAACAAACTGACGTAGTAAGTACGTCCAGGCGTCAACGTGGCATAGTTGGAATTATACGGACGGTCGTCTACATAATCGAACAAGTTCTCGATACCGACTCCCGGTTCAAGGATGAAATCTTTCAGCACAAACCGATGGGATGTATTCAGATTCCAAAGAGAAAACTTCGGTGCATATCCATAACTTTGTGAGAAGCGTTCGCCCTGAATACGTCCGTTGAAATTCACATTCAAGGTATATTTATTCCAGGTATGATTCCATAGAGCAGCCACCACGCCACTATGTTTTACACTCTTGTCCACCGGACGATCGTTCGTATTATCTTTCGCATCCACAAACGTATAACCACCGTTCATGGAGAATCCGGCTCCAATATAAGCATCAAAACGGACATTGAAGCCCTTGATTGTTGCACTCTGGATATTGTCACGAATCTGTACACTGGCAAAATCCGTTCCGTTTTCCTGATTATAACGGTCTGTTTCTTCTTTGCTGAATTCCCGGTAATTGATCATATCACGGATATGATTGTAAAATCCGGAAGCAGATACCGAGAAGTTACGGTTTGTATATTCAGCGCTCAACGTCAGATTATCACTCTTTTCAGGTTTCAGATTTTCATTTCCGATCGTCAGACGTGAAGTTCGTTTGGATTCAGAGAAGGTATATAATTCGGCCAGTTCCGGCGAACGGAATCCGGAAGCATAAGAACCCCGGAAATTAAAACCTCCCACTTTATACAACAAGGCCACATTCGGAGTAGCATAACTGTGGAAACTCTGATGATAAATGTAACGAAGTCCCACGACCCCTTGAAAATGTTTGTTGAAGTTCACTTCATCCTGGGCATAGAGAGCCATCGTGGAAATACCTTTCCATTCGATATTGTCGGACTCGCTGCTCAGCGTTTCCCGAATGTATTCAAATCCGGTAGATAGTTTGTTATATTGTCCCAGCTGAAAGATACCTTTCACATTCAGGTTATGATGATGAATGCGTTTGGTCATCTCGTTGGTACCCATATCATCACCGGTGAAGTAATCTTTGTACGTGCTGTGATTGTCTGAGAAATAATCCGCGTTCAGATAGGATTTCTTATTGATCATATACTGCGCGCCAGCTCCGTATGTATAAGTACCATGCCGCATGTCGTAGTTGGTCGTATTATCTCCCATCGGCATGGGGCGATCGGTTGTATAGGTGTATATATTTCCACGCAGATAGAATGAAAGCCTGTCTGTCGGATCGAAGGTGAAGCGTTGTCCGATCGTATTGGAATGATAAGCCGTTGATGCCTCCTTGTTGGTTGCCACCAGATTACCATCATCATCTTCCGTATATGGATTCAATTGCCAACCATCCGACTGTTGGCGCTGGTAGGAAGTAAACGAACCGAACTTTCCTACCTGAAAATCGGCATTCACCGACTGGGTAAACTGGTTATGGCTGCCATAACGCGTATTGCTGGTAACGTTGGCTTTGTTTTGGGCATCATCGGTGATAATATTGATTACACCGGCGATGGCATCACTACCATACAACGCCGAAGCCGCACCACTTAAAACTTCTATACGTTTCACATTGGCCATGTCAATACGGGTATACGTATCATCGCCGGCCAGACGTTTTCCATTCTCCAAGACCAGAATATAGCGATCGGTCAAACCATTCATACTCATGGTTGTTCCCATACCGTTTGTCATAAAAGACACACTGGGATTAAGCTTCATCATGGCTTCCTGTACATTCGTCACATTGGCTGTCCGCAAGTCCTTGGCTGAATATACCTGTACCGGAATAGGTGTATTATCCATTCTTCGATGTGTTCCGGTACCCGTCACCACCACCGGATTCATATTTACATATCGTTCAACAAGGCGGATTTCTATATCCTTGTCGGTTTGAGTCACACGATACGACTCCGGTTCATACGCCAGATGAGAGATACGGATCCGTTCGGCATGTTCAGGCAGACTTAATTCGAAGAGACCTTCGTTGTTGGTTGTACATCCGGTTAAACTCTCTGCTACGCGAATCGCGGCACCCGACACCGGTCTGCCTGTTTCAGCGTCAATCACTCGGCCCGTAACAACACGTTCTTGTGCAAATAGGCCCTGCGTGCAACCTGCTACCAGCAAGGTTAGCAACATCTTTTTTGTTTCCATGAATAAAAATGTTTGTGTACTAATGCTCTTTACATCCCGAAAGAGTGTTCATTTTCACTATAAACGTACTGGCAGGTTTCCTGACTTGTTCCTAAGGAAAGAACCTTCCCGTCATCAAAGCCAAGCCTCAACAACAGTGGCAAAGCGGTGATTTCCTATAGCTGCTGCTCAAATAGAGCAGGGAATTTACAGTAGCGGGTACTGCTCCGGATTCACACCGGATTCCCTTTTATATTCCCTCAGGATAGAGGGTAATATCACCAATACGGGCACAAAGGTAGAGCCTTTTCTCTATTCAGGAATCATTTATCCCTTTATTTTACCCTTCCGGTAGTAGAAAAACAGGCAATTAGCCGTAAGAATGTAATTTTTTGATATACGTCGTAAAGCTTTTCCATATATGTGCTAAAACTTTTTGACTAATATGGTAAAGCTTTTCGACAACTGTCAAAAAATTAAAAGATCAAAGGATTTTACTCCCAGTTAAGTGATCCGGGCATTTATACCTTCCTAAAAAATATTAAAACAACAAGGACGACAGGACGCAATCTCAAAAACATCCCTACCTTTGCGGTCGTTAGGTGAAGTTCATAGCCTTCCGGCCTGAACTTGAAAAGGGAATCCGGTGTGAATCCGGAGCAGTACCCGCTACTGTGACACCTGCGAATGAGAAGAATACACACTCCATGCCACTATCGTACAGCCGATGGGAAGGCCATTCTTCTTAAGGTGCAGCCAGGAAACCTGCCTAAACAGAATAACAATTAAGGAATGTTTATTCCGGGAATTGGATAAACGGAGAACTGATGCTAAGACATTTTTTACATTTTAAAAACTCATGGATATGATGAAGCTAAAGAAACTTTTCATCGTGTGCGTGACTGCGGCTACAAGCCTGTTACAGTCGGCTTATGCCCATACGGAAGGTAATTACGTTCCTTCCAACCTGTTTGAGACGATGCAGGCAGGCGACAAAGCCGCCCTGTTACTCGTTCATTTCGGGACTACGCACGATGATACACGGGCATTGACGATCGATGCCATCAACGAAAAAGCACGAGCAGCCTTTCCGGAACTCGAATTTCGGGAAGCTTATACCTCGCGTATTGTGATGAACCGCCTGGCGAAACGGGGCGTTTACAAGAAAAACCCGGTAGAGGCTTTGGCGCAACTCAAGGCCGACGGTTATACACACATTCTCATACAATCGACTAACATCATCGACGGGATTGAAATGGAGTCACTCCGTAAAGACATTGCCCTGATGAAAGATCTCTTCAAGGATATCCGCCTGGGTACACCTCTTTTGTATGCTCCCGACGATTACCGGAAAGTCGTTTCGATCCTGGCAGAAAAAGGAAAGGAGAAAACCATCACTCTCCTTGTCGGACACGGGACTTACCCACCTGCCACTGCCCAATATGCCATGCTCGACTATATGCTGGAAGCCGAAGGACATCCGGATTTTGCAGTTACTACCGTAGAAGGCTATCCAACACTTGACGATGCCTTGCGCAAGGTCCGCGAACAGAAGAAAATCAAACAGATTCAACTGCTTCCTTTTATGTTTGTGGCTGGTGATCATGCCAAGAACGACATTGCAGGTGACATCAAGACCGAGCTGGAATCGCAGGGTTATCAGGTTAGTGCCCTGCTTGAAGGTTTAGGACAGAATCCCGGCATTCAAGATATCTTTATCGAACATGCCAAGTTTATGACTCAGCATAAGCTGATTGATATCTCCGACAAGAAAAAGGCCTACGCTGCCGACAAAGAGTAATCATTCCCTTTAAAGATCTTATTTATCTCGTTTTTCTGCCCGGAAGAAAGCCGTTTTCTTCCGGGTTAGGGAAACTATGTCTCATTTATAAATACCTGTCACATGAAAAAAACATGGATTATCTTACCACTCGTAAGTCTGACATGGGCTGTAAACGCCCAGGAAAACCTATTGAGTACGCCTGCAACCGACACCACCTACAACTTGCAGGAAGTTGTTGTAGAAACAGCCCGGAAAGCCCGGCCCCAAATCACCAAACTCGACGTTCCGATGAAGTATATGCCTCTTTCCGTCAGTGGTATCGAAGCCCAAAGTCTGGAATTAAGAGGTATCCGCAATATCCAGGATGCTGTCCGTTTTATGCCGGGAATCCGGATACAAACTTCTTACGGAGCTTTCCAGCAAATATCAGTACGAGGTTTTGATCATGCCGTGATGATGATCGACGGCGTACGAGACGAGCGTTCGGCCATCAACAATTCCTATCCCGTACCGGATCTTTCGGCTGTCGAATCCATTGAGTTACTGAAAGGCCCAGCCTCTGTCTTATATGGTCATTCGGCCGTCGGAGGAATCCTGAATATCGTACGGAAAGCTCCAACCGAACGGCAGACACTTAATGCAAGGGTTGCCTACGGCAGTTACGAGAATAAAGAAGCCACATTGGGATTAGGAGGCAAACTGCTGGGGCCAGTCAACTATTATGCCCATGTCAATTATGCCGACCAGGAAGGATGGCGTGATAATGGAAACAGCCGTTTCTCCGGTTACCTGGCATTGAACGCCCGTCTCAGCGAGCAGGACATAATTGATGTTCGGGCCGGTTTCAACAGAGACTTCTATGGAACGGAAATCGGATTGCCCGACATCATGGCTCAGGATGTTTACAACACTTCCGACAATCAACTGTACCTGCACAAGAACGACATGCTGCCGGGCCTGAATCGGGAAGCTCGTTATAACAACGAATCCGACTTCATGAGAAACGATGGCTGGAATATCTCCGGACAATATACGCACCGATTCTCGGGAAAGATGAAGTTGGTTGATCGCCTCTCCTTTTCCAGTGATGATATCAACTACTTCGGTACGGAGAGTCTCGACTATTTGGAAAGTGATGAGCCCATCTACGACCATTACTACTGGAAGACGCCGACCGAAAAGAGATATATCTGCCTCGATACGGTCTATCTCTCCTTCCCGCTCCGTTTCTCTCATATAGCCAAGACAGTCAGTAATTCGTTGGAGTTAAGCGGACATTTCCATACCGGCGAGATCAAGCATAATTACATGGGCGGATATTCGTTCGTTGCCCTCAACCGGACAAGCTATAGCGGATATAATCTGGGAGATGACGTACAAGGTCCCGGACTTTATTCCCACGTATCGGTATATGACCCGCACAGCATGGGATATATGACGAGTAAATTCTCGAAAGCGACAGTTACGCATCATTATGCCAACAGCATCTATCTGCAGGACATGATCGAACTGAATGATCAATGGAAGATTCTGGCTGCACTCCGGGGAGATTTCTACCGGTATCTGTCGGCCGAGGCTACAACGCCGACCGGCAAACGTGAATACGAAAACCACGGGTCTTTCAACCGGGTACGCAACAAGGCGCTCACCTACCGTTTCGGAGCCGTCTATCTGCCTCATCCGAATACCTCTTTATATGCGTCTTTTGCGTCTTTCTTCAAACCGATCCGAACCTTCTACAGGGACAATGTGATCTATGTCGACGCGAATGGAGAACGCTTTAACCCCACTCGCAACGAAGAAGTATTCAAACCGGAAAACGGATATCAGGCGGAAGTCGGGATCAAATATGACCTCAGCCGTTTCCTCCAGGCCAATGCCAGCCTCTTCTACATCCGGAAGATGAACAGTACCGCTACGCTGACAAACAGCTATCAGACAGAGGTAGACGGACAGACGAAGAAGCTGACTGTCATCGGACAGGTCGGCGTACAAGACTCTAAAGGATTTGACTTCGATGTGACCGTGACTCCTTTGCCAACCTTGGTATTCACCCTGGGTTATGGATTCAATGATTCGAAGATACGGAAGATGAAGGAAGTGAAAGACCCGGAACTGGCCCAAGCCATTTACGGTTCTGACGCACAGGCGGCGAAAGACAAACTGAACAGCCAGGAAGGAAACTGGCAGGCGAACGTACCGAATCAGACATTCTATGCCTATGGCAGTTATACTATTCCCAAAGGCTGGCTGAAGAACCTGGAGTTTCACCTCAGTAGCAGCTATACCGGAAAGGTTTACCGTAACACGGCCAACAGTACGTGGTTCAATCCGTATTGGATCACCGATTTCGGAATTGCTTATACCCTCAACCATCATGTTCATCTGACGGTGAATATCAATAATCTATTCGACAAGAGTTACTACAACCAGGCTTTAGGAAACCAGCTCGTTCCCAGTATGCCGCGTAATTTCCAAGTAGCTCTTTCTTGTACCTTATAAGAATCAAAGAATCAGCATGCAACGATTACACGCATTCATCCTGACAACGCATCGGATACTGGGCTCTCTGCTCAGTATCCTCTTTGCTATATGGTTTCTCTCCGGTTTGGTCATGATTTACCATTCTTTTCCTCGGATAAACAAGACCGATAAATGGAGTAAAATGGAGAACCTGAAAGATTTCGGCAACTTACCAGCCTGGGAAGAAATACAGGCTAGCATTCCTGCCGATGAGCGCATAAAACGTATTACGCTCAACGAGAA
>ULQU01012776.1_pt1 | contig 12254 bp, 10 predicted proteins | sample 1954841 | NCBI WGS metagenome assembly ULQU01 (sample SAMEA4835664, study PRJEB28245) | human gut metagenome | biome: gut microbiome; material: fecal sample | place: Denmark | collected 2008
CTTATCTCATTCTCAATCACTTATAAAAAATACGTACTTTCCCGACCGTGAAACGTACGGCTCTCTCTGCGGGAATCTACGTTTCCCACATGAAAAATGTAAGGTTCCGGTGCCGGAAACGTAGAACAAGCAAAAGAAATCGCAGAAAACCGTATATAGGTTTCCTTATTTCGATTCGGAACACATTCTTATAGCGGTAGTCAGAGGTTGCCTGAAACGAAGAAAGCATAAAAAAAGTACTTGATTCATTCAGAATCAAGTACTTTTAAGCGGTGCGTACGGGACTCGAACCCGTGACCCCATGCGTGACAGGCATGTATTCTAACCAACTGAACTAACGCACCATTAAGTTTTTTCGTTGCTATCTCTCTCGATTGCGATGCAAAGGTAGTGCTTTTTTTTGAATCTGCAATAGCTTTCCGAAAAAATATTCAAAAAAGTTTTACGCCTCATTTTTTAGAAAGCCACACATAGGAGCTTCTTACAAAAACCTTGTCAGAAAACCACCATCACAGACAAACTTTTTGTCGCTTTTATTAGGAGATTGTTTATAATTCGTTACTTTTGCAAAAACTATTTTTCCTACAAAAAAAACAGCACTGAATGAAAATTGCAATCATAAAATACAATGCAGGCAACCTCTTTTCGGTGGATTGTGCACTGAAGCGACTGGGTGTGGAACCTGTCATCACCAACGACAAGGAGACACTGCTCAGTGCGGACAAGGTGATTTTCCCGGGAGTGGGCGAAGCACGTACCACCATGGATTACCTGAAAGCTTGCCACATGGACCTTCTAATCAAAGAGCTCAAACAACCAGTATTAGGTATTTGCCTGGGAATGCAGTTGCTCTGCCGACATTCGGAAGAAGGTGATGCAGACTGTCTGGGAATCTTCGATGCGGAAGTCAAGCGATTCCAGTCGACCAATCCTGAAGAGAAAGTTCCTCACATGGGATGGAATACATTGTCACATCTCCGCAGCCCGCTCTTTCAAGGTATGAAAGAAGAAGAATTCGTGTATTTCGTGCATAGTTTCTATGTGCCGGTCAACGAATTTACAGCGGCCACGACCGACTATATCACCCCTTTCAGTGCGGCCTTGCACAAGGATAACTTCTATGCCACCCAGTTTCATCCGGAAAAAAGCGGAAAGGTGGGAGAATGTATCCTGCGCAACTTTTTGAATCTCTAATCACGAAACATTATATAAAATATGATAGAACTTATACCAGCCATCGATGTCATCGACGGGAAGTGTGTACGACTTTCTCAGGGCGACTATCAGTCGAAAAAGGTTTACAACGAGAATCCGGTGGAAGTGGCCAAGATGTTTGAAGCGCATGGCATCCATCGCCTGCATGTAGTCGACCTGGACGGAGCGGCTTCCAAGCATGTGGTAAACTATAAGGTACTGGAAGCACTGGCCGGACAGACTTCGCTGGTCATTGACTTTGGCGGAGGCATCAAAAGCGATGAAGACTTGCACATTGCCTTCGAAAGCGGAGCACAGATGGTAACGCTGGGCAGCATCGCCGTAAAAGAGCCGGATACGTTCAATCGATGGATGGAGGTATATGGTAGTGAACGGATTATTTTAGGAGCGGATGCCAAAGACGGGAAAATAGCCGTCAACGGATGGCTGGAGTGCAGCCGTCTGGAGCTGATGCCGTTCTTGAATGACTATATAAAGAAAGGTGTCGCAAAGGTACTCTGCACGGACATCTCTCGCGACGGGATGCTCAACGGGCCGTCCTTGGAGCTATACAAGCAAATCATGGAGGCGCACCCCGACCTGCATCTGATAGCCAGCGGAGGCATCAGCGGAATGAAGGACATTGAAGCACTGAACGAAGCAGGTATTCCGGCAGTGGTATTCGGCAAGGCTTTCTATGAAGAGCGTATCACCCTGCAGAACTTAAAAGCTTTTCTTTCTTAACTCTTAACTCAAGAAACTGATTATGTTAGCAAAAAGAATCATACCCTGTCTTGACATCAAAGACGGACAAACGGTGAAAGGTACCAACTTCGTCAATCTGCGACAAGCGGGCGACCCGGTGGAGCTCGGAAAGGCTTACAGCGAACAAGGAGCCGACGAGTTGGTGTACCTTGATATCACAGCCAGCCACGAAGGACGGAAAACGTTTACAGAGCTGGTGAAACGCATTTCTGCGGAAATCAACATTCCTTTCACCGTGGGAGGAGGTATTCATGAACTGAGCGATGTGGAACGTCTGCTAAATGCCGGAGCCGACAAGGTGTCTATCAACTCTTCGGCCATCCGGAACCCGCAGCTCATCGATGACATCGCCCGCTATTTCGGTTCGCAGGTATGTGTGGTGGCCATTGATGCCCGACAAACCCCGCAAGGCTGGAAATGTTACCTCAACGGAGGAAGACTCGAGACTGACCGTTTCCTTATGGAATGGGCGGAAGAAGCCAACAGCCGCGGAGCCGGGGAAATCTTGTTTACCAGCATGGACCACGACGGGGTAAAGGAAGGATATGCCAACGAAGCACTGGCCGAACTGGCCGACCGGCTTACCATTCCGGTCATTGCTTCCGGAGGAGCTGGCAAGAAAGAGGATTTCCGTGACGCATTTACGTTAGGAAAAGCTAACGCCGCCCTGGCTGCCAGTGTTTTTCACTTCGGTGAGATTCCAATTCCCGAATTAAAAGATTACCTTTGCAAAGAAGGTATCGCCGTACGCAGATAACTGTTTAAACTAACTATATTATATAAAGTAAGATTATGGAACTGGATTTTGAAAAAATGAATGGCTTGATTCCGGCCATTATCCAAGATAACTATACGCAAAAAGTATTGATGCTGGGATTCATGAACAAGGAAGCCTACGAGAAAACCATGGAAACGGGTAAGGTGACTTTCTTCAGCCGTACCAAAAACCGTCTGTGGACCAAAGGAGAAGAAAGCGGAAACTTTCTGCACGTGGTTTCGGTAAAGGCCGACTGTGACAACGACACACTGCTCATCATGGTACATCCGGAAGGCCCTGTCTGCCACAAGGGCACAGATACTTGCTGGGGAGACAAAAACGAGCAGGACATCATGTTCCTGAAAGAGTTGCAGGATTTCATCGACCGTCGCCGTCAGGAAATGCCGGAGAAATCGTACACCACCAGCCTGTTCAATTCGGGAGTCAACAAGATGGCACAAAAGGTAGGTGAAGAAGCTGTAGAAACCATCCTCGAAGCCTGCAACGGAACCGACGAACGCCTAATTTACGAAGGAGCCGACCTGCTTTACCACTTGATTGTACTGCTTACGTACAAAGGCTACCGCATTGAAGACTTAGCCCGTGAATTGAAAGAGCGTCACAGCGCCACCTGGAAAAAACACTAATCACTATATATGGAAGAACAACCACTCATTTCTTACCAGCACGTAAACGTGAGCTTGCAAGGACAGGAGATTCTTTCTGACGTAAACCTGGAACTCCGAAAAGGCGAATTTGTCTATCTCATCGGAAAAGTGGGCAGCGGAAAGTCTACCCTTCTGAAAACTATCTACGGTGAGGTGGAGATTGATGCCGGAGAAGCATGGGTGCTGGGAAATGCCATGCGCACCCTGAAACGGAAGGACTTCCCTACCCTGCGCCGGAAACTCGGCATCGTGTTTCAGGATTTCCAGCTACTGACCGACCGTACCGTGCACGAAAACCTGAAATTCGTGCTTAAAGCTACCGGCTGGAAAAACCGTACCGAAATAGAACGGCGAATTGAAGAAGTGCTACAGCAGGTTGGCATGGAAAACAAGGGGTACAAAATGCCCAACGAACTTTCCGGTGGAGAACAGCAGCGCATCGTCATCGCCCGGGCCATACTGAACAAACCGGAAATCATCCTGGCCGATGAACCGACCGGCAATCTGGACGTGGAAACCGGACGGCGCATCGTAGAATTATTGCAGGACATCTGCCGTCAGGGCTCAGCCATTCTGATGACCACGCACAACCTGAACTTACTTTCGGAATATCCCGGAAAAGTGTACAAATGCGAACATCACCGTCTCACGGAAACGACAAATTCATAAAAAAGACAAAGGAGTAAAAGGATTTTTGCCAAAATGACCCCAAAATAGGGTTTTTATTATTACATTTGCTCCCGAAATTAATTAATTATAGAACATTTAAAATTCGAAACGTAAAATGAAAGTTTTAAAGTTTGGAGGTACATCTGTGGGTTCTGCACAAAGAATGAAGGATGTGGCCAAATTAATCACTGACGGCGAACAGAAAATTGTAGTCCTGTCTGCCATGTCAGGTACGACTAACACATTGGTTGAAATTTCGGATTATCTGTACAAGAAAAATCCAGAAGGTGCAAATGAAATCATCAATAGACTGGAAGCGAAATATAAACAGCACATTGATGAGTTGTATTCTACCGAAGAATATAAACAGAAAACACTGGATTTCGTAAAATCTGTATTCGATTACATTCGTTCTTACACGAAAGACATATTTACTTTATTTGAAGAAAAAGTCATCCTGGCTCAGGGAGAAATCATCTCTACCAACATGGTGACTAACTACTTGTGCGAACAGGGCGTAAACGCGACATTGATTCCGGCACTGGAATACATGCGCACTGACAAGAACAGCGAACCGGACCTGACTTACATCCGCGAAAAACTGTCGGCGCAACTGGAAGCAAACCCGGGTTATGAAATCTATATCACTCAGGGATTCATCTGCCGCAACGCATACGGTGAAATCGACAACCTGCAGCGTGGAGGAAGTGACTATACGGCTTCTCTGATTGGAGCTGCCATCAATGCTTCTGAGATCCAGATCTGGACAGACATCGACGGTATGCACGACAACGACCCGCGCGTAGTAGACAAGACTTCTCCGGTACGTCAGCTTCACTTTGAAGAAGCAGCTGAACTGGCCTACTTCGGTGCAAAGATTCTGCACCCGACTTGTATCCAGCCGGCTAAATATGCCAACATTCCGGTACGTTTGCTGAACACTATGGAACCGACTGCTCCGGGCACACTGATTTCTAACGATACGGAAAAAGGCAAAATCAAGGCGGTAGCTGCCAAAGACAACATCACCGCTATCAAGATTAAGTCAAGCCGTATGCTGCTGGCTCACGGTTTCCTCCGCAAGGTATTTGAAATCTTTGAAAGCTACCAGACTCCGATTGATATGGTATGTACTTCAGAAGTGGGTGTATCTATGTCGATTGACAATACAAAACACCTGAACGAAATCGTAAACGACCTGAAGAAGTACGGTACGGTAACGGTAGACCATGACATGTGTATCGTCTGTGTAGTGGGCGACCTGGAATGGGAAAACGTAGGTTTCGAAGCAAAGGCACTGGATGCAATGCGTGATATTCCGGTACGTATGATTTCATTCGGTGGAAGCAACTACAACATCTCTTTCCTGATTCGTGAATCGGACAAAAAACAGGCTTTACAGTCATTGAGCAACGTGCTTTTCAACGGTAAAGAAAAATAAAAGCAACCTTTTATAAAAGCTAAAGGCGGAGGATACGGTCAGTAAAAACCGCATCACCGCCTTTTTTATTCTTCTAATATAACAACAATCACAACTAAACCCATTTTATGAAAGCTAATTTTCCAATAGAGCAGTTCCGAAAACTGGAAACACCATTTTATTATTATGACACAAATCTGCTTCGTGAAACCTTGAATAAAATCAAGGAAGAAGCAGGAAAATACAATAAATTCTGTGTGCACTATGCGGTAAAAGCCAATGCCAACCCTAAAATATTAGGCATCATCCGTGAAAGCGGACTGGGAGCTGACTGCGTAAGCGGCGGAGAAATCAAAGCTGCCATCAAGGCCGGATTCCCTGCCAGCAAAATAGTATATGCAGGAGTGGGGAAAACAGACAAGGAAATCAATTTAGGACTGGATTATGACATCTTCTGCTTCAATGTAGAGTCTATTCCTGAACTGGAAGTCATCAATGAACTGGCTGCAGCAAAGAACAAGATTGCCCGCGTGGCTTTCCGTATCAATCCGGATGTAGGTGCACATACGCATGCCAACATCACTACCGGACTGGCAGAAAATAAATTCGGTATCAGTATACAGGACATGGATCGTGTGATTGACCTGGCACTGGAGATGAAAAACGTGAAGTTCGTAGGATTACACTTCCACATCGGCTCACAGATTCTGGATATGGGCGACTTCGTGGCACTCTGTAACCGTGTAAACGAATTACAGGAAAAGCTTTTTGCCCGTCAGATTATCGTGGAACATATCAACGTGGGAGGTGGTTTAGGTATTGACTATGCACACCCCAACCGCCAGCCGATTCCTGACTTCGCAGAATATTTTGCTACTTATCACAAGCACCTGCGCCTGCGTCCGCAGCAAACGCTTCACTTTGAATTGGGACGCTCAGTGGTAGGTCAGTGCGGTAACCTCATCACTAAAGTCATTTACGTGAAACAAGGTACCAACAAACAGTTTGCCATCGTAGACGGAGGTATGACCGACCTGATTCGTCCGGCTTTGTATCAAGCTTATCACAAGATTGAGAACCTTACTTCGGAAGAACCTGCAGAAGCATACGATGTAGTAGGTCCTATCTGTGAATCATCGGATGTGTTCGGAAAAGCCATCGACCTGAACAAGGTACACCGCGGTGACCTGATTGCACTTCGTTCTGCCGGAGCCTACGGTGAAATCATGGCTTCTGGATATAACTGTCGTCCACTTCCGCAAGGATATACCTCGGACGAGTTAGTATAAGCGCAACTATATTTATTTGTTGAATAATTCGAAGGTAAATTTACATCCCACGGATGTAAATTTACCTTTTTCATTTCCGATAAAGACACCCACATCAAACAAGTGGGTAGCAAATCCGTAACCGAATTCCAGATAAGGATTCAGGTGCGGCATGAAAAGAACACCTGCATAAATACGTTCCTTCTGTACGAACGACAACAGACGGGTGACCGGATATAAGAGGATGAAAGGCGCCTCAAAGGTCAGATTCCCACGTATGTAATGACTGGAAGCATTGTACCAGCGTCCGTCCAGCATCTGGAATGTACCTCCAATATCGTCATTCCAACCCTGGGGAAGATTCAGGTTGGCAAAATGCGCATAATCCACAAAGTACATATCCGACTGGTTGGTGAACATACCAGCTCCCACATGATAAGCCAGTGAACGCACATTCTTCAAACGAATGATTTGTTCCACAGAACCTTCGATTCGTTCATAGGTACCGGAATTCTTTAAAACTTTGATACCCCGTTCGTAATCCAGCATAAAGGTAGGAAAGAAAGAGCCGACATTTATCTTTCGGTTGCCGTTCATATAATAATACATGCCCGGTGTCCACTCCAGACGAATACGGGGAGCGAAACTGTTATAATTAGAACGTACACGTGCTTCCACTTCCGGCGTACTCTTAGTATAACGCCAATGCATAGCCAAACCTGTGCCTAACTTTAGTCCGTTGCACAACTCAATGTTATGCGATATATCTACGTATACATCTTTAAAATAATCCAATTCAAGTCCATCGAAGGTAAACGCACTATCCGGAATCTGCTCCAGCTGGTCGAGTACCACACTACTGTAAATTCGGTTACCATTTCCTCCATGTACTTCAATGGAGCCCAATTTCCGAGGATTGTAGATATATTCCATATCCGCCTTGGCATAAAACTCTTTCTTTGTAAAGTTATAACCAATCTGAGGAACAATACGTAGCAAACGCCCATCATGGAAAAGCTTGTTGTACTTAAATACCTGCCGATAGGATATTCCGTTCCGGTGGCTATAACTCACTAATAAGGGATTGATAATCGGAGAGCAGTTGATGCTTCCCACTTTAGAGATGTCAATGTCATAACTGCTAATCAAGGCATCCCCCAGCTGCCCCAAGAACACCATGTTCTTCTTCAGTTTTGTAGGCTCTGCCTTTATCGTATCGGCCTCCCGCTTCAATCGCCGCTCATTCGCCGAACGGTAAAGCGAATCCTCATAAGCAGACAAAGGAATCGGCCGGATACGGTTGAACGAGTCACGCTCTACCACGAGCCGACTGGTATCACACGACAAAGTATAAGAATTCGACAGATTATGGTCGTTCGTTTTCTTGACAATCCATTCCTCCCCCGGCTTACGGTAAACGACCGATGAATACTTCATCCACCCCGTGTACTTCATCTCCAGATGATTCTTCAGGAACTTGAAGTTCAAATCAAGATTCAGTAAAACAGGAAGATATTTCGTATCTTCCTCCTCACCCATCTGCATGCTCAGTTGGAACCTTACCAGGTCATAACGTCCCTTGAGGTTCATTCTTCGGATAGTCCAGTCGGCTGATGAAAGCCACAGAAAACCTTCCACCAACTGCGTGCTCCGATAACGGGGTACGACACGAATGCAATACAATTCTCCCCCCAACCGGTGTTCCACCCTTTCAAGCAAATAATGATAATGCACCTGCGCCTTTCTGTTCAGCGGCGAAAGTATCCTGTTGCCCATCAATGAAGGAGCATAAATATTGAACTTCATGTAGTCCATAATGTCGAATATCTGCCCTCTGGTACTGGGAAAAGTCGTAGATATTGCCCTGACCTTCCGGTCGTAAATAGCAGGAGCCGTATATTGCAGCTCACTGATAGACTCATGAAAATAATCATTTATACCCTTTTCCAAACGAAACATGGAAGGCACATACTTGATAATCCGGTTCTGCTTGTGTACTTTCAGATGACCTTTCAGATACAAATCGCCCTTGTATCCTTTCACCTCACGCGAATAAATGGACGCAGAATGAAACATGTAATCCAAAATAGAATCGGCCACGACAGGCTTTTTCGGAAGGTACGGAGCATTGTCGCGCGCCACTCCTCGCAGTGGGAAACAGCACAGCAAGCACAATGCCAGCACTCCCCACAAAGCCTCATATAAGCCTTTCAGTTTTCGCATATTCACAGCAAATATATAATAAAGCCCTTATCTGAGGCCATTTTTATGATGAAAAAAAAGAATATTTTCAATTTTTCTTCGTACCTTTGTGCTTAATAACATGGTTTTGGAACATTTTATGGTAAAAAAGGAATTAACAGAAGCTGAGATTGCCGAAAGTATACCAGATTTATGGCAACCATTAACACAGCAACAACGCGAACTGCTGGCACAGAACTTTACGATTCAGAAATACAAAAAGAACGAAACGATTTATTGCGAAGGTGAAACACCGGAGAACTTGATGTGCCTGCTGAACGGAAAGGTAAAAATTTACAAGGACGGCGTAGGGGGACGCAGCCAGATTATCCGAGTAATAAAGGACAAAGAATACTTTGCCTATCGTGCCTATTTTGCCGAAGAAAATTTCGTGACCGCTGCTGCAGCCTTTGAGCCATGTACCATGTGCCTGATTCCCATGCCTGTCATCGTGCAGCTGATTATGGAAAATACGGAGCTTGCCATGTTCTTCATCAAACAGTTGTCGAAAGATCTGGGTATCTCCGACGAAAGAACAGTCAACCTGACTCAGAAACACATTCGGGGACGTTTGGCTGAATCATTGCTCTTCCTGAAAGATACCTACGGCGTGGAAGAAGACCAGTGTACTCTGAGCATCTATCTTTCCAGAGAAGACCTGGCCAACCTCTCCAACATGACCACATCCAATGCCATCCGAACCTTGTCTAATTTCGCCACCGAAAAACTGATTATTATTGACGGACGAAAAATCAAGCTCATTGACGAAGAAAAATTAAAGAAGATAAGCAAGATTGGATAAACTTGCGGGTGAAATACCTCTTGTTTGTTCATTCACCGAGTGATATTGTTTCTGTGATACATGCTTCAAGAGAAACAATATCACTTTTTTATTTCCTTAAATCCGAATACCAGCATTTTCAATTCCCCTCAGAAAAACTTGCCAAATTCATTTTACGAACGTACTTTTGTGTCAAAATATCATTTATATTACATTTCTACTGACATGGAAAATACCACACACAAGGAAGAAACCCACAAGACTCCTTTCGCCCGGATGCAGCAAAGACTGAAAGAACGAAAGCGCCGGGTAATGCGCCTCATCGAGTTGAAACGTCTCCGGAGAATACGTAAAAAGACCGTACCCGGGTACACCTATTGCAAGAATTGCGGTACCAAGCTGGAGGGAATGTATTGCCATTGCTGCGGACAATATGCCCTCGACATCTACCAGCCCTTCTGGAATTACTTCTGAATCCCTGCAAGCTGCACGCCACTTTCAGGTAGACTCCACCGGTACCGCCCTTACTCCCGTATACGAATGGAAAGAAGACCACAACGATGAAGCGCAGCAACTTCGTCAGGAGTCGTTTCTCAACCAGTTTTTTGGAGACCTGTCCAAATGGACTCCGCTCTACATGATGTTCCTTTTGCCTCTGTTTGCCTGGCTCCTGCAAGGAATGTTCCGGAAAGCCAAATTCCCCTACATGTGGCATTTCGTACATGCCATCCACCTGAACACCGTGTTTCTGATACTGATTCCAATTCCACTGGTACCCGTGCTGACAAGTGACACTTTTATGGAATCGTTTAAAGGAAATATGCCGATGTATACTCTCCTTATCTTCGTAACAGGTATGTTCGTGTACACCTACATTTCCCTGCACACGGTATACCGCCGGGGATGGATACGTACATTTGTCAAGACAACCGTTTTCCTGGCTATCTTTACCTTCATTTCACTGGCCATTGCGGCTGTGCTGCTCATTATGCTGCTGTCCTCGCTCTCAGAGACACTTTAACACTTTAAATAAGACTTGTAGCCCCGCTGTGATTTTTGTGGGGCTACATTTTTATTCTCCCGTCTTCACATACTCAGACGGAAGACAACCCATATACTTCTTGAAACTCGTTGCAAAATAAGACGGTGTATTGAAGCCTACCATTTCACTAATTTCCGTCACGTTGTAACGCCCTTCCTTCAACAGTTTACAAGCTTCTCCAAAGCGAATTTTCCGAATAAAATCCATTGTGCTTTCTCCGGTTACAGCCTTCATTTTCAAGTGTAGGGTCGAGCGTGACATATTCATTTCACTGGCAAAAGCATCGGCAGAGAAAGAGATGTCATCCAGATGACGCTTCACAGCCTCCATCGCCTTGCGCAAGAACTCTTCATCCAAAGGATTCAATGCCACCTTTTCCGGTTCAATCTCCATGGATTTCGAATAATGTTCCACGGCCTGCCGGTATGTACGGAGCAGGTTACGGACCTTGGCAACCACCATTTCCAGCAAGAAAGGCTTCGGTATGTAATCATCCGCACCTGTCTGCAAACCTTCCAACTGGTCTTTCACATCCGATTTGGCAGAAAGCATGATGAGAGGAATATGACAATACTTCAAGTTTCGCTTCACCTGTCTGCACAACTTTATTCCGTCCATCACTGGCATCATGACATCCGAAAGAATCAGATTGACTCCCTCATTTTCTTCCAATATTTCCAATGCTTCCTTCCCGTTATTGGCCCGCAATACCCGGAAATACGCGGAGAGTCCTTCAGACAAATATTCCTGAATGTCGGCATTATCCTCCACCAGCAACACACACGACTTCTTCCCTTCCTCCACTTCTTCCGGTTCCACTGATTCTCCGGCCTCTATTCTGTCACCCCCGGCATCCATCAGATACATCTCCGATGTATTTGTTGAGTAAAGGTAAGTTTCCGAACCTTCCTGAGCCACGTTCTCTATTTCTTCCGATGCATAAGCCGTTTCCAAAGCAGGCAATACAATAGAAAAAACACATCCTTCGCCCGGCTTGCTCTCCAGTTCAATCGTACCGTGATGCAATTCTACCAGACGCTTCACCAGCGACAGACCGATTCCACTACCTACATGTTCCTGATCCACCTGATAAAAACGTTCGAAAATCAGCCGTTGTTTTTCTACCGGAATGCCTGCTCCTGTATCCTGTACTTCCAGCAGAAGATTTCCCGATGTTTCACGGGCCCGAAGCACGATACAATCACCGGCAGAAGTGTATTTGAAGGCATTCGACAGCAAATTATTCAAAATCAGTTCAATGTATTTTTCATCACACCACACGTCTCTCCCTTCCAAATCCGAATCCAGCCGATAATCTATCTGTTTGGATTCTGCCAGTCCGGTATATACCTGATATATGTTCTGAAGCACCGCATGCAACATAATCTTTTTTACCTTCAGACGAAAGACTCCCAGTTCAGCCCGGCGGTAATCCATCAGTTGATTGAC
>ULQU01042580.1_pt1 | contig 12237 bp, 4 predicted proteins | sample 1954841 | NCBI WGS metagenome assembly ULQU01 (sample SAMEA4835664, study PRJEB28245) | human gut metagenome | biome: gut microbiome; material: fecal sample | place: Denmark | collected 2008
TCCCTGCCCGCCGACGTGGTGGGGGCGCTACCGAAGTCGCGCATCACGGTGAAGGGCCAGTTGACGGGCAACCTGCAGCGGGCCACGCTTCAAAATATCCACCTCCGCATGGACCGCCACTTCGACCTGACCGCGACGGGACGGGTGGAGAACCTCACGGCGACGAATCGGCTGCGGGCTGACCTGCGGCTGAAGGGACGGACGGAGGACCTGGACTTCGCCTACCACTTCCTGCCACGCGAGGTGAGGGAGATGGTGCGTCTGCCAAAGGGCATCGGCTTCAACGGATCCGTGGGGATCACGCCCTCGGCCTATACGGCAGACCTGAGGGTGACGGAGGGCAGCGGATGGCTGCATATCGACGGAGCTTACCATGCAACCACAGCGCACTACGACGCCCGCCTGGAGGCCACGCGCTTCGACCTGAGCCATTTCCTTCCGACCATGGAACTGGGCGTGCTGACGGGCCACCTGACGGCGGAAGGACGAGGCACGGACGTGCTCAGCCCGCGATCGACGGCGATCGTCAGGGCGGACATACGGCAGATGAGCTACGGCGACTATACGCTCGACGGCATCCGGGCGGACCTGCAGTTGCACAAAGGGCGGATGACGGCCAAGGTGGACAGTCGGAACCCGATGGTGGGTGGCAAATTCGGTTTCTCCGGACGCGTCGATGGGAAACGCATCGACGGCCATTTCCGCGGACAGATAGCGCACGCGGACTTGGCGCGCCTGGGCGTGAAGGACTATCCGTTTGTGCTCTCGGGCTATGCGGACGTGGAAGTCGGCTCCAACCTCAAGAATACTCACTACATCCAAGGGCCCGTCTCCCACCTGCGGCTGACCAGCAGGGAGAAACACGCGCCCCACGAACTGCTCAACGGTTCGTTTGACGTGATGGCGCAGCTGAAGGGCAACCAGCTGGAGGCGCAACTGAAAGGACAACTGGAGAAGGCGGACCTCAAGGGGCTGGGCCTGGTGGACAAGGCGTATAATCTGCAGGCGGAGACGGACATCAGCGTGAGGTCCAACCTCGGAAGCACACATAGCGTGAGGGGATCGATAGACCGGCTGCTGCTCACCGAACGGCGCGACACGGCGCTGGTGCGCCTGCTCGCTGGCGACTTCTCGCTCGACGGGGGCACGAGGGGCAAAATCGTGGAGGGACGCGTAGGGGGCCAGGTGGCGGTGGCGGATCTCTACCAACTGGGACTGACGGAGCAGCCGCTGGCTCTCTCGACCCGCGCCAACCTCCAGGTGTTCACGGACCAAAAGGACGAACTGATGGTGAAGGGACTGGTGGGCGACCTGCTGCTCCATGAGAAGGACCAGACGCTGGCGCCGGGAGACCTATCGCTCGACGTGCTGAGCCGACGCGACACGACCCACGCCGACATCACGGGGGGAGACTTCCAGCTCGACGCCGACTTCGAGGGCAGCTACAGCCATCTGGCCGAGGTGGGAACGCGCATCGCCGAGACCATCAAGCGGCAGACGGAGGAGCGCGTGATAGACCAAAAGGCGCTGCTGAGCCAGTTGCCCAACGGCCACTTCATCCTCAATACGGGCACGAGCAACTTCATCAGTCAACTGCTGCGGCAGAGCGGCTACGCTTTCCGGGCTGCGCAGGCGGACATCACGTCGTCTCCGGAGACGGGTATCAACGGGTTTGTGAGCGTCGATTCGCTGGTCTATCAGGACAACGTGACGATCGACATGCTCAACATCAACCTGCAGAGCGACGGCAGTACGCTCAACTACGACATGGCGGTGAGCAATTTGCCGTCCAATAGCTATCCGTATAGCGGACAAATCAACGGATCGTTCTTCGAGAAGGGACTCGTCACCCATGCCGTCGTCAAGGACAAGGAGGGAAAGACGGGACTGGACCTGGGACTGCGCGCGGCGATGGAGGGCAACGGCGTGAAACTCGACATCACCTCGCCGACGGCGATCCTCGGCTACAAGGCTTTCGACGTGAACAAGGACAACTACGTCTATCTGGGACAGGACAGCCGCGTATCGGCCAAGATGATCCTGCGCGCCAGCGACGGAACGGGTGTACAGCTCTACTCCAACGACGCCGACACGACGGTGCTGCAGGATGTCACCCTCGCCATGCACCAGTTTGAACTGGAGAAGGTGCTGGCGGTGCTGCCCTTCGCACCCAAGATCTCGGGCACGCTCAACGGCGACTACCACGTCGTGCAGACGGAGAGCGACCTCACCGTCTCGGGCGACATGACAATCCACAACTTCATCTATGAGAACGCGCCCATGGGCAACGTGGGGGCCGAAGTGGTCTATATGCCGAAGGAGGACGGATCGCACTATGTCGATGCCATCATCCGACAGGACGAAGAGGAGGTGGGAACGCTCACGGGTACCTACAAGGACGAGGGCAAGGGACTGCTCGACGCAGAACTGGCGATGAACCAATTCCCGCTCCACTTCGTCAACGGTTTCGTGCCCGATCAGATCGTAGGACTGCAGGGAGCCGGAGAGGGAACGCTCTCGCTGCACGGACCCCTGGACCAGCTGGACATCAACGGCGAACTCTACCTCGACTCCACACGACTGGTCAGCGTGCCCTACGGCGTCTCCATGCGCTTCGCAGACGACCCCGTGACGATCGAGCACAGCCGACTGAAGTTTGAGAACTTCGAGATGTTTGCCAACAACGACCGACCGCTCAACATACAGGGTTATCTCGACTTCAGCGACTTCAACAAGATGTATCTCGACGTGAGAATGAGGGCGGACAACTTCCAGATCATCGACGCCAAGGAGAACGCGCGATCGGAGGCCTATGGCAAGGCGTTCGTCAACTTCAGGGGCCTCATGCGCGGACCGCTGAACAACCTATGGCTGGGGGGAAAGATCGACGTGCTGGGAGCCACGGACATGGCCTACGTCATGAGGGACGCGCAACTGACATCCGACTCCGAACTGGACAACCTCGTGCAGTTTAGCAACTTCAGCGACACCATCCCCGAGACGCTCAACCGCCCCGACATCACGGGTCTGAACATGAACCTCAACGTCAACGTGGACGAGCAGGCACGCATCGTCTGCTACCTCACGGCGGACCACTCCAACTACATCGACCTGATCGGCGGAGGAACGCTCTTCCTCACCTACGATCCGACCAACGAACTGCAGCTGCGCGGACGCTACACGCTGAGCAACGGCGAGATGAAATACTCGCTGCCCATCATCCCGCTACGCACCTTCCAGATACAGGATGGCAGCTATATACAATGGACGGGGAATCCGATGAAGCCGACGCTCAACATCACGGCCACGGAGAACGTGAAGACGGCCGTGGCATCGTCGGAAAACTCGCAGGGACGCATCGTGGATTTCGACTGCGGCGTGAGACTGTCGAAGACGTTCCCCGACATGGGCGTGGAGTTTGTCATCGACGCACCGGAGGACGCGCAGATGCGCAACGAGCTCAACATGAAGAGCGCGGAGGAGCGGTCGAAACTGGCCGTCTCCATGCTGGCCTCGGGAATGTACCTGGACAGCAACGTGGGCAACTTTGCCATGAACTCGGCGCTGGCGAGCTTCCTGCAGACGGAGGTCAACAAGATCACGGGCAGCGCTTTCCGGTCGATGGGACTGGACCTGACGGCCAACCTCGAGAGCACGGCGGACGCGACAGGAGCGCTCCACACAGACTATACGTTCAAATTCTCGAAACGCATCCTCAACAACCGACTGCGCATCAGCATGGGCGGACGCGTCTCGACAGGAGCCTCGGCGGCGGACGACAACGGCGCCTACTTCGACAACTTCTCGCTGGAGTACAGACTCAACCAGAAGGAGACGCAATATCTCAAGCTCTACTACGAGCGGGAGGCCTACGACTGGCTCGAAGGCAACATCAGCGTCTTCGGAGGTGGTTTCTCCTGGCGACGGAAGCTGCGCCATTTCAAGGATATCTTCAAACTGAAGTCTGACGACGACGCCGTCATCCCCGTCATCCGTACTGACTCCACACAACGAAAACTCCCATGAAACAGATATGCCTCTTCCTATGGGCCGCCATCGGCGTGGTCCTCCTCTCGACGGGCTGCAGTTCGACAAGCGCCATACCCGACGGCGAGCAGCTCTATACGGGCATGAAGCCCACGGAGTATGTGGATGCTGACAAGTCGGAGCACGCCTCCTCGATGCGCGAGGAGCTCGACGTGGTGCTCGCCACCAAGCCCAACGGTTCGCTCTTCGGAAGCCCTACCCTACAGTCGCCGCTGAAGATCGGTCTATGGATATGGAACGCTTTTTCTCAGGGGACCACGTCCTTTGACAAATGGATGGTGAAGGCGTTTGGCACGCAGCCGGTGCTGATGAGCTATGCCAACCCTGACCTCCACACCACGGTGGGCAGAAACCTGCTCAAGAAGCGCGGCTACTTCAATGGCGACATCAGCTACAGTCTCGTACCGCAGAAGAACCCGAAGAAGATGAAGTTGCAATACGCCGTCAAGATGGGCCAGCTTTGGACGATCGACACGCTCGGCTACGTCGGATTCACGCCGGGCCAGGACAGCCTCATCAGCGCCCATGCCGACGAGGCGATGACGAGAAGTGGCGCGCCCTTTGATATCTCGACGCTCGAAAGCGAGCGCCAGCGCATCACACAGTTGTTTCGCGACAATGGCTACTTCTACTATGAGAAGGGAATGGCAAGCTATCTGGCCGACTCGGTCTCGCGACCGGGAACGGTGGCGGTGAACCTTCAGCTCCTCGACTCCATCGATGGGCGCGCCCTGAGGACCTGGACCATCCGCAACATCAACGTCAACCTGCGGCGCAGCCTCTTTGAGAATATCGACACGACGAGCCACGGACGTTCCCTGCGCGTACGCTACAACGGCACCCACTCGCCCTTGCGCCGCCGCGTGCTGAGCAACCAAATCAAACTGAAGCGGGGGGATCTCTACAGCGCGAGCCTGCAGGAGGAGACGCAGCAGCGGCTCAACGCCACGGGCATCTTCTCGCAGACGCGCCTCTCGTTCGTACCCATCGACAGCACGGACCAATGCAGCCAGCTCGACGTCGTGGCCGACTGCGTCTTTGACAAGCCCTACGACTTCTTCATCGAAGCCTACGGCAAGGGTAAGACGAGCGGCAAGTTTGGGCCGGAGCTGATAATGGGTCTCACCAAGCGCAACGCCTTTCGGGGTGGCGAACTCCTCAACTTCCGCGCCAACGGCGCATTTGAATGGACCTGGGGACGATCAGATAACCAGGAGACCTCGGGCATGAGCAGCTACGAGTATGGTGGCGAGGTGAGCCTCCAGTTGCCGCGACTGCTCATCCCCTTCCGGGGCACGGCGAAGCAGCGCCATGAGAAGGCACGACGCAGGATACAGGAGGCCATCGCAAGGGGCGAGGACCCGGCCACCGTGCGCCGGCGCCGCAAGGTCTATTACGAGACGCCGATGACCACGCTGCGCGCCTCGACGAGCGTCATCAACCGCAAGGCCTACTTCAAGCGCCATGTGGTGTCGGGAGAACTGACGTACAACTGGAAGCCGACGGAGCGGAGCGAATATAAGTTTTCGCCCTTGCTGCTGACCTATGAATACATGCCGAGCCATACAGAGCGGTTTGACCAGATGACAGAGGAGCTGCCCTACCTCGCCATGAGTTTCTCGGACCAGTTTATACCGAAACTGGAGTTTAGCTACACATACCAGAGCAAGGCGGGGACGCCCAACCCCATCAAGTGGTGGACGACGCTATCGGAGGCTTCCAACCTCCTGTCGCTGGGCTACATGGTGGCTGGAAAAAAGTGGGACGAGAAGGGCAAACTGATGTTCAAAAATCCCTACGCACAGTTTGTGAAGTTTGAGACCAACTTCACCAAGCAGTGGAGCACGGGCGAGAAATCCACCCTGGTGGCGCACGTCGGAGCAGGCGGCATCTTCAGTTATGGCAACAGTACCTATGCGCCCTATACGGAACAGTTTTTCGTGGGTGGCGCCAACAGTATCCGCGCCTTCAACGCCCGCGAGATAGGACCGGGAAGATACCGCAGCGTCTCTCCCCTCTTCTCCTATGTGGAACAGACAGGCGACTTGAAGTTTGTGGCCAACCTGGAATACCGCCCGCATCTTGTGGGATCGCTCTATGGCGCGGCCTTCCTCGACATGGGCAACGTGTGGACGCTCAAGAAGCACGACGAGATGGAGCAGACGACGTTCCAGCTCAAGCGGATATTCAAAGACGTGGCCTTCGGCACGGGTGTGGGACTGCGCTACGACGTGGGCTTCTTCATCCTCCGCGTCGATTGGGGTCTCGGCCTCCACCTGCCCTACGACACAGGCAAGAGCGGATTCTTCAACATCGGCCACTTCAAGGATGCGCAGACGCTCCACTTCGCCGTGGGACTGCCCTTCTAAACTGGTTCTTCCGGAAAATGGGGTGATTCGACCTGGCCACATAGAAGACAACTTGTATTTGTTGTTTTCCCCAACTCAGCAGGACGTATTAGCACCAGCTCATACCCTGAAACCGAGAGGCTTTTGACCGTAGAGAGCAAAATGAAACGACGAGACCGCCGAAGTCTCGTTTTTTCTTTGTAATTTTGCACCGAATTTGCAAAAAGCAGACGGTCGGCATCACGAAAAACGCACACCGTCGAGCCAAAAGCATCGCGACAGAGGCTGCGCGAGCGCGCGGAGAGCAGCGACAAACGACAGCAAGTCGTATCTACTGACGACAGCAAGTCAACAACTACTGACGACAGCGAAACAACACTTCAAACAGAATGAATAAGACAAAAGAAATCAAAGAATTCTGCATCATTGCCGTGTCAATGATTCTCGGAAGTCTGGGATGGTGCGCCTTCCTGCTTCCCCACCAAATCACGATCGGTGGCCTGGGAGGTATCTCCTCCGTCCTGTTTTGGGGCACGGGCATCCCTATTCCCTACACCTACGCCGTAGTCAATGGCATCTTGATGATCGCAGCCCTGAAACTCCTCGGATGGCGATTCTGCGTCCGAACGATCTTTGCCGTCACGGTGTTCTCCTTCAGTGTCGGTTTCTTCCAGAAGGTGTTCGAGGGACAAGTCCCGTTTGCCGGCCAGACTTTCCTGGCCTGCGTGGTCGGAGGCGTCATCATGGGCGTGACGATGGGCGTCGCCCTGCAATACAACGCATCGACGGGAGGATCAGACGTGATCGCCGCCATCGTCAATAAGTATCGCGACATCTCGCTGGGACGCGTCATCCTGATGTGCGACCTCTGTGTGATCACCTCCAGCTACCTCGTCCTCGAATCCTGGGAAAAGGTCATCTACGGCTATATCACGCTCTGTGTGATGTCGTGGTCGGTCGATTACGTCATCAACGGTATGCGCTCGAGCGTGCAGTTCTTCATCATCTCCGACAAATGGGAGGAGATGGGCCACGCCATGAACGAGGAGGCCAACTGCGGCTGCACCGTCATCGAGGCGCGCGGCCTCTACACGGGTGCCCAAAAGGGCATGCTCTTCATCATCGTCCACGGACGCAAGAGCCGCGAGGTGATGCAGGTCGTCAACCGAATCGACCCGCAAGCCTTCGTATCACAGGCTCCCGTCAGTGGCGTCTATGGACTGGGATTCCAAAAGATCAAGAAGTAAGGTCCACAGCCGAGTAGCCTAACCACTCATTACAAAGCCGTCTTCTGCAGTATTCCAACTGCAAAGGACGGCTTTTTTTGTGTGGGATTTTAAGGCGATTTTGAGCACCCTACCTTCGGGGCGCGCTGCTTTGACATTTGACACGCCCTCTATGAGCTTATTGGGCTTTCAGCGCGAATAATTGATTTTTGACACCCTCCTAATACAATCGGGTAGGAGGTAAATGCTAATCATAAAAGGCATTCACCTCCTATTTTCACATTTACCGACCTCCCACACCACCGTACGTGCGGTTCGGCATACGGCGGTTTCGTGCTTTCTCATCTTGCGATGTGTGGCAAGTTGTTTTCAGCTATCCCTATGAGTAGCGTCACTTCTATCCTATTGTCGGATTCCGTCCTATCGTCTTGGATAGAGAGTTCCTTTCGGACATCTGACGAGGTGTCTCACAAGGTAACATTCATTTACTATTGCACTGCACGATTCAGTCCTTCCCTATAAGCACACGTGCCTTGGGTACTATGACCTCTGCTGACTTCTCACGGCAAGCTTTACTCCGTCATGGTACATCGAATGATTCATCTTCACCCATGCGTCCGTGAGACCTCCTCGGATAAGGGCTTATTCTTTCCATCTTATACCCACTTCATTTACACCAACCATTCCGAATAGCTATGGGACTTTGATTTGTCTTGCAATCTCATCCATGGTCATATGCCTTGTATGAAGTTTCTGTACGTTAGGTCAGATGTTTGCCGCCAGCTTCTTTCAGATTCCACCTCGCGGTGGACACCCTTGCTATTGGCTATACGATTCCCGCTATTAGGGCTCGTTAGGGACTTGCACCCATTAGAATAAGCTCATGCCGAGCATACAAGAAAGCGCCTTGCAGAAGCATTTGCATTGCAAGGCGCTCAACGACAATCAAAAATTATAATGTATTATCTATATAGAATTTAGAATTCATATTCTCCATTTTCCTCTTCTTCCTGAACGCTGAATCCATTGTTTTCGTCACCATCAGGAGTCTGGCCATGGTCACTTCCAATGCTTCCGGTCATTATCTGTAAAGGCTCCATCCCGATAACGCTAATCTCCGGAGCTACGTATTTCTTCTTTTTCATAATGCAGTTATAATATTATTTCTTTACCACTACCTTGTTGTTAACAATATACACACCCTTCGGCAACTTATCGACGTTGCTGGTGTTCATACGCACACCGCCAAGGTTGTAGATGCCGGTGTTTGCATTCTGCTTGTTCTCCTCAATCACATGGATGCCAGTTGTATCATCCATGCCGTTTCCATCCAGCGAGAACATCAATATTCTGCCCGTGTGCATTTCCTCCTTAAGCCAGCAACGATAAGCTTTCACATCGTGCGGCTTAATAGTGTGAATCAAATCGCCCTTGCTGAACATATAAGAATCCGCTGATACCGTAGTCGGATTGCTGTACGAACCAGTGTAGGTCATGCCTCCGCCATTTACCGTGTGTGTCAATTTGGATGTCTGGTCATCGTAGTTGATGCCATTGGCTACATATACAGGACCGTCGAGAGTCTCCGTAACACCGTTGATAGTGTATGAATAGTTGCCGAGCAGCTCCTTTGTAGGATATATTATATAAGGAGTGTTCTTATGAAGCACTACATCATCACCTGCTACGTTTACTGTAGAGAACTTTATCCAGTTGTTCTCCAAACGGTCGAACTCAGCCATCTGTACACCCTCGCCGAAGGCTTCCTTCACCTGAGCTGCTGTCATATCGACGGGAAGAATGATAGAGTTCCATCCCTTCTTGTCGTTGGTAGCATTCTTGGTGAATGTACGGTGCAACAGCATCTTGGCTCCAGTGTATGACTTAGTAACTGCAAGAGTCTTGTCCTCATCAAGAACCAGAAGGTCGTCGTATCCGTTGAGGGTTCCGTCGTCGTTCATGTCTGGACGCAGAGCGAAGCCCTTAATCTGAAGATTCTCAAGAGCAGAGAGCGCCTTAACAGGTGTGATACGAACCTGATCGAACGACTTGGTAGGATTAAGCACGGCATAGCTGTCGCCTTTACTGCCAATAACATCAGCACCAAGAACCTTCCAGCTTGTCAGTTCTTCCTGCTCCTCACCATCAAGATAGGTGGTCAACTTAAGACCTTCGCCCAGACTTGCACCCAATCCTAAAGCCAGATTCTGGGTTACCATAACAAGCTGCTGTCCCTTATCAACTACTTTACCCATATTGACAGAGATTGTGGCTCCACCCAAGTTTGCTCCCAACGGAAGAGTAAGGTATGTATCCAACGACTCGTCAATCAAGTTGCCCAACTCGTCGTAGCCATTGCCAATGTTGGCAACATGGAACATCTTGGTGTTAGCAAAGTCGATGGATGCATTGGTGTTATTTGTAGATACCACCTGAGCACCATATATAGGATTGGTAGTAGCATTGTCTGCCTCAGCATCGGCAACATACGCATGGTAGACATTGAGCTGTGAGAGGTCGGCAGAAAGAACGCCTGTGTTATAAAGTACAATCTCATCAAACACACAGCCCGCAGGCACATCAACGTTCAGACACATTTTACGTGTTTCCTCTTTACCGATAAGTCCGGCTGAGATGGCATCCCAATGGGTTGTTACATCTCCAGTCACTTCATTGCCTTTATTGTAGAGCTTGATGTTGTAGAGCTTAAGCACATTAGCATCGAGTCCGGTAGCCTTAGCAGATACCACAAAACCAACCTTCATCTTGCCATTGAACGCTCTTGTATTGCCATTCAAACCATCAGCAAAGTTAGAGCCATCAGCAGTCTTGATGCCAATGAGACCTGTGTTGGCTGCCAATGAAACGCCCGGCTGACGGTATGCGAAGTCGTTGAGTGAAGTTGTAAGTATGGCAGTTCTATTCTTCATTCCATCAAAAATCTGTATCAAACCACCGCCAAACTTATCGCTCAACACGTATTTAGGCTCCTCACCCTCCTTATTGACAAGGATATCCACTCCGTGTTCCTCCGGAATATATGTAGGAGCATAGTTGAGTGTTGTCTCTTCATAGCAACCATCAGCAGCAGTTGCACGGAAAACATACTTGCCGGGAAGAGACAAATTGCTTACCAAGCCTGTTGTGGCAACCACTTCAACAGCATCGGCACCCTTTGGATAGCTTTGGACATACCATGTCACATCTATATTCTTATTGTGCTGCAACTGGAACTGATTGACACTTCCAGACACATCGCGGCTCGATGTGGCATTGATTGGGCAATGATGAGAAGCTGCATCAGGAGCCATGCGGACAAAGGCGTAGTTGACGGAGGTGCCTCCAACTGTCAGTCCGATTCCTTTGAAGTAAATCTTTGCTGCAGGAAAGGCTGCAGGGGCTCTCATAACGACTTCACCGTCCTTGGTATCCTCAATCAGTCCAAGACCCAGGAGTTTATTAGAGATGTCATACTTGCCTATTTCTTTATTCTCTTTGTTGAAAAGTGTGAGTTCGATGCCTGAACCTACCGAAAGATTGGCGAGATTAAAACCATTAAACTTGAATCCCACTTCCGTTCCCTTAGGGAATGACTCCTCATTATCAGAAGGCTTGGCGTATACAGTAACTGGAGTTGATACTGGAACTAACACTCCTACTACAGCTGCATAGCCATTGGTAAGATTCTCATCAATCATCTTACCACCCAAATTACTTGTACTCAATGTAAACGTTCCGCGCTTCTGTTCCTGAGAATACTTCGCAATACCATTCTCCTTGTTATTGGTAATAGTATACTCACGAGCCTTGCCTACAAATGCATACTTGATATTTATAGCAGAGAGCAACTTGGCATCAACTCCACACTGAACGAGCTTGATTTCATCGAAATCACCGGGAGCTGTAGCCATGTACAATTTGTTTACCTGGTCAGAACCAGGGAATGTCAGCAACGACAGTCCAAGACCAGTGACAGACTTACCGGGAGAGATCGACTGGAGGTCACCAACCTTTTCACCGTCTTTAAGAAACTGTATTTTGTAGAACTTTGCTAAATCGAGAGTAAGGATGCTTGCATTTGATTTTGCACAAATGACAAAACCTGCCTCTGTACCACCAGCATAATAATGCTGATTGTCCTTCACGCTGATAATAGGACTTGCTACTACGGTAGCTCCAACAAGCGCCGGAATCGTAGCATAATCATCCAAATCATCATTAGAAATACTCTGAAGGTCTTTTGTTCCTGATACCACTTCAACGCCATCAAAAAGGCTGTTGATCATACAACCGGGTCCTACAAGTGCACGACGGTTGTTAAAATAATTCTCCTTGTTAGGGTCTGAATCCTGCCAAACCTTCTTCTCGCTTTTGCCCACACCATTTACGTTTGCGGCATCCATTGACATAGTAAAAAGCAAGAGAGTTGCGACAAGACAAATTCCCCTGATAATTTTTTTAGACATTCTTTAAGCTTTGAATAAAATCTTTTCAAATTTTTCGGTGCAAAGGTATATAGATTCTGAGGACTTAAGTTCATTGAGTAATGTTATGGTAAGTAAGAGTAAGTGTATAAAAGCATAACTATCACACATACAGTTATTTACAAAACGGGG
>ULQU01018686.1_pt1 | contig 12216 bp, 7 predicted proteins | sample 1954841 | NCBI WGS metagenome assembly ULQU01 (sample SAMEA4835664, study PRJEB28245) | human gut metagenome | biome: gut microbiome; material: fecal sample | place: Denmark | collected 2008
GTGCCCTTTCAAAGGGGTATGCCCTAAATTGAGTGCTTACAGAAAAATCAAAAAGATAGTATAAACGATGTGGAATAAGGGAAAATTCTTCTTTCTATGCACCTTTTTGTGTTTTGGGTATAGCGGAAATGCTCAAAATGTAGCTTTGAAAACAAATGCTCTTTATTGGGGAACTACTACTCCAAATGCCAGCATTGAAATTGGTTTAAGCAGGAAGTTTACTACCGACTGGCAGCTGGCATACAATCCGTGGACGTTCAAGGATGACAAGAAAATGCGTTTCTGGCTGGTGCAGCCGGAGTTGAGATATTGGTTTTGTGAAAAATTCGAAGGACATTTTGTGGGAGTCCACCTGCACGGAGCACAGTATTACGGAGGTTTCAACGACAAGCGTTACGACGGTTATCTGGCCGGGGGAGGTGTCACCTATGGCTATAACTGGATATTGTCGTCGCACTGGAACCTGGAGGCGCTGATTGGTGCCGGATACGCACGCCTGTGGTATAAGGAGAGTCCCCGCATACCTTGCAGCAAGTGTCACGAAGATAAGACCAAAGATTATTGGGGGCTTACAAAATTGGCTGTATCGGTTTCTTATATCTTTTAAACTTTTGCAATATGAAATTCAGATATACATATTTGTTTTGTGCCGGATGCTTGTCGCTGGGAGTGGTTGGCTGTGCATCATCGGGTATGAGTAAGAAAGTTTCGGTCACACCGGTACGTACGCTTACCCCCGACAGCATGTCGACTGTCGATGTGGATGTCAACATTCATATTCCGAGCCATGCCTTTACCGGCAGAAGCCGCCTCATTGTCGTCCCGCAGTTGCTGCAGAAAGATTCGATGCTGGCGGAATATACTCCCATGGTGTTCGATGCGCCTATTTATAGTAAGAAGATGAAACGCCGTGTGCTTCTCGACGGCTATGTAGATACGCTGGCAAATGCCGCGCGCAAGGTAAACAACCGCAAGGAATACGATGTAAACTATTCCGAGCGGGTAGCTGTTCCTGCCGATATCGACGGCGGGCGCATTGTTGCCGTCCTGTCTACCGACGGATGTGGTGAATGCGGCGTTGCCGATACCGTAGATATTGCCTACATCAACAACATCCCTACCCTGATAGAACCCAAGAAATCGCTTCAGCTTAACTGGATTGAGCCGGAGTTCGTAATCCGTCCCAAGATTATGGAAGGCAGGGGAGAAGCCTTGTTGCAATTCGTGATAAACCGTTACGACATCAATTTGTCGCTGGGCGATAACCGTAACGAGATGAACCGCATGCTTGCCACGCTACAGAAAATCGTGACCGACTCGCTTGCCACGCTGAACAGTGTAAGCATTTACGGTATGGCGTCGGCCGACGGTTCGTATGCCTTCAATACTACGCTGGCTCGCAACCGTGCCAATTCGGCGAAGAACTGGCTGGTAGGCCAGCTTCATTTCAATGCATCGCAGGCGTCACGTTTCAGTATCGGTTCCCGTCCCGAGGGCTGGATGCCGGTGCTTCAGGCAATGACAGCCGACGGACATCCCGACTCGCTGAAGGTAAGAGAGATATTAGATAAGTATAATGCCGAGAACGACGATGTGGCCGAACGCTATATCCGCCGTCTGTCTTGCTGGAACGACATCAAGAACAAGTATCTGCAAAAAGACCGTAAGGTAGAGTATGTATATACGTATACGCTGAAGAGCTTCACTACCGATGCCGAACTGCTCGACATGTACGGCAAGCGTCCCGATGCCTTCAACGAAGAAGAGCTGCTGCGTGTATCGACCCTGAAGAAGACTCCCGAAGAGAAGAAAGAGGTATACCGCACTATTCTGCACTACTTCCCGCAGTCGCAGGTGGCAGCCAACAATCTGGCGGTGCTTCTGCTGCGTGAAGACAAGGCAGACGAGGCCGAGGCAGTACTCGACGGACTGAAAGAATATTCGCCAGAGGTGCTGAATACCAAGGCAGCCGTATATGTGTACAAGGAAAATAACGAAAAGGCAATCGAACTGCTGCAGACCAATACCGAACTGCCTCAGGCACGTTACAACTTGGCATTGCTCAAGGCACAGGAAAGAAAGCTGCAGGAGGCATACACACTGATGCTGGGCTATGAAGACGTGAATGCGGCGGTTGTATCTCTGAGTGTAGGCGATACACAGCGTGCTGCTTCTATCATGGAACGCTGTGAGGACAATAGTCCGCTGGCGGAATACGTACGTGCACTGATAGCTGCACGCATGCAGAAAGAGGCCGACGAGGTAGCAGCCCGTCTGAAACAAGCACTGCCCGACAGCCGGTTGAAGGAACGAATGAAGACCGAGCCCGATTTCCTTCCTTACCTTACGACACCGGCATTTCAAGCATTGACAGGAGGAAAAGACTATGAGTAAAGGAATGAAGATAATATATGTATTGCCGGTGGCTATGTGCCTTTTGTGGAGCAGTTGCATACGCGATACGGTTCCTCCCTGTCCGCCGCTGCAGGTTACACTTACGGTAAAAGACAAGAACTACTTCAACATCGACGATGCCGTGAAGCTGGGACTGATGGAGCGCAAGGCAGAAAACCTGCCGTTTCGTGACTACGTGAGCACGTTGTATTACGTGGTGAACGATGCCGAAGGAAAGGTAGTGGCAGAGCAGAAAAATACACCGGTTGACAACGACAGCCAGACACAGCTCATCACTCTTCCCGAGTCGCTACCGTATGGGAAATATACCGTTACCGTATGGGGAAACATGAAGAGCGACGAACCGCTGGGCGAAGATGCTACTACCGCGGAAATGGAGGCTGTGGGTGCAGCTGCAAACGATATTTATCTGGCAAGTGCCACGTTCGACTATCGTTATGGCAATGAAAAGCATACGCTCGCCATGGAGCGTACCAAGGGCAACCTGCTCATCAAGGCTGAGGGAATTCCCGACAACATCGATTTTTCCACCAAGGATATACAGGATGTATTCAGCTTTGTGGACAATGGCTTCCATTATTCCAGTCTGACAGATATACATACTGAACTTGATTGGGAAGTATACAACAATATAAAAAGCGAAACCCTGATGTGTCCTTCGCCGTCGTATGAAGGTTCTACGCTGAGTGTGACATTCTTCGACAAGTCAGCAGCCGGAACTCAGGGCAGGGCAACCTATTATCCTACGCTGGAACCACAGGATGTAAACATCACCATGGGGCGTAACGAGATTACCATCTTGAAGTATGTGTATGTAGACGAAGGTGGAAGCGGTGAGGGCGACTTCGAGATTTATCTTCGGGTGAACGACAACTGGGAGTTGCTGCACGATATGGAACTGGATTAATTGACCGATTATTGATAATGTTATTATTTATATTTTAAAATTTTAAGTATGAAGAAAAATTACTTATTGGGAATGGCTTTGATGGCTTCATTGTCATTCTATTCTTGCGACAAAGAAGTGATCTATGTGCAAGACGGAAATGGTGTAGAGAGTGTGACTGACGGTGCTCAGATTATTACACTTCAGGTGGAAAATGGTGGCGACGGACTGGCTACCCGTGCCGGACGTCCGTTGTATAGTGCTGAGGCTAAACAGACTATTGAAAATGTGAAGCTGTGGATTTGTGATAATACTGATAAGGTAGTATATGTAAAAGAAATCTCTAATTGGAATGATAACAAAGTTTCAACAGTATATACAACCGGTGGTCACGGTCGTCAGACTACTATCGAACTGAAGGATGCAGATAAACTTGCTGAAGGTACTTATAAAGTGTATGCCGTAGGTTATAGCAATAGCAGTGATTATACTTTGACTAATGTAACAGGTGTTACAAAAGATCAAACTTTCAACGAAAACATGGTGTTGTCATTGAGTAATACTGTAGGAGAAGAAATCTTTGCCGGACAGATGGAATTGAGTTTTGAAGATGGAAAAGGTTTCAAGAAGCCGATAGTACTGAACCGTCAGGTAGCAGGTGCCTTTGCTTATGTGAAGGATATTCCTTTTATGGAAGGTGCTAAGTATCTGAAGCTGGTGGCAAGTGCTCAGAATCAGTCATTGGTTCTTGGTAACTTCAATAGCGTTGATCTTACTGGAAATGGTTCTGGAAATACAGGAAATGTAAAATATGTAGTAAACGGTACCAATGGTAAATCTGGAAATGAAACTTATGAGATTAGCTCTATTGATTTGACTCAGTGGTTTACAAATATTGCAGATAATGACGGTGATAATTTGATTGATGCGGGTGATAATTGGAAGAATCCATATTCTTCAGAAGGTCATCCTACTTTCCAGAAAGGTTCTGTTTTTGGGGGTGAATTTGTAATCCCGTTTGCACATGTAGATGGACAACAGACATTGACTTTGCAATTGACAAATGAAGGTGGAACAGTACTCAGAAGCTGGAAAGTGAATTTGAGTTCAAGTGATGAACAGTTGGCCCAGAGAATCACATGCTGGAATAGTGAAGCAAAAGATTGGAGTACTTCTCTTTCTGGTGAAACTTCAAACACCTACAGCCTTGTACGTAACCACTTGTATGGAATTGGTACCAGAATGAATGACCAAGCTGATCCGAAAGATCCGGGTAAAGATCCAGATCCTGAAGTACCAGGAGAAACTCCAGATCCGGATGAAGACAAACCGGAATCACTGAACAACAAGCAGGAACTTGTATTGAAAGTAAACGATAACTGGGAAGTTATTCACGGAATGGAACTGGAATAATTTCCAAATCGATAAATCCAATAGTATTGCCTGACATTCAGGCAATACTATTTTACCCTGTTTTTTTGAACTTCTGAAGGCAAGTAACAAAAAGCTCTTCTGCAAGACGTCGGCCACAGTGAGATTTCTCATGAACGATACGAATCGGAGCCGGAAGACTGCCTGTCTTTCATTATTATTTCGAAGGCAAGAGCCAGGCAGCTTTCCGTCATTATTCAGAGAAAGCATCGCGTAAAACCGCAGTCAGGTAGTACCGCTTTATGTACGACGGGGGAAGTGAAGTAATATTGTAAAAACTATAAAACCCAAAGATAATGAGAGTATTTTTCCAGACATCCAGACAAAGGAGTTTTCTTTCCGCCTGTCGAATAGCCGGAAAGAAATGGTCTGCATCGGTGCCGCTGTTTCTGGCTGCACTGCTGACAGTTGTATTTTATTCATGCCGCGATGAGGATTTACTTCCCTCGGTACAGAGTGTAGAACATAACGGAACCCGTACAGAAGATAATGCGAATACTTCAGGGTTAACAATATCAGAGGATATTAAAAAAATTTATGACGATAAGAATAACCTTCTCTATTCAGGTTATACGTATGCTCCTTCTCGTCGTGTCCCTTTGGTGGGTGAAGGAAGAGTAATCAACCAGATAACCAAGAATTTGGTAGGCGTTTTAAGTAACTCGGATAATAAGTTGGAATATCTGGTAGATAAGAACTTAGATAACTCTGTTAAACTGACAGGATTGGCAGAGGTAAATACCGGTCTTCCTATTTTGTCTGTAAAAGACGTAAATCGTGTTTATTATGATTCTTCTAATGGCATTAAGGTCGGATTCTTGTATAAAGCTTCGGGTGGGGTGCTCAGTTTAGATGTGCTGCAGGGCTTTTGGATAAAGACTTATTTAAAAGGTGAAGAACAAGACGGTTCCTCTACATCAGAGAGTGGCGATGATTTTCAGTTACTAAACTTAAATCTCTTGAATGTATCCGGAGGTTTGAGTGAAATTTCATTTAATACTAAAAAACCTTTTGATGAGGTACGTATCGGTTGTGGTTCCATCGATGTCGATGTACTTAGTGGACTGGAATTTTACTATGCGTTTGTGGGGGATAATCCTAAAAAAATAGCGGCCAAAGACCATGAATATTCTAATGCTAAGCAGGAAAAGCCAGATTGGAATTTAACTGATGTGTCGGGTCGTAATCTTGTGGATTCAGATATTAGTAATGGTCCAACCTGCGAATTGTTTTCTGGACTAGGTGGTGGTCTCACCTGTCGTGTAGATTTTGGAGCGACGATACCCGTTGGTTCAGAAGTAGGATATTATACAACAGGAGGTGGATTAGCTTCTATCACTTTGGGAAAAACTGAATTAAACGCTTATGACACAACTAATAAAAATCCTCAAAGCATTAATACAGAAAGTGGTATAGGAGTATCTGCTTTAGCGGGAGGCGCAAGAGAGTTTAGCATGATATTAATAAAAGAGAATGCCCGAAGATTGGAACTGGATTTACCTGCTGGCATTAATTTGTTATCAGCAGTGCAGGTTCATTACGCTTACTCCCGCGACCCGGTAGAGATAGATGTATCCTCTTATTTCACCATTGGCAATGATATCATTTCTACCGATTATTACAACCTCCCGATACCATCGGATGGTTCTGTAAGTTATTCACTTGATCGTTGGCCCAGCGGAGCTACATCTCCTTCTATATCGGGCAACCGCATAACTGGCATGACCGTAAATGGTGACTATGTAGTACAGGCTATATATAAACGAGGCGAAGAAACTTCATGGTCGTATGCCGTGATTCATCGTGACAAAAAAGAAGCTGAGGCGGGTTGTAATATGATGATGATTAATACATCTGATAATCCAACACAGTATAGCGTGGAGGAACCTCTGGGGGGACAGGGAGGCATTTCTCTTTTCAATAAGATAAAAGACACCCAAAATCTGGTCGATGCTGAGTATAACAACTATGCGGAAGCAACCAATGTGTTGAGCTTGATTCAATTGGGAGGACTGGCAAGTGTAAAATCAACTAAGGTGATTGAACCGCAAAAAGGGAAAATCCGTGTGGGTTTTGTGATGCAGACAAATAATCAGCTGCTGGGTGCCGATGTGTTGAAGTTTTTCTTTATCAGACTGTATAAAGATGGTAAAGAAGTGTTTTCCGGACTGACGGCAGAAAATGACGCGGTAGGAGTGGGACTGGTAGGAAACGACGGAAGCAAGTTGCGCTTTTATGTGGAAACAGAGGAGGCATTCGATCGGGTAGAACTTTGGAGTGCAGGTTTGCTGAATATTAATCTGAATACTTTCCGCTTGTATTATGCATTCTATGAGCCGGTAGAAGGATGTGAAAATAATACGACTACATCGGAGGCTTGTATGGAAATGATCACGGCACAGAAGCATGGAGCAACTATCAACTATGCGGAAACAAAATCTCCGTCGGTGGTAGGTGTGGGCTCAACTATGAACAACCTGTCGTACGTCATCGATAACAGTCAGCAGACAGCGGCTTCTATTGTAGCAGGAGTCAGCCTGATAAGCCGTTCTACCGTGGCTGTAAAATTTAATTCCATCAGAGGCGGACAGCCGGTAGGTGCCATACTCCGTACGCCGGGATATGCATTGAATGCATCTGTTCTTCAGAATGTGACAATTGCGGCATACAATGGTGGACAGGCGGTAGCAAGTGAATCGACTTCCAGCGGACTGGCTTCCATTGAGGTGATAAGCGATGCCGGGCCGGCTTATATGGAGGTGACCCCTTTACAGGATTACGATGAAGTACGTATTTCATTCCCTTCACTGGCAGATGCGCTCGAAACAGTCTGGTTGTCGGGTTTCTATATCCGTCCGGATGCCAACGGGAATGGTATTCCCGACTGTGCGGAAGAACCGGATGATCAGGGAGGAACCGACGGTATTACATACAAGGGGATAACCGGACATGTTTGTGTGGATGAAACAACCTATTTGGGTAATGTACGTATCTCTGTCGATGCTGAACCTAAGCTATTAGGTACTGAACTTACATTTACCTGCTATCCATATAACGGCAACGGGCAGAAGATAGAACAGGAGGCTGAATTGCAGCATCAGGATGATAAGGGCTATTTCTTTGAATTGTCATTGCCGGTAGGCGATTATTCTATTTCGGGATTGTCTACTTACAACGGGCTGCGTGCCCAGGTACATCCGCGGAAGACTACCTGGAAGAGAAAAGCGGCAGATACCGACTGGAACAACTGGAGTAACTGGACGGACGGTTCTCCTTGGGGATGTACCAATGTGGTGATTCCTACAGGAGCCACACGTTATCCGAACTTGAAAGCTTGGGATAGTGTAGATAAATTCTATGGCGGTAACTATTGTGCGAATATTCATTTCGAACCGGGAGCAGCTGTACTCAATACTCAATATCTGGAGTATGACTGTGCATACGTGGAAATGGAAGTACAAAGCGGTATGTATCATATGATTTCTACTCCACTTCACGGCATGGTTACGGGCGATATGTTTGTTTCGCCTGAGATGCCGGCATACTTTACTCCGCTGAATGAGAAAACTTATCGTGAAGTACGACACAATCCGATAGTACGCCAGAAAATGTACAGTCGTGTGGTTACAACTGCAACTTCTGGTACTAACGGTATTGTAACTGCCACTGCCGATTGGAGCCGTACATTCAATGCCGTGGCTCAGCCGTACGAGCAGGCACAGGGCATCAAGATGATGGTTGGAAATGATTGGGGGACTTCTTATCGTCTTCGTTTCCCGAAAGCATATATCGAGTACAATTATTATACGCTTTCCGGAGAAAAGGTGAAACCAGGAACTTTTCCGGACGGGGCAAGAAATATGAATGGAAAATTTACTTATGAGGAGAGTGGATTTACACCAAAAAAAGTACGTAATTCATTTACTTTTAAATTGCGGAATGATAAACAGGGAGCTACCTATTTTGTGGCAGGTAACCCGTTTATGAGTTATTTGGATATAAAGACATTCCTAACAGAAAATGAACGGTCTGTTCAAGCTATCAGTATCATAGATTCTGAAAATGTTTTCGGAGTAGAAGAGGGATTGGTCAGAATTTCCTTAGGTGAAAACGGAGATTTAAGCTTTGAAGGATATGGAGAACAGAGCAACTCCATTGCACCGTTGCAGGCATTTTATGTAGAGGTGTTAGAAGGTTATACTTCAGACAATGTTAATATAACTTATACCTCGGATATGTTTGTGCAGCCTTCTGCAAGTACCGCAACCAGAAGTTCCCGCAGTGCTTCTGTTCCGGCAGCAGGCGAAATGAAAATCTCGGCTGTGTCGGGTAACTCTGTAAGTTCTTGTTCGCTGCTTCGCAGTGCCGGAGCATCGGATGCATACAATGCGAAGGAGGATGTTGTTTCACTGATTGACGAGGACTTTATGCCGAAGGTAAAGGTGTATACCGTAGCCGGCAAGCGTGCGCTCGATATCCAGAAGATAAAGAATGCTGCTCGTGTGGATTTAGGATTCATGGTAAAGGACGGTTCGCAACAGACAAAATTCACCCTGAATTATGGCAGCAACTGGAAGGGATGGACACTGGTGGACAAACAGACTGGAAATCGCTATCTGCTGGACGGTACTTCGCTTACAGTAAATGCAGGTGCGATGAAGAGTAATGACGGACGTTTCTATCTCGTAAAAGAATGAAAGGAAAGTGGGTTATGAAAATGAAACAATTCATACATGCTGTATTTTGTGCCCTGACTGTGTGTGGCTTCCTCCTGCTGGGAGCCTCATGCAGCAAGGAGAATGAACCGGTACAGACTGTTGAGGGAGTAACGGTTACCATTGCGGCTCAGGGTGACTTGCAGACCCGTACTTCCTTGCCGGTTTATGATGGAAATTATGGAAATTATATTAGTGGTGTGCAGCACGTTACGGATGTATATCTCTATATTTACGAAATGAACGAAACTAAGACCAATGGTGAGTGTAAAGCCCGCTTTAATGTGGGATGGAGAGAACACTTTGGTACTGGTATTCCGACTAAAACGGCAGAAATGCAGTATACATTTGCTTATACATTTACGGTCGGAAAAATATATCGGCTTGTAGCGGTAGGTGTAGACGGAGCTGAATCGGAAGATGTCATGCAAGATTATGATGGTAAGAACTCTATTCTTACCTATGGATTGCCTGAGTCTATTGAGATTGGTAGTAAGCTGACTGATCCGATTATGCTTCAAAAGGATAAAACCCCGACTGATATGGCACATTCGGAATTTTTTACCGGTTTTGTAGATTTTACACCACAGTCGGAGAGTGACAAGAATATTTATGAGATTAATTTGTGGCGCAGGGTCGCAGGTCTGCAGGTTTGCCTGAATCAGATTCCGCAGGAAGTAGAGCGCGTGAGAATTTTGCTTTATAATTTGCAGAATACGCAAGTGAAACTATTGCCCAGTGCCCCAACAGCAAGTGGAATTACAGATTACATCACTAGTCCTTATGAAGGTGATTCTTTTAACGAAGAGGGCAGGGTACTGATGGATAAGACCTTTACAGAGGATGATTTATATTTTTCACCAGAAGGTGGTGCTACTGGAATGCTTCCTAAACCTGTTTATAAATGTTCCATGACGGCCTTCATGCTTCCCGTGAATATCCCAGACAGGGGGCGGTACGATTATACGCTTGTAGCAGAGTTTGTGACTACCTCTATTACTGGTATTGTGGGTACCAGCAAAAAGGTACGTTTGACGAAGCCTTGGCAAAATCGTGATGATCTTAAATTCGGAGAAGAAACTGATATAGGTACCGGTATTATCGATGATCTCGACAAGTATCTTTTTCCAATTGAGGCAAATCATTTTTATTGTTTGGGAACTCCGTCGAGTCCTATTAGCTGCTCAGAAGTACTAAATAACAATTAATGGTGAGTTAGATTGTTACAAGGTATGTTTTTACTTAACTGGATGATTTATTTATGAAGTTATATAGATTGACATATTTGGCAGGCATCGCCCTGATGCTTCTTTCTGCCTGCAGCGATTCTTCGTCGCCCGATGCAGAGGGGCAGAGTGGAAAGCCTCAGCAGCAGACATTTTCGGTTGCGGTAGAAAGTGTGGGAGAGCTTTTTGAAGGTGGAGAGGGAGTGAATCCGGCAGCTGTGGCGTCACGCCGTCCTATTTCGAGTGTTACGCCTACGCAGACGTTCGACAAGCTCAGTATACTGATTGTGGAGTATCAGACCCCGGCAAAGGTGGTGTATAAAAAGACGATTGACAACTGGAGCAATCCGGACAACAAGGCAAGTATTCCTTGGAGTACGGAAGATGGAATGGGACGTTATGCCACGATTACACTTACCGGCAGTGAGTGTCTGGAGGAAGGCAAGACTTACATGGCTTACGTGATAGGTTACCAAAGCGGTACGTATGGAGGCTATGAGCCGTTCAAGGGTGTGGAGGTAGGCGATTCTTTTAACCATACAGAGGTGGCTACCGTACCCGATGATGGATATGCCGAAGAGGTGTTTGCTGGGGCGGAAATTTTCTGGGTGGAAAATGGCGTAATTCTTTCCAAACTGAGTGATGAGGCGGAAGCACAGCACGGTCTGATGGTGGCTCGCCGGCAGGTAGCGGGTACGTTTGGCTATTTTACCCGTGTGCCGGTGCAGGTAAATGGCAGTACGGTGGCGAAGCTTCGGCTGGTTGCTACCAAGCGTAATCAGACTGTTATCTTCGGAGGATTCAGAAGCGTGGACGATGCTTTCGATTTTCATAAGGATAATGTGATAAACGGTATGAATCCGCGTACGGACTATGATTGTGCTTTGGCAGGATCGGCTGTAAATAATGCGTTTTCTGTGTACGAGATTGATCTGTGCAAGTGGTTCCCGGGAAATACGAAGAACGGGCTGCTGCCGCTGGATATGAATGGCGACGGTTATCTGGACAGTGCTGATACGAACTGGCAGACCGACGAGGAGGCTTATCCTAAGGGCACGATTTCGCTGCCGAGGGGTACGGTGTTCGGCGACAGTTTCTGGATATCGGTGGTCATGACGCAGGAGGATGTGGATGCGGGTGTGCCTACTTTCCAGATGCAGATGCTTGATGCAGACGGAAAAGTGATAAAGTACTGGGATGTCATTTTACGTAATTACGAAACGGCTGGTGAGAACCGTACGCTGGTGTCGCTGCCCGATGGAGAGAACGGACGTACCGTGATTACCGAACTTGACAATATTGATACGGAAACATGTTTCAGTATTGTGCGTAACCGCTTGTATACGATGGGAGAGAAAAATCAGTCGCAGAACTATGGTGAGGATGAGCCTATTGACTTGAGTACGGCCGGAGTGCTCGTGCTCGATGCTCGTCACGAGTGGCAGATTATGAATTCCATTATTTTCAATTGATTATTTCTTTTCAACTTTTTTCATAAAAAGAGAAGAGGCCGTCTCAAAATGAATTGAGATGGCCTCTGTCG
>ULQU01024497.1_pt1 | contig 12182 bp, 5 predicted proteins | sample 1954841 | NCBI WGS metagenome assembly ULQU01 (sample SAMEA4835664, study PRJEB28245) | human gut metagenome | biome: gut microbiome; material: fecal sample | place: Denmark | collected 2008
AATTTACAAGAACTTATAATTCGTCGAACTCACGTTATTTACAAATCAAAACTAGTATTATGAGATTTAAGACAATTCCACTTTACGCAGCTCTGGCTTTTGCCGCATGTACATCATCGAATCAATCTTCAAGTATTACGGAAGATTACACACAATACGTCAATCCATTTATTGGAACAGACTTTACAGGAAACACTTATCCGGGAGCTCAAGTTCCTTTTGGAATGGTACAGCTAAGCCCTGACAACGGATTGCCCGGATGGGATCGCATTGCCGGTTATTTTTATCCGGACAGCACAATTGCCGGCTTCAGCCATACACACCTTTCGGGTACGGGTGCAGGCGATCTTTACGATGTCTCGTTTATGCCGGTTACGATTCCATACAAGGAGGCCGAAGCTCCGCTGGGTATATATTCCAAATTTTCACATACCAACGAAAGTGCTTATGCCGGATATTATCAGGTAAAGCTGGATGATTATAATATCAACGTGGAACTGACGGCTACCGAACGTTGCGGCATCCAGCGTTATACATTCCCGAAAGCTGAATCGGCTATTTTCCTTAATCTTGCCAAAGCCATGAACTGGGATGCGACGCAAGATTCTCATATCGAAGCGGTCGACTCGGTAACCGTGCGGGGATATCGTTTCTCCGACGGCTGGGCTCGCGGACAGAAGATTTATTTCTGCACCCGTTTCTCACGTCCGTTTACCCGGATGACAATCGATTCTACTACCATCGAAAAGGATGGAAAGCGTATCGGAACAGGGGTCGTCGCACGTTTCGATTATGCCACAGAGGAGAATGAACAGATTACACTGGCAACTGCCATTTCGGGGGTAAGTATGGAGGGGGCAGCCAAGAACTTGCAGGCTGAAGCTCCCGACAATAACTTCGACACGTACCTGGAAAAGGCTAAGGCTATGTGGAACAAGGAGCTTACCAAAATACAGATAGATACGCCTGACAAGGATGAAAAGACGGTATTCTACACGGCTTTGTATCACAGTATGCTGGCTCCTACAATATACAGTGATGTGGACGGCTCTTATTATGGGCCCGACAAGCAGGTGCATCATGCCGACGGATGGACGAACTACAGTACGTTCTCTTTATGGGATACATACCGCGCAGCACATCCGCTGTTTACTTACACACAGCCTGAACGTACCAACGATATGATCAAGTCGTTCCTGGCATTTTATGAACAGAACGGACGCCTGCCGGTATGGAATTTCTATGGAAGCGAAACGGACATGATGATCGGTTACCATGCCGTACCGGTGATTGTGGATGCTTACCTGAAAGGTATCGGCGACTTCGATGCAGAGAAAGCACTGGCTGCTTGTGTGGCAACAGCCAACATCGACGAGTATCGTGGCATAGGAGTATACAAGGAAAAAGGATATATTCCTTACGACCTGCACGACCAATATAATAATGAGAACTGGTCGCTTTCTAAAACGCTGGAATATGCCTTCGACGACTATTGTATAGCCGAGATGGCAAAGAAGATGGGTAAGGAAGATATTGCCAAACAGTTCTATGCACGTTCTCAAAATTATAAGAATGTGTATAATCCGGCAACTTCGTTCATGCAGCCACGTGACATGAAGGGTAACTTCATCGAGAATTTCAAGGCTGACGAATATACTCCGCATATCTGCGAAAGCAACGGATGGCAGTATTTTTGGTCGGTACAACATGATGTGAACGGACTGATTGAACTGACCGGCAGCAAAGAACGCTTTGCCCAGAAACTGGACAGCATGTTTACGTTTCATCCTACCGACAAGGACGAACTTCCTATTTTCAGCACGGGAATGATCGGACAATATGCACACGGTAACGAACCGAGCCATCATGTAGCTTACTTGTACAATGCGGCAGGACAGCCGTGGAAAGGACAGAAATACATCAGCCAGATTACTCATGAACTGTATACCAATACTCCGGCAGGACTCTGCGGCAACGAGGATTGTGGACAGATGTCAGCATGGTATGTATTTAGTGCCATGGGATTCTATCCGGTCAATCCGGTATCGGGCAGGTATGAAATAGGTAGCCCGAAATTTCCGAAAGTGCAGTTACACCTGAACAACGGAAAGACATTCACGGTCATTGCCCGGAATGCCAGCCGTGAGAACTGTTATATCCAGTCGGTGAAGCTCAACGGACAGCCATACGATAAGAGTTATATAACTCATCAGCAAATTATGGAAGGCGATACACTTGAACTGGAAATGGGGAATAAACCGGGATATATATGGTTTAAATAATTGATTTTCCATCATTTATTTATTTTTAATGAAGTCTCTATGTATTTATTACCCTGAAAGAGAATAAAGAAAAGATCCTAATTATCTAACTTATAATTTCACACCATGAAAATCAAAATCTGTGCGATAGCATGTGCTGTAGGAATGACAATGGCAGTAGTGTCATGTACCTCGAAAAGCGTAGAAAAAGACTATGCCGCATATGTGAATCCATTTATCGGAACGGGAGGACACGGACATACATTCCCCGGAGCCGTAGTACCTAATGGAATGATTCAGCCGAGCCCGGATACCCGTATCGACGGCTGGGATGCTTCCTCGGGATATTATTATGCAGATTCTACCATTAACGGATTCTCGCATACACACGTAAGTGGCACCGGATGTGCCGATTACGGGGATATCTTACTGATGCCGACAGTAGGCAAGCAGACATACAATCCTCAGGACTATGCCAGCCAGACACTGCCGTATGCGTCGGAATTCTCACATCAGAACGAAACTGCCGAACCGGGATATTACTCGGTCTTTCTGGACCGGTATAAAGTGAAGGCGGAACTGACTGCTACCAAGCGGGCGGCTTTGCACCGGTATACGTTCCCGGCAAGCGACGAGGCAGGATTTATTCTCGACATGGATTACTCTATCCAGCATCAGACAAACATGGATATGAAGGTGGACGTGGTCAGTGATACGGAAATCAAAGGATATAAATTGACTGAATACTGGGCATTCGATCAGCAGATCAGTTTTTATGCCAAGTTCTCCAAACCTTTTACATATCAGATTGTAAGGGATACGCTGACCGACCAGAACGGCAAGATGCAGCCCCGCTGCAAGGTTTTGCTCAGTTTCAAGACGAAGAAAGATGAGCAGGTCATGGTAAAGATGGGTATCTCGGCTGTCGATACGGAAGGTGCAAAGAAAAATCTAGATGCCGAAATTCCGGCATGGGATTTCGAGAAGGTGCGTTCCGATGCTCGTCAGGCATGGAATGACTATCTTTCTAAAATAGATGTTTCAACTTCCAGCGATACCGACCGCACCATTTTCTATACGGCTATGTATCATACGGCTATCAGTCCGAATCTGTTTACCGACGTGGACGGACGTTACTGGGGAATGGACCGGAAGGTACATCAGGGAAATGCAGACCGTCCGGTCTACACGGTATTCTCTCTATGGGATACGTTCCGCGCATTGCACCCGCTCTTGTCTATTATCGAACCGCAGCTGAACAATGACTTTATCCGCTCGCTGCTGAAAAAGCATCAGGAGGGAGGTATCTTCCCGATGTGGGATCTGGCTTCGAACTATACGGGAACAATGATCGGGTATCATGCGGCTTCGCTTATCGCCGACGCTTATACCAAAGGATATGCTGATTTCGACTTGCAGGAGGCTTACAAGGCGTGCTTGCGTGCTGCGGAATACGATACGACGGGCATTAAATGTCCGGCGCTGGTATTGCCGCACCTGATGCCGATGGCCAAGTATTATAAGAATACGTTAGGGTATATTCCATGCGATCGCGAGAACGAATCAGTTGCCAAGGCTTTGGAATATGCTTACGATGATTATTGCATTTCTGTCCTTGCCGAAGCGACAGGTGACTCCCTGAATCAGAAAAAATACGCACAGTTTGCCAAAGCTTATGAACGATATTTCGATCCATCTACACGCTTTATGCGCGGAGTCGACTCAAAAGGAGAATGGCGCAGCCCGTTCAATCCAAAGGCTTCCAACCATCGTTACGATGATTATTGCGAAGGGAATGCCTGGCAGTGGACATGGTTCACTCCACACGATATTGAGGGGCTGGTGAAACTGATGGGAGGAGAACAGGGCTTCATCGGTAAACTTGACTCGCTCTTTACTACGGATTCCAGCCTGGAAGGAGAAAATGTTTCGGCTGATATCAGTGGACTGATCGGACAGTATGCGCATGGAAATGAACCAAGCCATCACATTATACACATGTATAATTATGTAAACCAACCGTGGAAAACGCAGGAACTGATTGACCGCGTACTGAAGGAGCAGTATCGTGATGCCCCCGACGGACTGTCGGGCAATGAAGACTGTGGACAGATGTCGGCGTGGTATATCCTGAACGCGATGGGATTTTATCAAGTTTGTCCGGGTAAGCCGGTTTATTCTATCGGACGCCCGTTCTTCGACAAGGTGACAATCAACTTGCCGGGGGATAACAAGACGTTTACTATCCTGACAAAGAATAATTCCAAAGACAACAAGTATATCCAGTCGGCTACGCTGAACGGTAAGGAACTGAATGTTCCGTTTATCGAGCATAAGGATATAGCTGCCGGAGGAACACTGGAAATAACCTTAACCAACCAACCTACAAAATGGGGAGTAAAACAATAAAATCATAAATAAGCCATGAAAAAATTATCATTACTTATTTTACTGGCAGGCTTTTTCTGCCTTGCCAAAGCGACTAATTATGCTGATTATGTGAACCCACTGATGGGTACTCAGTCTACATTCGAACTGTCTACGGGTAATACGTATCCGGCTATCGCACGTCCGTGGGGTATGAACTTCTGGAGCCCGCAGACTGGAAAGATGGGCGACGGCTGGATGTATCAGTATACGGCAACGAAAATCCGCGGATTCAAGCAGACGCACCAGCCCAGCCCGTGGATAAACGACTATGGTCAGTTCTCTATCATGCCGATGGTGAATAAGCCGGAATTCAACGAAGACAAGCGTGCAAGCTGGTTTGCGCACAAGGGTGAAACGGTAAAAGCCTATTATTATAAGGTGTATCTGGCAGAATACGATATCGTGACCGAGCTGACTCCGACAGAACGGGCTGCCATGTTCCGCTTTACTTTCCCGGAGAATGAACATTCCTACGTAGTGGTGGATGCTTTCGACAAGGGTTCGTATGTCAAGATTGATGCGGCAAACAACCGTATCATCGGTTACTCTACCAAGAACAGCGGTGGTGTTCCGGCTAACTTCAAGAATTATTTCGTGATCGAATTCGACAAACCGTTCACGTATCAGGCTACCGTTGCCGACAGTATCGTAAAAGAGAACGGCACGGAACAGCAGGCGGATCATGCAGGAGCTATCATCGGCTTCGCTACAAAGAAAGGGGAAATCGTACATGCTCGTGTGGCTTCTTCGTTTATCAGTCCGGAACAGGCATTATTGAACCTGAAGGAACTGGGCAACGACGACTTCAATACGCTGGTGGAAAAAGGTAAGGAAGCATGGAACAATGTATTGGGTAAGGTAGAAGTGGAAGGCGGAAATCTGGATCAGTACCGTACCTTCTATTCTTGTCTGTACCGCTCATTGCTTTTCCCGCGTAAGTTCTACGAAATAGACGCGCAGGGACAGATTGTTCATTACAGCCCTTACAACGGTGAGGTGGTTCCGGGATATATGTATACCGATACAGGTTTCTGGGATACGTTCCGCTGTCTGTTCCCGTTGCTGAACCTGATCTATCCGTCGGTCAACAAGGAAATCCAGGAAGGACTGATCAATACATATAAGGAAAGCGGCTTCTTCCCCGAATGGGCAAGCCCGGGACACCGTGGTTGTATGATCGGAAACAACTCGGCTTCCATTTTGGTGGATGCTTATTTCAAGGGTGTAAAGGTGGATGATCTGGAAACGCTTTATAAAGGTTTGATTCATGGAACTGAAAACGTGCATCCGGAAGTGTCTTCTACCGGCCGTCTGGGATATGAATATTACAACAAACTGGGTTATGTGCCTTACGATGTTAAGATTAATGAGAACGCGGCCCGTACACTGGAATATGCTTACGACGACTGGTGTATCTATAAACTGGCAAAGGATTTGAAGCGTCCGAAGAAGGAAGTAAACCTGTTTGCCAAACGTGCCATGAACTACAAGAACTTGTTCGACAAGGAAACGCTGCTGATGCGCGGCAAGAATAAGGATGGCAAGTTCATGTCTCCGTTCTCTCCACTGAAATGGGGTGACGCGTTTACTGAAGGCAACAGCTGGCATTATTCATGGTCGGTATTCCACGATCCTCAGGGACTGATTGACCTGATGGGCGGCGACAAGGTATTTGTTTCTATGTTGGATTCAGTATTCTCTGTTCCGCCTGTATTCGACGACAGCTACTACGGCTTCCCGATTCACGAAATCCGTGAAATGACGGTCATGAACATGGGTAATTATGCGCATGGTAACCAGCCTATCCAGCACATGATTTACCTGTACAATTATGCCAAACAGCCATGGAAAGCACAGTACTGGCTGCGTCAGGTCATGGATCGCATGTATACTCCTACTCCCGACGGTTATTGTGGCGATGAAGACAACGGACAGACTTCTGCATGGTATGTATTCTCTGCTTTGGGATTCTATCCGGTATGTCCGGGAACCGACCAGTATGTATTGGGCGCTCCACTGTTTAAGAAAGCCACCATCCATTTTGAAAATGGCAAAAGCATCGTCATCAATGCTCCTCAGAACAGTGACACCAATTACTATATTCAGGACATGAAGGTAAACGGTCAGGAATATACCAAGAATTACATTACACACGCTACCTTGCAGAATGGTGGTACCATCGATTATGTCATGCGCGACAAACCCAACATGAACAGAGGTATCGCACCCGAAGATGCACCGTATTCATTCAGTAAAGAAGTAAAACAATAAATCATAAAAGGACTGTTTGACGAGTCCCGATGAAAGCAGGCTACCTCCTAGGAATCATTGAAGATATGAAAGGAAAGTAACCTGCTTTTATTTTACCACTTTTTTTTAGATATATACAGAACTTACTTCGTTCATTTCAGACTTCTATTCAAGAGAAAATTGTATATTTGCAGGTAATTAAATAGATTAAAGGATATTCTTTTAAAAACTCTCTGTCCGTTTTGCATAAATTTTAATATTCAAGAGCAAAACGATGACAACAACTCTCCCACAAGAGGAAATGCAGACAAGATTGGAGCAGAAGAATATGCTAAACTCTAAAATATATTAAAACCCTAATTTAAAATTGCGTATTCTCTGAATACAAACTGTTATTTAGATAAAAAGAATTAACTGATAAACAATACTATGGGACAAAACAATCATCCGAAAAAAGCAAAAAGTCCGATTACATGGGTTCCAACTGCCTATTTTGCCATGGGCTTACCTTTCGTGGTACTGAATATGGTCACGGTACTGATGTTCAAAGGACTGGGAGTAGAAGATAAATTGATTACTTTCTGGACTTCACTGATTTTACTTCCGTGGACAATAAAGCCTTTATGGAGTCCGTTTCTTGAATTATTCAAGACCAAAAAGTTTTTTGTGGTTGCTACACAGCTCATAACAGGAATCACATTTGGCCTGGTAGCATTTTCATTGAATTTACCTCATTTCTTCAGCATCGCCATTGCCTTGTTGGCTGTCATCGCCTTTAGTGGTGCTACTCACGACATCGCATGCGATGGCGTATACATGAGCGAATTGTCGAACGATGATCAGGCGAAATATATCGGATGGCAGGGCGCTTTTTATAATATTGCCAAGATTATTGCTACGGGTGGTCTGGTATATCTGGCTGGCTACCTGATTGAAAAATATGGAGGAGCAGGTGCTGAAGGAGATGCGCTATTCGCAGCCAACCAGAAGGCGTGGATGATTATCATGACCATCTTGTGTGTCATCATGGTTGTATTGGGTATCTATCACTTGTTTATGTTGCCTTCAGGCGGAGCCAAGAAACAGGGAGAACAGCGTACAGCCGGACAGGTAATGAAAGAATTGTCGAACGTACTGATTGCCTTTTTCAAGAAAAGTCATATCGTATATTACATCTTTTTCATCATTCTTTACCGGTTTGCAGAAGGATTTGTCATGAAAATTGTCCCTCTGTTCCTGAAAGCGACAAGAGAAAGCGGTGGACTCGGATTGAGTGAAAAGGAAATCGGACTTTATTACGGAACATATGGCGCAGCAGCATTCGTTTTAGGTTCCTTGCTGGCCGGATATTATATATCGGCACGGGGGCTGAGAAAAACGTTGTTCTCGTTGTGCTGCATATTCAACTTACCCTTTGTAGTATATGCGTTGTTTGCAACGTTCCAGCCAGAAAACGGACTGCTTATTTGCAGTGGTATCGTACTGGAGTACTTCGGCTACGGTTTTGGCTTCGTGGGCCTGACATTGTTTATGATGCAGCAGGTAGCTCCAGGAAAGCACCAGATGGCGCATTATGCTTTTGCTTCAGGTATCATGAACTTGGGAGTAATGATTCCGGGTATGCTCAGCGGCTGGGTATGCGAAACATTGGGTGAATGGTTCAATAAGCCGGGAGGATATGAACCGTTCTTTATCTTTGTGCTGATTGCAACCATACCGGCATTCCTGATTACTTATTTTGTACCGTTCAAATATAAACAGGATGGTACCCTGATGGAAGGAGAAAGAGAATAAATTAACAACCAAATAATATAAAGAATATGGCAGAGAAATTTAACATGCCGTGGGAAGATCGCCCGGCAGGATGTACAGATGTGATGTGGCGTTACTCAAAAAACCCCGTAATCGGACGTTATCAGATTCCCTCATCAAACAGTATCTTCAATAGTGCTGTCGTTCCGTTCAAAGACGGATTCGCAGGAGTTTTCCGCTGCGACAACAAGGCAGTGCAGATGAATATTTTTGCGGGCTTCAGCAAAGATGGTATCAACTGGGAAATCAATCATGAACCGATTCAGTTTAAAGCTGGAAATACGGAAATGATTGAATCGGAATATAAATATGACCCTCGTGTGACTTGGATCGAAGACCGTTATTGGATTACCTGGTGTAATGGTTATCACGGACCAACAATCGGTATCGGCTATACATTCGATTTCAAGGAATTTTATCAGTGCGAAAATGCATTCTTGCCTTTCAATCGTAACGGCGTTTTGTTCCCGCAGAAAATCAACGGCAAATATGCAATGCTGAGCCGTCCGAGCGACAACGGTCATACTCCTTTCGGTGATATTTATATCAGCTACAGCCCTGATATGAAATACTGGGGTGAACATCGTTGTGTAATGAAAGTAACTCCGTTCCCCGAAAGTGCATGGCAGTGTACAAAAATCGGAGCGGGTTCTGTTCCTTTCCTGACCGAAGCTGGATGGTTGATGTTCTATCACGGAGTAATTACTACTTGCAACGGATTCCGTTATTCAATGGGTGCCGCTATCCTCGACAAGGATAATCCGGAAAAAGTATTGTACCGTACACGTGATTATATCCTGGGCCCTGCCGCACCGTATGAATTGCAGGGAGATGTGCCCAATGTAGTATTCCCGTGCGCTGCTTTGCAGGACGGAGAACGTGTTGCCGTATATTACGGTGCTGCTGATACAGTAGTAGGTATGGCTTTCGGATATGTTTCTGAGATTATCGATTATGTAAAACGTACTTCGATTATCTGATGCCCTTGAAATTTTTTCATAGGTATTCCTACATAAAGTAACCTTTTGGGCTGTATCGAATAACTTGCTGGAGTTATGGGTACAGCCTTTTTCTGTTTTTATTTATCTAATATCATTCTTATGAAACAACTGTTAATCTGCATGGCTAGCTTTTTTGCCTTAGGAACATTGCATGCACAGGAACCGGCCGACTATGTGAATCCATTTATCGGAACGACAAACTTCGGAACCTGTAACCCGGGCGCTATCTGTCCTAACGGCATGATGTCGGTCGTTCCATTCAATGTAATGGGATCGGAAGACAACAAATACGACAAAGACGCACGCTGGTGGTCTACTCCTTATGATTATACCAACAGTTTCTTTACGGGTTTCGCACATGTGAACCTTAGTGGAGTAGGATGTCCGGAACTAGGTTCTCTACTGCTGATGCCTACTACCGGAAAACTGGATGTCGACTATCACAACTACGGAAGTAAATATGAGAAAGAAAATGCTACTCCGGGATATTATACCATCTCACTGACTAAATATAATATCTTGGCCGAGGCGACTGCCACACCACGCACGGGGTTATCACGCTTTACATTTCCCAAGGGAGAAAGCAATATCCTCCTGAACTTAGGAGAAGGATTGACCAACGAAACAGGAGCGTTTATGCGCCGCGTAAGCGATTGTGAAGTGGAAGGAATGAAACTGCTGGGAACATTCTGCTATAACCCGCAGGCTGTCTTCCCGATATATTTTGTAATGCGTGTCAATAAAACACCTAAAGCTACCGGCTACTGGAAAAAACAGCGTCCGATGTCTGGCGTAGAGGCTGAATGGGACAAGGATCAGGGAAAATACAAATTGTATACACAATATAACAAAGATATCGCAGGTGATGACATCGGTGCCTGGTTCTCTTTCGATACAGAAGAAGGGGAACAGATTGAAGTTGCCATGGGAGTATCGTTTGTCAGCATAAAGAATGCCAGAGAAAATCTCGACAAGGAACAGTCTGGAAGACACTTTGCTGCTATCCAGCAGGAGGCTCGCCAGCGCTGGAACGATGATCTGGGAAGAATCATGGTAGAAGGTGGAAGTAAGGACCAGAAAACGGTATTCTATACGGGGCTCTATCATGCGTTGATTCATCCCAATACCTTGCAGGACGTAAACGGAGAATATCCGCAGATGGAAGGTGACAAGATTCTGACAACAAAAGGAAATCGTTATACGGTATTTTCTTTATGGGATACTTACCGTAACCTGCATCAGTTGATGACACTAGTATATCCCGAACGACAGATGGATATGGTCAATACAATGCTGGATATGTATTGCGAACACGGATGGTTGCCGAAATGGGAACTCTATGGACGCGAAACATTGACAATGGAAGGTGACCCGAGTCTTCCTGTCATTGTAGATACATGGATGAAAGGATTGCGCGATTTCGATATCAACCTGGCTTATGAAGCGATGTACAAATCAGCAACCTTGCCGGGTAAGGACAATTTAATGCGTCCGGACAACGATGATTACATGAATCTGGGCTACGTCCCCTTGAGAGAGCAATACGATAATTCGGTATCACATGCACTGGAATATTATATCGCTGACTACTCACTTTATACGCTTGCCAAAGCCTTAGGCAAGAAAGAGGATGCCAAGTTGTTCTATAAACGTTCTATGGGATACAAGAACTATTACTGCAAGGAATTTGGTACGCTTCGTCCGATTCTGCCCGACGGTAAATTCTATTCTCCGTTCGATCCGAAACAAGGTGAAAACTTCGAACCAAGTCCGGGATTCCACGAAGGAAATGCATGGAATTATACCTTCTATGTACCTCACGATGTTGCAGGACTTGCCAAACTGATGGGTGGAAAGAAAGCATTTGTCGACAAATTACAAATGGTATTCGACAAAGGTTATTATGATCCGGCCAATGAACCTGATATCGCTTATCCTTACTTGTTCAGTTACTTCAAAGGGGAAGAATGGCGTACACAGAAACTGGTAAAAGAATTACTAGCCAAGTATTTCACAACTCAGCCGAACGGAATACCGGGAAATGACGACACCGGAACCATGTCAACATGGGCTATCTTCAGCATGATGGGATTCTATCCTGACTGTCCGGGAGTACCTGAATATACGCTTACTACTCCGACATTCGACAAGATCACTATCAAGCTCGATCCTAAATATTATGGAAAAGATCAGTTGGTCATCGAAACGATGAATCCGGAAAGTGACTCAGAGTACATAGAAACAGTCAAGATGGGTGACAAGAAGTGTGGCTATCGTATAAACCACAACGATCTGGTTAAGGCTGGAACTCTCCAATTCTGGAAGAAATAAATGTACTAGGTCCTAAAAAGACATAAACATCATAGTTCCCGTACAGAAAACGCTACTTCGGGATATTCAGTAAATGTCCCCAAAATAAGATGGCATA
>ULQU01019041.1_pt1 | contig 12085 bp, 10 predicted proteins | sample 1954841 | NCBI WGS metagenome assembly ULQU01 (sample SAMEA4835664, study PRJEB28245) | human gut metagenome | biome: gut microbiome; material: fecal sample | place: Denmark | collected 2008
CCATCCCTCACCGATGAGCTGATAGTGAAGCAGAGTTTCATTTCCCTTCTCCTTCCCTTTGTTCCGAAATGGGAGAAAGGACAGACCATCGACAACATCCGGGTGGCAATCAATACTGCCTGGACGGCCCGCAAAAAGACTATCCGTCAAGCAGGTCGCTAAAACACCCCAAAAAAAGTATCTTAAGATACATGGGCAAGTATCCTAAGATACTTCGCCAAGTATCCTAAGATACTTTGGAAAGTATCCTAACCCTCTTTCTAACATTAAAATTTTAAAATGGCAGATACATCATTTGATATCAACAATGGAGCCAATCAAATTGCTCCCAATGCAATGACTCAGAACCAATATTTCTATGGTGAGGAATTCGCTCGCAAAATATTGGGAAGCAAGGATAAGCCACTTAGTCTGGTAGTGCTCGGTGCTGGAGTGGATGCCACAATAGGCTTGCCGACATCAGCCGACCTTATACCTCGCATTGTCGATTTCTTGGAAACCGATGAAGGCAAGACGCTTGATGCCATTTTGCGCAAGGCAATAGGCAGAGTACATTTCCATTTCGACAAGTTTGTGAGTACAGCCATCGACCGTTTGGCAAAGGATTTGGACAGGGAGATTGTTTCCATTTGCCATAATATCAACGACGAGCTTGCCAACAACGCAAGCCTTGATGAGTCACAACGTAAGTTGGGTATGCTTATCGTTCGCCTTTTCAAAAAAGTGTTGGACTTCAAGAAAGGAGCTGAGATTGATGCCGAGACGATGAACTTGATAGAAGAGGTGTTTGATACGGTTGTAAAAGATGACAGCATCATAGATTTAAGCCATCTCAACTATACCGACACATTCAAGAACATCATCGTGGAGATACTTCAGAAGAGCATCCATGAGTCGAACAATCCCATCTTGCGCCATATCTATAAGAATATGCTCGATATAGAGCAACTGCTCGCAGGGTATTTCTATGGATTTTATACGGGGCAAAACAATTATATCCGCGATTATCTATACATATCCTGGATTCTATGGGCATACTTGGTAAGTGAGGAGCAGCGAAAGGCACAAGAGAATGTGGCTGTAGAGAACAAAGACAACCACACTATTTACGACCAATTGGACGGAAAAGACTGCCAAGTCATCACGTTCAACTATACATCGTATGCTTCCCAAACTTCTCCGACTGCTCTCTATTTCCATGGCTCACTCAAAGAGTATGTAGATGTAGAGAACAAGAACGATTTTCTGCATGATGATTTAACGACCATTTATTTAGAAGATTTCTTCAAGAATCAACTTGCAGCCGAGATAAGTTTTGATCCAGACCACAAGTCTATACCCATCCCATCATTCTTGCCACCATTAAAGTTGCGCCCTGTCATATCCAAGCATTACATTGATACATGGTATCATGCTTCTCAGATGGTGCTGCGTGCAAGTAAGATCATCATTCTTGGCTATTCATTCTCTTCTGCTGACAACTATTTCTGTGATATGTTGCGAGAGAACCACGATGCACAAATCATCATTATTGACAAGAACATGGAAACTGCAAGTCGCAATGTGTGTCGTTGCCTCCAGTTGGATGCCAATCGCTACACCAAGCAAATAAAGGATGGGCATGAGATACGCAAATACAACAATCGAGTGACGATTATTGGAGCAGACTTGGTGGATGTTAATTTGGATGATGTGTGAGACATTAGGATATGAAGCAAAAACTCCCCCAAAAATTTGGTAGTTTCACAGAAAACCCTTATATTTGCAGGCGATATTGAAATAAAAATAAAGAATTATGGGAAAAATTATAGATAAGACGGTAACAAAGATAGTTACAGAAGAGGGTATCTCTCTCTTTCGCCGTGTAACTAAGGTTTTGATGCCAAATGGCAAGTATCGTTATCCTGTTGATTATTTCGATGCAACTCCCGGAGTTGTTAAGGTTTCGAAAGAAGAAATGGATAAGGTAGCAATACCTGTTTACAAAAAGTTAATCTAATGGAACGGTTGATGTCTGATGGTTATCCTTTTATCTTTCAAATGATAGATAAAAGTGAGAGTGATGAGTATCTGATTCAGACCTTGCAATATCGGTTTAAATCAGACAAATCCCATCATGCCTATATTGTAAGAGTTGAATGTTATAAAAATCATGCTTATTGTGTGAAGTTCTTCGATAAGGCAAACATCAACAGTAAAAATAAGTTTAGTCTTCGCTCCAATACTTTCGAGGTTAGAACGATACTCTATACAATGTTTCATATAATGTTAGATGTGTTGAAACGAGACGAAAAAGCTTCATTCTTTTTTATTGGAGCAGAAGACGAAAAAGATCAAGATGGAATGGTATCCCGTCGTTTCCGTCTTTATCGTCGTTTCGTGCTCTCAACGGTTTCTGATGACAAGTTCGAGCATTTTAGAAGAAATGATTTATCCTTATATATACTTGTAAATAAGAGATATGTAGAAGATACAACTTCTTACGCTGATGAACTAGCAAATATTGTGCAACAATATTTATAAGATAATATCCCCGTTCGAGTGGCGACAAGCGCAGAGCGATACTGCAATGGGGAACAAATTAATGATCACATAGGTCATAAGAACTCTGTGAAAATCCTTATAGTTAATAGAGAGCATTTTATAAACTGGAGTAAACATGACTAACGATGAAATTTTAAAGGCATATTTATGGCATATCAGTCTGTATGCCCACTTGTCAAGCGAGCAAGACATACATGACGAACTTGTGGACAATGCACGTAAGTTCATCGGTCTCGATATCCGAATGATAAGAGAAGGATTGGACCCCGAAGATGTACTCATGCTGATACTATTCGACATCAATGGACAAATCAATCGTTGCGATTGGTATGCAGCCGATAGGAATTTTAGACTATTCGATCAGATAGCCTCTAATAAACGAGTGTTGGGTTCACTTCTATTCGATAGATGGTACAAGGCATCTGAAGCTTATCATCGCAGAGGATTATTAGATAAGGCTATTTCTTGCACGATACAGGCTGAAAAATATGCAACAGGTCATGAGATGAAGTATATCATCCTGATGCAACGTGGAGAGATAGAAAGTTCTATGAAAAATCGTTATGAGTTCTCTGTCAATTCATTGTCTGCGGCACTTTATGAAGCAGAACAATTGGGTGACATCTATGTTGCTCGTGTCTATGACAAATTGGCACACATGTGCTCTCTTAGATATGCCGCCCTTGGAATGTACTATTTGCGTAAGGCTCAGGTCATTGCAAAGCGTCTTGGAGATGATTCGATTACCTTGGAGAATAAGATGGCAAGGATAAATTCTTACTCTGTCCTAGCTATGCGACATCCACAAGACGAAAAACTCTTTCTAGATGAAGCAAAATGCATTTTAGCTACGATAGATTACGAAAAGTTGCCTATGCTCCAAAATAAAATGTACTATAAAGAGCTGCAAGGAAAGATATACTTTGATGTCGAACCTTTGATAGAAGCATGCAGGTTTTACGAAAGTGTCAATTCCATCGATGAGATTTGTAGAATGTGTGATGCTATCATAGAGATAGGTGTTAATCACAATCAGGCAGCAAAGGCCAAACCCTATATCGAGCTTTATCGTAGAATAGTGATAAAACGCAATAAAAAGGACATAAGTTTAGAGCTAAACCATATTAATCAAGCGGAGGAAATAATCAATGGAATACTGGCAGAACAAGCGAAATGAATTGATAGGCAAGCTTCCAACCATTATGGACGTATTGGATAGGTTGGCTTATGGCGAGGAGAAATGGGCTTTGGAAAAATCCCCGCTTCGTATGCTCATGCCTGGTTATATTCAGGAAGGAATGTTCGAGATCGTCGAGGGACCTGATGGCAAGGGCAGACTTATTCCATGCAGCTTATCCTTCAATGCCTATTATCGAGGAGAAAGCGGTTATCACAAACCTTGCAAGCCTTCTCTTTATCGCAAGGGAATGACGGACGAGCTAATTTTCCATGAACGTTTGAAAGCTTGCGAGCTTGAGTTGTTAATAGAGGATTATCCTATTACTTCCATTTTCAAGAGCGGTCTACAAGTGAATCTAAGTAATGGGCAAGTTATCCCTTTGCACCTGAAAATTGATGCCGAAGCCTTGGCACAGCATTACGGTATCAAAACCGATTTGCTCGATTTGACGGTCGATAAGTTTGTCGCAGCATTCTTTGCAACAACAACTTACCGCTTTGGAAAGTATTATCCGATAGAACCCAAGGAACCTTCTTATGGAGTAATCTATATGTATTCAGATAATCCTTTTGGGATAGATGATATGTATAGCAAGCACATGCGTGCTGTTGGTTTGCAACCATTCTCTCGCCCAGGCGAACAAGTTGGGTTTGTATTAAGGCTCGGTAAGGATGAAGACTTTCGTAAGAAGGCTTATAGGAAGATTAAGTTCCGCCAAGACAAGGATATGTCATGGCTGATATACAATTATACAAACCGAGCAGACAAGCTATTCCCTGAGAGTATCTTGCAAAAGAAAGCTGATGCGATAATCAATAGTAAGTTTTATTCAGTCAAGGCGTTCAATCTTTGTAAGGCAAGGCATTTCCAAAATGTCAATGACCGGGTGCTTCTTGGATATTTAAAGAAATTACATCTGATGATAAAGGACTTTCCACCAGCTCGATTCTCTGATTCAGAGAAGGCTCAGGTACAGAAAGAATGGGATGAGAAGGGCTTGGATGAATTTAGAAAGAAAGTGATTTTCCGACCAGTAATGGTAGGAGAGTAAAGAATAATCTGTAGCATCAAGAACTTTCGAGCTATGTTTCCGTGTTTCAATGTTAGAAAACAGATGAGGTGAAGGAGTGCGCTTAGGCAATCCTTCACCCTAAAAACGATAATAAAATAACTTTTTTCGAAAACAGATACGTGTAACTACTTGTAAAATAGTGGGGACGCAGTAATGGTGATATACAAATAAAATAAGTTTTTATGGTTGAAAATAAGAAAGTGGATTATAAATCTTTACTATTTAATCCTAAGATTGATAACATTACTGTACTTCATAAAATGCTATTGGATAATAGTTATGAAGAACTTTGTAAGATAGCAGCATCTATTCCTACAACCTTCAAGGGATTATTGAGCTTGTCATTTTTAAAGAGGAAGGATTATGCTTTTCTCCGTAGAAGAGGCTTCTTGTTGAATAAACCTTATGAGGATTATGTTGGAGTTTTAGCTTTTGTGTTTAAGCAAAATCAGAAGGAATTGAATGAATACATAAAACTCCGTGAAGCTTATGAAAAAGCTTTCCTATTGGGCAACTATTCTGATGCAAGGAAGTATCTTGATTTGATAAAAAAAATCTCGTATTCACTTTGGAGTTTGGAACAAGATATTAAGTTAGAAAGGTTAAATAAGGGGCTGAATTCTTGTACGGAACTGTATGGTAAATTATATAAAGAATCAGGAGGGTTAATCTCCTATATGTCTTATATCTTTTATATGTCTTCTTCTATAGAATATAATTTTGACTCAGAAATTGAACTGTATTATAGAACTTTGAAGAATAAAGCTGATACAGACATACTTGGATATCTGACAAGCCATAGTATGCCTTATTTAAATTATAAATATGGTGATTGGGTAGCATGGGATTTCAGAATGTCAATTTTAGATATTTATGAATGCTTTATACTAGCCTTGAATGTCATAGATGATAACTTGATACAAAAAGCTGATTTTCAAAAGAATTTACAACGGATTGATGATCTCTTGGATGACCGACGAATTAAGATGTTTATCGCAAAAAATGAGATACGTTCTTATTGTTTGTCTTCTATTGATACTTGCCGTGAGAATTTGATAATAGAATATTATGAAGGAAAATATAGTGATGTTGTAGTAAATTATCCTGAGTATAATAAAGAATATCCATGGGATATGGGGGTGCTTGACTTGTATGTAAAGAGTCTAATATTAGCTGGTATACCATGTCCCATAGAGAATGTAAACGAGGCAAGTTCTATAAATGAAAAGTTGATTTATAACTATTATAATTATTTGATAAAAAAAGATAATAGTCAATCACTATTTTATAGAAATTTGATAACAATTTGCCATTCTTGTTATTCTGTATATGGCATCTCTCATTTCTTAGACATATTGGAAGGTTACGAGACTAAAGATTTAAGCCATATTCTTGATGCTTTTGCCAAGCATTCTTTTGGAAGGTCTATACGTGGTAAGGTACCAAATAGTTTGTTTCTTTCAAAAAAACTACGTAATTATAATGAAGATAAGGAACTTTTGCAACTTCAGACTTGTCCAAGCCTGCTTCAAGATCAGGTTGTTTTCGCTCAACTTTTAAATAAAGTAAAGAAAGGTAATATTGCTTCTTTTATAAAGGATCAAACTTGTACCTACTTATTCCGTAAGTTAATAGAAAAAAAACAATTCCATGATGCTGTTTGTTTCTTTGTTGAGTGCAAAATAGAAGATTCTAAATTAGATATACATTTTGACAAGAAGAACTTAAAGATAATCTTTGAGGATGATTTCGAATTGAAAAATGAAATACCTTTGGAACTATCTATATTTTATACGATGGTAGGCTTTGATGATTATAAAAGATATATGCCATATAAAAAGGTGCTATCTTTGTTTCATGTAAGGCATGCTTCCGAGATAAATCTTTATGATGATAAAAAAATCCTTTACTTTTTGAGTCATGTTGTTGATTCAAAGGTCTTATCCTTGCATGTTCAACGTTATGAAACTTTGAAAGATGTTTATGAGCAGCGTTTAAAAATATGTGAATTACTGTTTGAAAAGACGGGTAAGGTTTCATTTAAAGAGGAAATAGCTCAAATATATAGAGATTTGTCTATTCGTCGTTTAACCAAAAAAATAGATGAAAGCAAGATTAATGTAGATGTTCCTAAAATTATATCAGAGGGATTAAATGAAGAGAAAGTTTTGTTTGATTTATTTCAAAGCTCAGATGAGACAATGAAATTCTATAATTCATTGGAGTCTTTAATTAAAATGATGAATAGCGATGGATTAAATGTAAATTTTATAGTACCTATAGATGTATCAAAAACAGAAAAAATAAATTATAAAAAATCCATCTGCCAAAAACTTTTCATATCTTTACGCGACAGATTTTTGAGTGATCCTAAATATGGCTTTGATTTCTTTTTGAGTACAAGAATTCGTCATGGAACCTTAATCAATCAACTCCGGCATCAATTTCAAGCACATAATTTGGTGACAAATATAGGGGATGATGGACTTTATAAGGATGATGTCTACTGGTTAAATGTGGTTCAAATTAAATGTGAAGACGATACATACTTTTTAAAGCAGGAACTTAAAAAGTTTTCAGAAAGTCTTGATGTCTATATTTTGCACCTTAAAGATGATGTTATTCAGATAAAGACAGAGTTGGTCAATTCAGAAAAAAAAGCTGCATTCGACTTTTCTCTTCCGAATATTCAACCATATATAGATTATGTTTTCAATAATAGTATTAATCATACTTTTGAATCTTTTGTCAGTTTGATTTTTGAAACTTTGTGGAACATAACAGAACGTAGATTGGAAGAGGTAAAGTCTGTTATTGACACGATGCAGGTCGATGTCTGTTGTATGTTGGATAATTTAGAGAAGGATATAACAAATCGATTGGCTACAACTTATAATCTGTCGGAATTTCAATCTGCTATTCGGAGTTGTAAAACTGCTTTTCAGCATGATATGGACATCGTAAAATCTTGGTTCGCAATCAATAAGAAAGATGACTTTTCTTTTTATATAAAAGATGTTGTAGATGTGTGCCTTTGTATGCATAATCGTATCAATAACCAGCCTTTGGTTGTTAATCGTGACATTTCTAGCAACATGATGTTTAAGGGCCAATATTTTGATAAATTTAATGACTTATTTCATGATTTATTTAATAATGTGACCTCATATTGTAAGAAAGCTAAAATGCCTATTAATTGTAAGGTTGAGATTACAGAAAAAAATGAAATGTTGTGTATAAAGGTCTCGAACAAATTGTTGGCTACGGATATAGAGATAGTTAAGGCAACAATAGAACATTTTGAGAATCAAGAACATAGTCTATTAATGGCAGGTATGGGAAGAAGGGAAAGAAGTTCTGGTATAGTCAAGATTAGTAATATAGTTGCAAATCTCCTACCAGGTAAAAATTCCTATAAAAATTCTATAGAAAACTCGATGTTTGTAGCTTCCATAAATATAAATATGTCATTTATAAAAGCATAGAATTATGAAAATGTTACTAATAGAAGACGACAAGTATAAATGTGATGATATTAAGAAAAATGTTCAAAAGCATTTTCCAGATTTAGAAGTTGACGTAGTTAAATCTTATAAAGCTGGTGTTATGGGGTCTTTATATGGTGATTATGATTTGTTACTTATAGATATGACCATTCCTATTTATGATAGCGATGATATTTCTAACAATGGTGGTTCTTTGAAAAACGGTGGTGAATTGATAGTTAATGAGGTTTATGATGAAGGAAAAACTATTAAGTTTGCAATTGTAACTCAGTATGAGACATTTGATGGTGAAACGTTAGAAGCTGTAGAACAACGTTTGTACAGACTTTGTGGCGAGAACTATTTGGGAAGTGTCAAATATTGCTCTTATAAGGAAGATTGGAAGGAACCCTTAAATAATATTATAGACAATGTTATCCATATTAATCATAGATGACACCTCTGAAAAGGTCAAGCAAATCAAGCAATTGATCATAGAAGGTGGTGTAAACACAGAACCTCAAATTGCTCATGATATGAGGGAAGCTCAGAGAGTCATGGGAAATATAAATTTTGATTTGGTTATACTTGATTTGAATCTACCTAATGCATGGGGTGATGAGACTAGTCCAAATAATGCTATAGAGTTGATGAATTTAATTCAAGAAGATGAAGATATAATGACACCAACAGCAATAATTGGACTAACAGCTCATGAGCTAATTAATCAGTATCGAGAGGAATTTGAAAAGCATTCTTGGCAACTTCTCAAATATGAGGCGAATCTAGATACTTGGAAAACACCCTTGAAAAATAAAATTAAGTTTTTAATAAAACATAAGAAAAGTATATATATGGAAAGACGTAAATATAAGTATGATATTGCTGTCATAAATGCTCTTCAAACACCAGAAAATGCTCAGCTAAAACGTGTCCTTGGAGGACAATGGGAAGTAGTAGAAATAGAAGATGACCGAACTCACACTTATTTTTCTACGACAATCAAGTCTAAATCTGGAAGAGATATATCGGTTATTTCTGTTTTTATGAACCAAATGGCAGGTGTTAGTGCTGCCACATTAACAACCAAAGTTATCTATAATTTTGCTCCTCGTTATGTCTTTATGACTGGTATTGCTGCTGGGGTAGACTCTAACGAGATTGGCTATGGTGACATTTTGGTTTGCTCAGAGATTTGGGATGGTGCAAGCGGGAAGATACGTACAGATAAGGATGGATTCCGAAAGTTTGAACCAGATTATCGACCTTTGGCGTTGGATAATGAACTTAAAAATATTTGCACTCAGATGCAAGCAGACCAAAATTTACTCAATGAAATAGAACAAGGTTATCCTACTAATAATGGAAAGCCTAATACAAGGTTGAGGGTGCATATAGGTCCAATGGCTTCTGTCCCCGCAGTTACGGCAAGAAAAGAGGAGATAGATATGATTAAAGATCATGCTCGAAAGTTGATAGGTATCGAAATGGAGAGCTATGGATTATTCTTTGCTGTTGCTAACTGCATCAATCCTAGACCGAAGTTTTGTGCATCTTTTAAGGCTGTATCTGACTTTGCAGATGTAGAGAAAGCGGATGATTATCAGGAATATGCTTCTTATACATCCGCTTCATTCTTGAAACATTTGATAGAAGAAAAATTAGTGTATGATTTCTAATGGGTAACAATGAAAAATTTCAAAGATATAAAAGTATCAGTAGCCGGTACCGGCTACGTAGGTCTGAGTATAGCAACGCAATTGTCTCAGCACCATCATGTAACAGCAGTAGATTTAATTTCTTAGTAAGTGTCCTTTTTGAGCTCAACTCAATTGATTTGTAGATATGAAGGAATCTGACAGAATACTATTTGCAGACTTTCTTGCTTCAATGAACAAGAAGTTTATTGAAAGCGGATGGATTACAGTGAGTGCAGAGTGTTTACATAGTGCTCTCGTTTCTGATGAGAAATTATCAGATGTGTTGTCTCGATATGAATGGGATTTAATAAGAGGAAGCAATGGAGTAAGTGAAATCTGGAGTAATGGTAAATGGTCTTTCAGTCATGAAGGTATTGATGTCTTGGAACCATTTGTATTATATCGTTCTGCAAATTATGATATAGACAATTATGTAGAACTTTCGCAAGACTTTAGGGTTTTGTTGAATATGCATGAACGGTATGTATCTCCAACAGAACGTCATTTTGTAGTTGATAATGAAAATGGAGACTGGGAAAAAGTTGCAGAGATAAATGGAATAAACATAAGAATCAAATTAACAATATTACGTAAGTACTTAGCCTTGCGCAAAATGAACTTGTTGTTATTCTTTGATGAAATGCGTTATTCTCAACAATCCTTCATGGAGTTAGGTTTAACTCCTGTTATGAATCAAATTGTGAAAGATGCTGATTATATCTATAATTATTCGTCCTTAGTCAATTGCCATGCTGATGGAAATAAGTCTGGTGGTTGGATAGTGGGTAAATGTGTATTGCGTTATCGGGAGAAAGATTACAATCTGGAATCTTTTAATCAAGATGATAAGCAGTATGCTGAGTTTATCTATGGTTATGATGATGAAGGAGAGCCTAAGTTGCATTCATGTAAGAAAGATACTCTTTCTAATTATTTTGTAGCCAATGGTGATAATCCTCTAGAGATGACGCCGGTATTTTTCAAGAAAGAGGTACTTGATAAATACTATTCTAATCCAAACAAATATACAGTTAGTGATGGTTCTGTAGGATGCGAGGGCTCTTGGTCACTGTATATAGATAATGACCATCGTAGTTATGTTATAGTACCATTGGTATATTTGGGCAATTTGGAATATTCAGAACAACTGTATTGGAAAGGCTATAATGTTTCTCCTGAAAAGGATATGGGGGGTAGTAAAACAGCTTATACTCGTTGGAAAAAAGGAAACATTTGTAATCCCATGTTCCCAGACTTATATTTTAAGAATTGTTTTAAGCAGTTCAATAAGAAATGGAAAGACAAATTTGGTTGGCCGTTATTTCTTCCTTTGGTAGAAGAAGACGAGCATCGTTATAAAACATTGCATTGCTTAACAACAGAGAACAATCATTCTGATTTTGATGAGCAAATTCTATCGATGACAAAATTGGTAATTGATTCTTTCAATCAAAAGTGCATACAATCAGAGATTGATGATTCAAATCCAGATGTAGAATCCTATTTAAAGCAGAAGAACTTCTCATCATCAACAGAGTTGAAAGCAGGAATAGATAAATTTCAGGCTTTTTTGTTGTCGAAAGGTATGAATTGTCCCGATATGGTAGATTTCCTCAGAAAAGTTCAGTCTCTTCGTTCTAATTCCGTTGCTCATAGAAAAAGTAACAAGAAAAAAGACTTAGCAAAACTCTATGAGTATTTTAAGTTGGATGAATTTTCTGAGCAGCAAGTATTGGAAGATATTTTTGTCAAAATGGTTATGACATTAAAGACTCTAGAAAAATATTTTATGCCTCAAACTTCAGATAATAATGAATAGTGAACAACAATACAACGAATTTCTTAAAGCCTATACCAAGGAGGCTTTAGCAAGTATGATAAAGGCAGATATACGCAGTAGGTTCCCCGAACCTTATGCCAGTATGTATTGCCAGCAGTTTGATAATTTCAAGAACGTTGCAGATTTCTTTGAATTTGCAGCTAGGTTGATGAGGAGACAATAACATATTTATAACTAGTCTTTGCTTTTTGCTGATTCAAGTTATAGAAAACTTGGCATCAAGGCGGTCCCATCCCGCATAACATGGCGAAGACCTTTGATGGT
>ULQU01034423.1_pt1 | contig 11980 bp, 5 predicted proteins | sample 1954841 | NCBI WGS metagenome assembly ULQU01 (sample SAMEA4835664, study PRJEB28245) | human gut metagenome | biome: gut microbiome; material: fecal sample | place: Denmark | collected 2008
TCCACCCGTTAGACAATGCTCATGCCGAGCATACAAAGCAACTTTTGCGCAAGCAAAAAGGGTAAATCGTTTTACGCTTCAAAACCCAACGCCATGCTTTACGTTTACAAAACGTACAATAAGACGGCGAAACAAACAAATGTGTTAACATGTTTTAAGGATATAAATCAAGAGTAGTAGCTTTTCAATACATTCCAAACAATCAAAAAGGCCATTTTCTGTATATTACATGCATGTTTTTCGCTTCGAAAGCTAATGAAACTAATCTTATTTAAACGCAACATCTTGTCAACTTCACGAATCTGCCACTTCTCAAGCATTCAAAGGAAGAAACATGCACGGTATATAAAAGAGTGTGCACTTTATATGAATAAGAGCATGCACAGTAGACGAAGGAGTGTGCATGGTATAAAGGAAGGGAGCGAGAGTACAATATGAAGAAAGGATAAGAAAACACAACAAAGAACGGGCGGGCGCCCGAGAGAGTACCCGCCAGTTCTTATAGGATGACCTTACGTCTTGGCTACGCCTTAGCCGAGCGCGTCGTTTTTGATCTTGTTATAGTCGGCAAAGGCTTTGTCGAAGGCTTCAAACTGTGCTTGCGACTTCTTGCCGAGGGTACCACGAAGTCCGCGATAGTAGCGCACCACCTTGGCTCTAAGCTCACGACGGTCAGCTTCGGTAGCACCAGCCTGGTAGGGAGCATAGATTTTGTCCAAGTCCTTATACATCTGGGGCACGAGCGTAGCAAGAAACTCCAGTTCGCCAGTATAGTCCCCGGGCGAGACGGTCGGGGCTGTATCTTGCGCTGTCGTGTCCTGCGGGGCCACCGTGGCCGTGGTATCATGGGGCACGGCTACTTGCTGCGTGTCGTCCTGTGACAGAAGGTTGACATCATTGATGAAGTAGAGGACGATTCCAACCACTACAGCCAAGGCCAACACGACGGCAAAGGCACGGAGCGCCCCCTTGCCTACCTTGGGCACGCCAACCTTCACACCGCCTGAGAGACGGCTACTGCGACGGTGATCCAAAGCGTCAGCAAAATCGGCCATGGTCTCATAGCGCGCACTGCTATTATAGTTGCAGCAGCAACTCACCACGTCGTAGAACTCACCACCGAGGCGCAAGTCCTTCATCAGCATACCGAGGGCATACATGTCAGCACGTGCAGTGACAGCCACCGTGCCGTCCTTGATCTCGGGGGCCTGATAGCGGATGACCTGTGCCGCGTCGTCCTGATTGCCGGCATAGGTTTGGCGGAAGTTGAGCAAGCGGACCTGATTGCCCTTCTTGGTGACAAATACCACCGCTGGAGAGAGGTCGCCATGAACGCCCTTGCGCTCATGGATATAGCCGAGGGCAGAATCCAACTGCTCGAGCACGGCCTTCTTGGATTCAAGGGATGGATTCTCAGCAGTGAAGGCTGACAGGGGACGGGCGTCTTCCCAATCGACGACTAGGCAGCGTCCCAGGCCGTCCACATCCCGCATCTCTACATAGCGAAGCAAGTAGGGATGTTCCTCGTCGTGATGTGCGTCAAACTGGCGCTGAAGCCCCTTTTCGTAAAGCGGCTTCCCTTGATATTCTTTTTTGATGGAGATCAGCAACTCCGGCTTTGCGCCGCCATCGCTCAACGTGAAGCGATAGACACCATAAGTTTTCAAATCCTGCATAATTATTTGCCGTTCTTGACCGTTGGTACTACGTGATGGAAGTCCAAGTGAGCATTCCACCATGATTAAAGTGCAAAAATAGGAATTTTATTCGGTATTGCCAAAAGATTGGCCTTCTTTTTTACTCCCCTCTGCCTGCGTCTTCTCCCAGGCTTCCCATTCTGCCTGAGCCTGCTGCCAGTCGGTAACCTCTCCCGAGGCGACTGCTTCGGCCTGGCGCGCAGCCTCATCACGGGCTCTATCGCGGGCGCGCTTGGCCTTCATCTGGGCAATGGTAGTCTCATCGAGAATTACGATCACACCACGACGGATGGCCTCCTGTAGCTCGTCGGGTCCGAAGGCCTTACCCTGCACATTGAAGTCGGATATATTAAACTCGTAATCGACGCGCAGCTCGTGGCGAATCTCCTTCTGCCGTCCCCTCTTGCTGGCGTTCTTCAACTTGAGCAAGCGGGCTATCTCCGTAATCTCTTGTTGTGAAAATTTATTTCTTCCCATGTTGTTCTTCTCTCTGTCTGCCCACGTCGGGCGTTCTAGCACTTTGCTATCGCTACCTCGGCATGACCTCAACACTACCCTATTATCTCGACACAACCTCGCTATTGCCTCGCTTACGCCCAGACTTTAACAAGCTATAAGCCTGCCGTTACCTCGTGAGACTCAACTTAACATTGAAACCGAAGTCGTGGGTCGTGGTCGGATAACTGCTCGAAGAAAGGAGCGGCGTATTGGTCTGCATGTCGTAGTAGAAGCTCATCGTGACCAGACGCGAGAGGGTGTAGTCGGCGGAGAACGAGAGCTTGAACGCCGAGTTGCCACTCGAAGCCGAGGAAGTCATCGTGGCGATGTCGCGCGTGATGGCTGCCTGCTTGCGGAACGAGAGGTCGAGACGCAGGTTCAAGTCGCGGTTCACGCCACCACGAGCAGCCTGACCGCGGTTGTTCTGACTGTTTTGACTTCCCTGTTGTTGGCCGTCGCCCTGTTTCTTGGTCTTCAGCTTTTTGCGGCCGCGCGGACCGAAGAGGTCAAAGTTGTTGATCTTATAGCCGAACCCGAGTACCCAATCCTTACTGATGGCCTCATTGACCTGGACAGAAGTCATCGAGAGCGAGAGCTGACGTGTCTGGTTGTACTTGATCTCAGCAGTCAGGTTGTTGAGCGTCGTCACCGACAGACCGAGCAGCGGCGAGAACGACTCGTTGATGCTCACCATCGAGACGTTGAACATCGAACTCGGTATGGGGCTTCCCGTCGCAGCATCCTGAACGAAACCGAGGTCGCCGTTGAGAGCCAGCCAGGTGCTATAGCTCTGGTAGGCGCCGACACTATAGATGCTCTTATAGCTATGGTTGATGTTGACACTCTTGAAAAGGTCGCGGAACCACGGCAACTGTGAGAGACCGCTGTAGCGCACGGTCCAGTTGGGCAGCAGCGAAGCCAACGTGGGGAAGATGTTCAGGCCCACGCTTCCCATACCCGTATAGGCGTTGAGGAAGGCAGGGATCATCACGTCGCCACTATACTTGTCAACAGCACCCTTGGCAGGATCAAACTTGCCTCCGCCCAGGGCAGCAGGATACTGTTGGCCCACATACTGCGCCTCCACCCGGTCACGGTAACCATCAAGCGAGCGGACAAACTTCTCGAAGGTCGCACTATGGTAGCCGTTGGCCGCATCGCCCATACCCTCGAAGGCCGAACCGAGCGAGAGCGTCGTCATCGTGAACGATCCGCTCTGCGTGGTCGGGTTGCCCTGGTACATATATTGTATGCTCTTCGCCGTGGTCTGCGTGCGAGAGGCGTTAAGGTCGATCTTGAGGTTGTTGACAGGCTCCAGCGTCATGCGCAACTGCAGGTCCTGGGTGTGGTTGGTCGTTGCCGGCGTGGCCACACTATCGTTGGAGAGCAACCAGCCTCGCTCGCGCGCGCGATCTATATAACTGTCTCCCGTCATACCAAAGGCGAAGTCGAGGCCTGGAGCGAGGGCATCGCCACTACGCTGACCGAAGGCCTTACCTATAACGGGCATGAAGCCGGGCAGCATCATCGCATACTGGTCACGATAGGAGATACTGAAGGATCGTGCCGTCATCAGCACACGGGCCACACACTGGGCCGTCTTGTACCAGCGCTTATCGTCAAGCGGTTCCTTGGGCGTGACGGTGAGTTTCATACGGATGGTGGAGTCGGTCTTGTTGAAAATCTTGATCTTGTTGTCGTCCACCTTCTTCCAGCGCACATCGATGGTCTTACCGTCGGCATCCTTGGCCGTGAAGACGAGGCGACGCGTCTTCTTGCCATGATTGATGACCATCGTGGTGTCGGCCTTGATCGTCACCTCGCGTTCGAAGCTACGGCGATTCTTGGGCAGTTCTTTCTTCTTGTTGCCAGCCTTGTCGTCCTTGTCGTACGCCTTGTCCTTATCCTTATCGTTCTTTGGCTTCTGTGGCGGATTGGGCGTGCGCTGATCGCGGCCCGAGGCGTTGGGGCGACGGCGGTTGTTGCGTTTCGACTGCTTAAAGCGCTCGTTGGTCTTCTTCAGGAACGGGAACTGGTTATAGAGCTTCTCCAGGTTGAACGTACCATTGAGGTTGATCGTGCGGCTCATCGAGATGGTGTTGCCGAGCGACGTGCCATCCTCCAGGTCCGATCCTCTCACCCACGAGTAGGTAGAGGCGTAGCTGGCATCGGCATTGACCCAGTCGAAGATGGGTATCAGATTGAGCGGCAACTGGTAGGACGCGTTGAAGGACTGGTTGAAATCCAGCGGGCGTCCCCAGTGGCGGATGCTCTGCTTCACGGAGTCTTTCCAAGCCTGATACTGGTCGGGATAGAGATCCTTGTTGACCGGTGTGTAGGGCTCCTCGATCTCCGCGTGGGTCGCACTCTGGAAGTTCATGTGAAGGTTTTTCGTCAGATCCCAGCGAATGGTGAAGTCGCGGTTCCACAAGAACTGCTGACTGAAGGTCAGCGGCAACATGGCGTTCTCCGTCGATTCCATGTCGCGCTCCTGCAGCTCATAATAGGATCGCGTCATCTCCGTGTTGAAGCCGATGTTCTGCGGCAGCCAGTTGAGACCGAAGCGCTTGAAAATCTCCAGCCACTTCGATCGGTTCTTGATCTTCTTGAACGGTTCCCACGACTTATAGACCGGCGTCCAACTATAGGAGAGTGCGCCGCGCCAGTTGTCCTCGTTCTCATAGACCGTAGTCTCGCCGCTGGTGTGGGTGTGGCTATGGCTATAGGAGAAGGAGAAGTTGGCCGGGTCGTAGGGCATGGGGTGACGCTTGTTCTGTATGCCAACGCGCACGTTAGAAAGCGAGAAGTTGGTCGTCGTCTGCTTCGTGACGGCGATCGACTCGATACTGTCTCGCTCACTGCGGCTTCCCGCTGCGTCGAGTGCATCCTGCAGTTCCATATCCGTATCGAGCGGATTATACTTCGGGCGGCTTTGGCTGCGCTGCACACTATAGTAGATCGGTGCAGAGACCCGCGCCTTATCGGGGAAGAACTTGCCCAAATCGAAGTTGGTCGTGAGGGTATAGTCGCTCGTTGTCTCCTGCTGGCGCTCGTTGACGCCCTGCTCAATGCCACCGAAGCCGTCGGTGATGTAGCTGCCGTTGAGGTCGATGGTACCAAAGTCGGAGAGCTGCACGTTGAGTTTTCCGCGTGCGGCCCAGCCTCCCTCGTTGTTATACTCCAGCAGGCGGAGCTCGTTGACCCACACCTCACCGCTCTTCTCCTCACCACTGAGGTTGCGCACACCGATAATCATCGTCTTCACCTCGCCGAGCGTAGGATTACCGACGATGGTGATCTTGTTGGCTGGCTTGTCAGCATCGTAGGTCACGAAGGGCATGCTGAAGCTGGCCGTACCTGCGGCCTTGGCCTCGTTGCGTGCCTTCTTCACGGCCGTAAAGACCTTGAGCGGGACGTCGAGCATGTTTTCCTCGGGCCATACGGCCACACATCCCTCACGCGAATAGCCATTGTAGCGGCCAGGGGCGGTGAGCGTCAGCGGAATCTCATACTCGTAGTAGTTGTTCTTATAGTCGGAACCGAAGCGGACAAAGACTGCCAGCTGACTGTTCTGCAGTCCAGTCGTGTTCGGGTCGAAGGCATTGGCGTGTGCGAACATCTGGATGCGCTTGTACTGGCGGAGATCGAGGGTGGTGTTCTTATAGACTGCCTTCGACTCGCCCGTGCCCAGGCGGTTGACCGTCATAGCCAGAGCCTGCTCGTTGCTCTGCACGAGCTGCGGCTGCGTCGGATCCTGCTCGCGCGAGATGCCCGGCGGGAGAACATAGTTGACAGGCACCTTGTCCGAGTTTTCCTCGATGCTCACAGCGCTGACGGACATCGTGCCCGAGGTCGTGGAGGAGTTTGTTAGGTTCTGGTTGTACTGTCTCCAGTCGCCACGCACCAGGTCGAGGGATCCGAAGCGGAGCACAATGGGCTTCTCGAAGCCTGTGAGGAACATGCGCATGAAGCGGATGGAGGTGAAGTCGCTGATGCCACCGACACGGCGCTCAAACTCTCTGAGGGGGATACGGAACTGATACCACGTCGCCTTGCCCGTACCTCCCTTGCGCAGGGAGGGCGTCGTCTCGCGCTTATCGACAATGAAGTTTTGGCCTACGACCAAGTCCTGGGGACGGATGGAGAGATGGTACTGGTAGTACTTCTCATACTCGTTGAGCGTGTAGTCCTGGTTGATATCTTCCACATCGGGGGTCGTCTTGTAGGACGTGTCGTAGTTCTCCGGCTGGTTGTCGGAATCGGGGGAGTTGCCCTGCGGCATGTTGATGCGCTTGTAGCGTTCCAGGATAGACTTCTGTTCGCGGTCGTAGTCGGATCCGCGGAAGTAGTGGTAGTTGTCATTAGCTGGGTCGGCCCAGATGGAGTCGAAGACGGCTTGGTTGACCTTACCCCTGATCTCCGTCAGGAAGTCCTGGTAGGACTCGAACTCGCGCTCCTGATCGTCGGTGAGGCCGTTGAAGCCCACGTCCTGCAGGGCGCGGCTGCCCTTGGTGGTAGCAAAGGCATAGGTGACGGTGGGCTGCGTCGGGATACGGCCCCACTGCGTGGTGGTCCAGGACTCGCTGCCATCGACGGGCATTCCGCTCTCATAGAACTTCTTGCCGTCGCGGAGGATATCCTCGCTCACCTCGCCGAGGTCTATATAGAAGTCGCCACCGTAGAGATGAGCATCTTCGCGCTCGTTGCTGTAGATGAAGGGGTCGAGCATCCAAAACTCGATATACTCGATGTTGGCGGCCTCGAAGTCGCTCGTGTCCAGTTTGCGCATCATGCCGCCCCACTTCGTCTTGGGCTGGTTGAGGCGTCCGTTGAGGGTGAGGTCTGGATTGAAGTTGTACGGACCTCGCTCGTCGGGATAGTAGGCGAGGTTGAGGACAGTAAGCATCGACGACTGGCCGCTATAGTTGTTCTGGTCGCGCTTCGGGAAGAGTTCGCGGGTATAGACCTCGCGCACATAGTAGTTGGAGAGCTGCTCCAGGTCGCTGCGGATATGGCCTGGCGTGAGCGACGAACTGCGTCGTGTGAAGAGCGGGTCGATATTGTACCATGCGAGCAGCGATCGGTTGTAGCCGCTCTTGAGCGTTGTCTTGTCGCTCGCCTCGTTGAAGAGACTCGGTACGGAGGAGATGATCCAGGAGGTAGGCTGCGAGACGTCGATGGTACTCTTCGTGTTTTCGAAGTCGTCGAGGTAGGAGGCGTTGTCCTGCGTGCCACTGGCCTTGCCGGCGATGAGCTGTGCAAACTCGGCCGATAAAGAGATCTGCGAGGGCTGCGTGAGGTGGAGGAAGGGGATCTTGTCGAGCATGTTGGTGAGCCACTGGCTCTCCTTCTTCCAGTTGAGGTTGAGACCCCAGATGGTGTTGTTGAGGGGTTCCGATCCCATGCTGACTTTAGTCGTCAGGGCCTGCTCGCTCAGATGCATGAAGGTACCACCCAACTGGAAGTTCTTCGAGAAGTCATACTCCCAGTTGAGTCCCACCATCGTCTTACGTTCCTGACCATAGTCGCTCTGGCTTTCGAGCGAGACGTTGATATTGGTGCCCGCGTCGATGATGTTCTGGTTGAGGATGGTCACCTCACCCGAGTTGTAGTCCACGGAGTAGTCGCTTCCCTCGGTCAGGGTCACGCCGCCAGCCGTCACCACCACCGATCCCTGCGGCACGTTGTAGGCGCCCAGAGAGATGACGTTGGCAGAGGATCCGCTATACTGTCCTACAAGCATGTACTTGTCCTTCTCGGCTATCTGTTTGGCCACGGTCTTCGTGGAGTCATAGAGTTCGGTGAAGGCATACTTGTCCGCGCTCGCTGCCGCCACGCCGTGCTGCTCGAGATAGTTCTTCATGTAGGATCCGAAGGGTTCGGCGACGGGGAAGAAGACGCGTCCGTTGCTCACCGTGTAGCCCTCCACAAAGTCGAAGTAGCCGTTGGAGTTGGCCTTGTTGTTGTTGTCGAGGCGGTCAGCACCGAGGAGCTTGATGATCGGCGTACCCTTCACCTGAGCCTCGGGGATGTAGGAGATATAGACGCCCGTGGTGTCGCTCTGGTACTTCACGTCGAGGCGGAACTTCTCCTTCTGCACCGTCGAGGCGAGGTAATAAACGTTCTTCATCATCAGACGCCAGTTGCCCTGCGCGGGGTTGTTGCTCGTGTTCTTCAGGGCCTTGACAAAGAGGGCCTCGCCGACGTTGGTGCGGTCGCTGGAGAACTCACCCACCTGGTAGGTCACGCCACCGTAGGTATATTCATAGGCGACAGCCAGCACTTGGTCGGCCTGCAGCCCGGCGCGCAGCGACACATAGCCCAGCGACGTATTGACCGTATATTCCGAACTGGACAAGAGGCGCGCACTCGAGAGTTTCTCAAAGTCGGTACCACCGACGAGTCCCATGCCCTCCAGCGCGCTGGAGGCTTGGTCGATGTCGCGGGCCTCGGGGTGGCCCTGTGCGATGGTCTGATACTCGCCGTTGGCTTGGTTGGAAGGCACAGCGCCCGAGCCTGGTCCCCAGAGGTCGGGACGGCTCACACCGTTGTTCTCGCCCAGATCGGTGAGGGCGACAATATTGCGGGTATTGGAGGTGGTTCCTGTCTTGTTAGTTACCCAGATCTCCACGCGGTTGATCTTCACGCCCGTGGCAAGGTTAGGGAGCGTGCGCATGCCCGCGTCGTAGTGGGCAAGGAAATAGTTGGAGAGGAAGAAGTGGCGGTTTTCCTCGTAGTCAGCGACATCGATCTCAAACGGGGTGAGCTGCTTGCCACCCTTGGAGGAGACGCTCTTGTTGGACGACTTCTTCTGCGAGAACACCGTCTGGAGCTTCAGGCGGCCAAACTGGAAGTCGGTGCGGATACCAAAGAGGCTGCTTGCGCCTTGTACGAGGGAGTTGTTGGAGGGGAAGGAGATATTGCCAGCCTCAACGAGTCGCACCATCTCGTCCTCCTTGCCGTCATACTTGAGTTTGAGGTTCTGCGAGTCGAAGTCGAAGGTGGCGTCGGTGTTGTAGTTGAGGTTCATGTTGACCTTGTCGCCGACCTTGCCATTGACGTTGAGGTTGATCTTCTCGTCGAAGTCCATCGTCGTGGTCTTGCGGTTGCGGATGGGGAGCGACGGGTTGTCGATGTTCTTCAGCGTCGCACCAAACTTCAGTTCGGCGGTACCCTGTGTCTTGATACGTACGCCGCCAGGGCCGAAGATCTTCTCTGCTGGTCCGAGATCGAAGTGCATGTTGGTGAAGTCAAACTTCTCCTTGCCCTGCTGCTGGAGAATCTCCTTGTTCTTCTCGCGATAGAAATCGGCCCAGCTCTGTCGTTCGCTCCACACCCTGTACTCGTCTGGAGTCATCATGATCGGCGTACCGACGTAGGTGCCACCGATCTTGTAGCCGACGACATAGCGGTCGATGGAGTCGTTGTACTCCACCGTCTGCTGCATATTCTCTGGCCTCTGCAGGTCGGTGGTGCCTTGCTGCAGGTCGTCGAAGGTGATGGGGGTGGTGCGCTGTATCTTCCAGCGCGGATGGAGCAGCGAGTCGGGGATTTCCTCTTCGTCGATGATCACCTCGGGCAGGTCGGGCTTCTTCGTCTTCGTGGTGTCGGCGGGAAGCAGCGACGACCAGACTGGTGCGTCGACGACAGCCGACGACAGCAGCAACCTGCCTGCGATGGCCGCCAGGCTCACCGCAAATAAGACACTCATTATGATGGCAGACCTTTTCCTCATATTGATCGGTGTCCCGCTGCTGCCTTCTTCAAATTCAAAGTGGGAAGGCTCTGCGGGCTTGTCAGATGTCTATCTTGCTTGGAAAAATTGGGTATGTTCCTGATTTTCTTTTAATTCTCTTTATTCTCTTCTGCGCCCAAGGACGCTTGCCGGACTCTATTTGATGAGCTTCAGCGCCTGCTTGACGACTTGTTCCACGGGCAACGTTGGCTGCTCAGTGAGGATCGACTGGACGACCTTGGCCGACGGTGCAGGGGAGAATCCGAGCATCGTCAGCGCGCTCACAGCCTCATCTCGGACGGTAGTATCGACCGCAGGAGTGCCTGGCTTGGCGACAGCATGGAGCTCGTCGGCTATACCACTGGCCACTATCTTGTCCTTCAGATCGACGATGATGCGCTGTGCCGTCCGCACACCAATGCCTTTCACGCTTTTCAGCATCCGCTCGTCACCACCGGCGATGATGTTGCAGAGCTCCTTCGGCGTGATCGAAGAGAGGATCATCCGCGCCGTATTGGCTCCCACACCCGAGACGGTGATGAGCAGGCGATAAAGGGCGCGCTCCTGTACCGTGGCAAAGCCGTAGAGGGTGTAGCTGTCGTCGCGGCCTCCCGTGACGATTGCCTCGTGGACGTAGAGTTTCACCTCCCGCTTCCCCTGAAGAACGGTATAGGTGTTGAGGGAGATGCCGAGCGCATACCCGACACCCGCCGCCTCAATGACGGCCTGCGCCGGGGTGAGCGCAGCCAGCTCGCCTCGTATATATTCTATCATATCGTTGTTTGCAAACTTATTCTTATATTTAGCTAAACGCAGACGCCCCGCCTTTTATTGCCTCGCCCCTCCATTTTATTGCCCACCTCTCCCTATTTTTTGCCCCGCAGCCTGCTTCCGCCTTCGTTGCCTGGGCTGCAGGTTTGACCACAGGATGTCTCCTTGCGATTGGCCCTGGCAACAATTAACAAAAGTGTCCCACCTCTATAAATCAAAGCTTTTGTAGAACTGACAAGCATACCATGCACATCTCACCCCTAAGGTGGAGTCTATCGTTTGAGCTAAAAGAACACCAATTTGGGCACAAGGGGAATTCTCCGTGGATTGCCCCCTGCGCCCAAATAAATCAGCAAGACTTATCTGAGCACAGGCATTTTCATGTTCAATTTAATCTTGATATAGATAACAACAGGAGTAATATACGCTCGTGTCTCCAGTATTGGTGACAAACAGAGCACGGAAAGACAGGTCAAGGACTTGTCGGAGTATGCAAAATATAAGGGTATCGAAGTCAGCAAGGTCTTTGAGGAACACATTTCTGGCGCAAAGATAGTGCAAACCGAGCGCAATGAAGTTTGCTTCAATTGCCGAGGTGCAGCCTATCTTATGTAAAGAAGAATGATGAGCGTCCAGTGTTGTGTGAGGCAATGGAATACTGCAAAGCAAACCGCATTGGGATCCAACTTGTCAGCGAACTGTCCAGATTGGAGCGTAATGCGTTTGAGGTGCTTGCCTCTGTCAAGAAACTCATTGACAGTGGCATTAACCTCTACATACAAAAGGAACAGCTTATATTATTGGACGATGAAGGAAGTCCGTCCCTCTTTGCTCCTATAATGATAGCCACGCTTTCGACCTGTGCACAATTGGAGCGTGATAATATCTCATTCCGATTGCAGTCTGGAAGGAAGCAGTATATAGAGAAAGGTGGAAAACTCGGACGCAAGGTAGGCTCTGTAAAAACGGAAGAACAGATGAAAGCCGAATATAGGGAGGTAATAAGTCTGCTCCGCAAGGGGTTTTCCATTCGGGATGTGGCGAAGTTGTGTGGTAAAGGGGTAAGTACCGTACAACGAGTGAAGCGATTACTAAAAGTGCAATCAACGCAATAATACTATTGATTTTACGTTCTTTTCAAAAAAAGGATTGTGCAATAGCGACTTAAAGGCTAAAAACACTACCTTTGAATGCAATAATAAGTAACAACACGTTTAAGGTCACAATTTGTGACCTTAAAAAAATAGAAATATGGCAAACAACATAGATAAAAAAGAAC
>ULQU01032177.1_pt1 | contig 11906 bp, 6 predicted proteins | sample 1954841 | NCBI WGS metagenome assembly ULQU01 (sample SAMEA4835664, study PRJEB28245) | human gut metagenome | biome: gut microbiome; material: fecal sample | place: Denmark | collected 2008
GAAATGCCACTTAATTTACCAGACAAACTTCCGGCTATCGATTTGTTGAAGGAAGAAAACATTTTCGTCATCGACACTTCCCGCGCCAGTACACAGGATATCCGTCCGCTGAAAATTGTCATCCTCAACTTGATGCCGCTGAAAATAACTACCGAAACCGACTTGATCCGCCTGTTGTCTAATTCACCGTTGCAGATTGAAGTCAGTTTCATGAAGCTGAAAAGCCATACTTCGAAGAATACGCCCATTGAACATATGAAGGCGTTTTACCGCGATTTCGAATTGATGCGCGATGAGAAATTTGACGGAATGATCATTACCGGTGCACCGGTGGAACACCTTGATTTTGAGGAGGTGAACTATTGGGGTGAAATCAAGGAAATATTCGACTGGACTAAGACGCATGTTACTTCTACGCTCTATATCTGCTGGGCGGCACAGGCGGGACTGTATCATCACTACGGCATTCCCAAATATCCGCTCGACAAGAAGATGTTCGGTATCTTCGAGCATCATATCTGCGAGGGCATGAACAAGCTGCCTATCTTCCGTGGCTTCGATGATGTGTTCTTCGTGCCTCACAGCCGTCATACGGAAGTGCGCCGTGAGGATATCGAGAAACATCCTGAACTGACCATCATTTCCGAGTCGGACGATTCGGGAGTGCATATCGTGATGGCTCGCGGCGGACGTGAGTTTTATGTGACCGGACATTCGGAATATTCTCCTTATACACTCGATACGGAATACCGCCGTGATCTGGGTAAAGGACTGCCTATCGATATGCCAAAGAACTATTACCGCGATAATGATCCTGAGAAGGGACCTCTGGTGCGCTGGCGGAGCACAGCGAACCTGCTGTTCTCCAACTGGCTGAACTATTATGTATACCAGGAAACTCCATACGACATTAATCAGATTAAGTGATGATCAGACAACGTCCTATAGAATTGTTGGCTCCGGCAAAGAATCTGGAGTGTGGCATTGAAGCTGTAAACCATGGAGCCGATGCCGTATATATCGGTGCTCCCCGTTTCGGGGCGCGTGCTGCTGCAGGTAATTCACTGGAAGATATTGAGGCTTTGGTAAAATATGCCCATATATATAACGTACGCATTTATGTGACGGTGAACACCATACTTAAAGATGAAGAGCTGAAAGATACAGAAGCCATGATCTGGGATCTGTATCGTGCCGGTGTTGACGCCTTGATTGTTCAGGATATGGGAATTACCCGTCTCAACCTGCCCCCCATTGCGCTGCATGCCAGTACGCAGATGGATAACCGGACTGCCCGCAAGGTAAAATTCTTGAGTGAAGCCGGCTTCTCTCAGGTGGTATTGGCCAGGGAGCTTACATTGGATGAGATTGCAGCCATACATGCCGCTTGTCCCGATACTCCTTTGGAGGTGTTTGTACACGGAGCGCTGTGTGTAAGCTATAGCGGTCAGTGTTATGCCAGTCAGGCATGTTTTGGCCGCAGCGCCAACCGTGGTGAATGTGCCCAGTTCTGCCGTCTGGGCTTTGATATGGTAGATGCCGACGGGAAAGTCATGGCACACGGCAAACACTTGCTGTCGCTCAAGGACATGAACCAGAGTGAGAATCTGGAGGCGTTGCTCGATGCGGGCGTATCTTCGCTGAAGATAGAGGGGCGGCTGAAAGATGTGTCGTATGTGAAGAATGTAACGGCATATTACCGTCAGAAGCTGGATGCCATATTGAAACGTCGTAAGGAGTATATCCGTGCATCATCAGGTACGGTAAAGCTGGCTTTCCGTCCGCAGCTGGACAAGAGTTTCAGCCGTGGTTTTACCGATTATTTCATCCATGGCCGGAATTCCGGCATCTTTTCATTCGATACCCCTAAATCGCTTGGAGAGGAAGTGGGGGTAGTGAAGGAAATCAGGGGCAATTATCTGACGGTAGCCGGTGTGAAGCCTTTTGCCAACGGTGACGGACTTTGTTATCTGGATGAGCGTGGCAAACTGCATGGGTTCCGTGTGAACCGTGTGGACGGCAATAAGCTTTTTCCACAAGAGATGCCGGTTGTAAAACCTAAAACCAAGTTGTACCGCAATTTCGACCAGGAATTTGACCGTGTGATGCAAAGGAAATCGGCCGAGCGCAGGATACTGGTAGCCATACAGTTGGAAGAGAACAATTTCGGTTTTACTTTGACGTTGTGCGATGAAGATGACAACCGGGTGAGTCTTACGTTACAACGTGCGAAAGAACCGGCGCGTACACCTCAGTCGGAAAACCTGAAGAACCAGTTGGGTAAACTGGGGAATACGCCGTTCGAAGCCGGTGAAATTTCCATCAATTTCTCTGAGAACTGGTTTATACCTTCTTCCGAAATAGCCGATTTACGTCGTCGTGCGGTTGAAAAGCTGTTGGAAGTACGTCGTATCAGTTACCGACGTCCGGAAGGCAGGTTCCCCCATACGGTCCATCCTTATCCGGTGCAGGAACTTACTTATCTGGGCAATGTGATGAACGGGATGGCGCGGGAGTTCTATCATGACCATGGAGTGAAGCGGATCGCCCCTGCTTTCGAGAAGGAAGCTCCGTCTGGTGCTGTCCTCATGTTCTGCAAGCATTGCATCCGGTACGCTATGGGATGGTGTCCGGTACGGCATAAGGTGAAACCGCCTTTCCGTGAACCTTTTTATCTGGTAAGTGGAGACGGGAAACGTTTTCGTCTGGAGTTTGACTGTAAACGGTGTGAGATGAAAGTCTACGCCGGAGATTAATGATAGATAACAATGTTGAAGGTAAGATATGTCATAGGGTTGCTTGTATTACTGGCAATATGTATTACGCCTGCATGTCATTATCATGCCGATGTTGCAGGAAGTGGAACCGAGGCATCCGACAGTGATTCCGTCAGTGTCATAACGGAACGGAGTTATGTCCTGAACAGTAACTTCAAGGTAGTGAGCGATACCTTGTGGCTGCACCAGCTTCCTTTCAGAGATACTATACCTGTAGTAAAAGGCGACCAGCTTGTGGTTGCCGAGTTTGATGTACATCCCCAGGATTCTGTTGATTCCATTTGGGTAAAGGTAGCCCGTGACCAGGAAACGATAGGCTGGATACAGGAAGGACAGCTTTTGCAACATATCGTTCCGGTCGATCCTATTTCGCAGTGTATCCATCTGTTCAGCAGTTCGCATGCGCTTCCGTTTTTTCTGGTGTTGGCGGCTTTCCTGTTCTGGTTTGTATACCGTGCGGTGAAGCGCAAGCAGATCAAGCTTATCTGGCTGAACGATATCGACAGTGTATTTCCCATCATCATGTCATGGCTGATGGCTGTGGCTGCTACCATTTATAACAGTATCCAGCATTTTGTACCGATGACCTGGGAACATTATTATTATGACCCGTCACTGAATCCGTTTGATGTTCCTTTCATTCTGGGACTGTTCATCATTTGTGTGGGGCTGATCATTCTGCTGGGGGTAGCTCTGCTGGACGATTTGTTCCATCAGACCAAGGTCGAAGTGGCGTTCTTCTATATTTTCGGCCTGCTGTCCTATTGTATTCTGCTATATATTTTCTTTACTTATATTTGGGTATATCTGGCTTATATTTGTCTTGCCGGTTATTCGTATTGTTCCTTCCGGTGGTTGAGACGTTCCAACCGCTATCCGTACGCTTGTGGTGCCTGTGGGGCCAAAATGCGGCAGAAAGGTATCTGTCCGCATTGTGGCGCACTGAATGAATAGATGCATCCGGCTATTTCTTTCCGTGAGTGTCTGTCTGGAAACAGATGCCAACCAGGATGGTTATGAATCCTGCCAGGGTAACGGCTGGTGCTATAGCGGTGCGTTGTAGATCGAAGATGTCGGGGTCAAAACGCTCTTCTGTGGAGACTGGTCCGCAGAGAAGGCAGAATCCTGTTATGATCAGCAGATAGCCTGCCAGCATAATCAGGTAGTTGGTACGGTTGAACGGCGTTTCTGTTTTCTGTAAAGTCGGAGAATTTCTTTTCATTTTCTGTCTGTTCTTGATTCTTGTTTTCTGATATTTGTGTCATTGTAGGTCCGGGACATACCGAAATTTCTTTCGGACGAAGTCATGACTTATTTCTTTTCCTTTCCAGTATCGGGCTGTAAATAGCTTTGGAGCATGTCCTTTACAAAGGAGGCATATGGGCTGCCGCATTGTGTCAGCCTTTTTTCGGCCAGCTGAAGCTGATGGATATAGTCGTACAGGTCCTGGTCGTGCGTAAGTATGTCTCCGGATATTCCCACCCGGATAACGGTGTCCCACTGATAAAGTGTACGTACCATGCTTTTTTCACTCAGCCAAAGTTTGCGGTCGGGAAGACTGTTGTACCAGTTGACGGTCTGCGAAAGGTTGTCGTAGGTATATTGCCAAAGTTTCCTTCCTTTTTCTTTATCCCCCAGGAGTGTGGTCAGGACACCGGCCCGGTAGCTATAGCTGTCGGGGTCGGATAATACCTGCGGATGTCTGATATGCTGTTCGCCGATAGTCAGGATGTTACGTGCTTCGGCATCTTTCCCCTGTCGGTGAAGTTCTTCGGCTGTTTCTGTAATGCAACGCTGCAGGGAAAGGGCCATGGATAGATTGGAATCGTCCAGGTACAGGTCGGGGTTTTCCAATCCGCCGAATTTGAATTTCCGGGTGATGTTTTGGTACATCTTTTCGGCGTCCAGCTTCCGGTCACCGGTATTGAAAGGAACGATTCGGTTGGCCATCCCTTCCTGCAGCAGATGGTCCGAGAGATCCAGATATTCGTTGACATTGACACTGATGGCTACATACAGAGGCCGTTCCCAATTACATTGCCGGATAAGGTCCAGCAGGATGATTCCGCTGCGGGTAAGGTAATTCCTGTTGCCGAGCCGGATAACCATCGTATCCGGAATTTCTGTTCCCGGGGGGATAGTCATGCCCGAACGCCGTACTGCTTCTTTGTCGACTGGAATGTGGATCTCGTCGGTAGGGATGCACCGCATGCTTTCATCGTCCGATGTGAGCCAGTACTTCACGATGTTGTTCCATTCCCACGGATCTTCTCCGAACGGTTTACTTTCGGGATGTTCCCGGTAAATCTTCTCGATTTCGTCTTTCATACGGACAGGTGTCCCATCTTCTTTTGTTCCGATGACCGGATTGATGCGGGCATAGTCGTTCACGCCGTCACGGCAGAACGCTTTCGGTATGGATACCGGCAGGCCGGGGGCGGAGTAGGCCGGCTGCCGCATCTGTTCTACATACCATCCTCCGGTCAGATACATCAGGTTGCATACCCGGGCATCTCTGCGTACGCCTTCCACCTCGGTTGAATACCACAAGGGGAATGTATCGTTGTCGCCGTTGACGAAGAGGATGGGATTACCCTTTTCCGGCAGGGTGTTCAGGTAGTTGTATCCGGTATCACGGCAAAGGTAGCGGCCGCTGCGGTCGTGGTCATCCCATGTCTGGCTGATTATCTGTACAGGAACCAGTATGGCAACAGCCAGTACTCCCAGGCATGCTTTGCGGGTATTCCATTTCTTTTTCAGGAAAGTATAGAGTGCGGCTGCTCCCATTCCTATCCAGATGGCGAAGGCATAGAAGGATCCGGCATAGGCGTAATCGCGTTCTCTTACCTGGGCCGGTGTCTGGTTCAGGTAAAGGATGATGGCCAGTCCTGTCATTACGAATAGCATGAAGATGATAAAGCACTGCCGTTGTCCGTTCCGTCCTTGGCGTATCTGCCAGAACAGTCCGGCCAACCCCAGCAGCAGAGGTATCCCGAAATATACGTTTCTGCCTTTATTGTTCCGCATGGAGTCGGGCAGGTCCTTGACATTACCGGTAAGCCACCTGTCGATGAATCCGAATCCGGTAATCCAGTTGCCGTTTTCTGCCTCTCCTACACCTTGTATGTCATTCTGTCGGCCTACGAAATTCCAGAGGAAATATCTCCAGTACATGAAGTTGATCTGGTAGGATATGAGATACCGCAGATTGTCCCATAAGGAAGGGATGACAATGTGGGTATCTTCTCCTGAAATCTTGTCATGGTAGGTGACGGTCTTGCCTTGCAGTTCTCCCAGCCAGGAGCGGTACCCGTCGGCCGATTCTTCTTTGTACATACGTGGAAACCATACACAGGTTTCCGGCTGGTATACCGGAGTCATCTTGTGTCCGGTTGCCACATAACGTTCTTCGTCTGTATCGCACAGTTGGTTTATACGGCGGTATTCCGTTTCTCCTTCCTTGTATCGGGTTGTGAGATAGCCGTCTTTTTCCTCCCATGCATGCGGTGATACGAAAGTAGGGCCATACAGCAGAGGAATGTCACCGTATTGTTCACGTGCCAGGTATCCTTTCAAGGCAAAAGGATTGTCGGGCGACTGTTGGTTCATGGGTGGATTGGCTGTAGCACGGATGATGATCAGGGCGTATGAAGTATATCCGGTCATGATCATCAGCAGGCTGAAGCTGAATATATGCAGTATGCGCCATATACCCGGAGCAGCAGCTCTCTTCAGTCTCGGATAAAGTAGGCCGAATACCAGTCCGGCTGTCAGAAGCGTTACTGATATGATGATTGCGATACTGCCCTGGAGAGTGATTCCCGACAGGCAGATACCGGCCAGCAGAGCTATGCACATACGTAAGGGTGAGTTTCCCTTCCGGCTTTCGGCACAGCTCCATATCAGGCATCCTGCCAGTATTGCGACATAGATGAGCATGCCAAGATTGTAGGGCAGGTGGAGTACGTTCACAGCCAGCAGTTCGGACAGTCCGGCTGCCTTCATTACTCCCGGCATAATCCCGTAGAGTACCGTTGCCATGATCAGGAACGACAGGCAGAGAGTTATGGCTGTACCTTTCTTGCCGGGTTTCTGAGTTTTCCGATAGTAGACAACCAGTCCGATGGCCGGTATGCAGAGCAGGTTCAGCAGATGGACTCCGATCGATAATCCGATGATGTAGGCCAGCAGGATAATCCAGCGGTCACTCCGGACGGAATCGGCTTCATTTTCCCATTTCAGTATGATCCAGAACGAGAGGGCAGTGAGAAAGGACGAGAAGGCATAGACTTCACCTTCTACAGCCGAATACCAGAAGGTATCGCTGAACGCATAGGCCAGCGCTCCGACGAAACCGCTTCCCATGACGGCTGCCATTCTCCATTTGTCTGTCTTTGGATTCTGTTCCGGAAGCAGGCGGTCGGTCAGATGGGTGATACTCCAGAAAAGGAAAAGTATACAGCCGGCGCTGAGCAGGGCGTTCATGATATTGATGCAATAGGCTATATATGTAGCGTCGGGGGCAAAATGGGAAAACAGATTACCGGCCAGCATAAAGAACGGTGCGCCGGGCGGATGTCCTACTTCCAGTCGGGCTGCCGAAAGGATAAATTCGGGACAGTCCCAGAAACTGGCCGAAGGTTCTACGGTAAGTACATAGACGATGGCTGAAATGACAAAGCAGCTCCAGCCACATATACGGTTGACGGTTTGATAATGTTGCATAACTTTGTTTTTGAAGGCAAAGTTAGCAGGCACGTCGGAAATGGTGAAGGAACAGAGCCGGACATTCGTATTGGGGATGTCCCTTTGTAATATACTGGTAAACAGTGTATTAAGATGTTGCGAAAATCTATCCTATGCGGACATCTGCATTTTGTATGCCGGATTTCTACGCTCTTTCTCCGGTATTTGTTCCCGTCTTTTCACATTCATCCATGTCCAGTTTCTTTTGAAGGCGGAACTTGGCTTTGGTAACCGATCCGGGGGAGATACCATAAAAGACAGCCAGTTGTTTGGTGGTAAATCCCAGTTTGGTCAGATAACAGAGTTCGATATCCCGTTCTGTCAGTCCGTCGGTCCGGGCCAGCCGGTCGGCATATCCCGGATAGAGTATTTCCGTAAATTCCTTCAACAGCTTCCATTCGTCTTTGTTTTGTACGGGCTGGTATGTAGGGGTATTTTTCATCCGGTTCAATAGGTTCACTACCTCTGTACTTCCATCGGACAGTAAGGCTTTTTCACGTTTCCGCAGTTCTTCTTCCTGCAGTTTTATTTTGTTTTCCTGTTGTAGGTGGTAGTTGAGTTTTTCATACAACCGCCGGTTTTCTTCGGACGATATACGGCTGGCTTGTAGTGACCGTTGTTGCTCCTTCTTTTTCTTGCGGTATACTGCAGCCAGGAGTGTGAGCAGAATCAGGACTGTTCCCAGGAAGACGGTGAGCTGTTGCTGTTTTCTTGTTTCCGCTTGAGCTGCTTGTAATTCGGATTTCTGCTGCTTGTAACGGGCCTCCCAGTCGAGCAGCCGTTCCCTGTCGTACAGGTTGCTTCTGGATTCGGGAAGCAGTGTTCCTGCCAGGTTCCCGAGGCCTTTGTCTTCCGGAAGAAGCAGTTTCGTGAGATTGTTCTGACGGGCTATGCGGTTGTTCAGTTCCAGAAAGTACCGGGCAGTATCGTTCCGGTTGAGCAGGGTATAGTCGAGGGTAAGCCGCCGGGTGGTTTCACAGAGCAGAGTCTGGTCGGTGAGGCGGCGGGCCAGGTTGTACCCTTCGCGGTGGCTCGCAACAGCTTTTTCGTAAAGTCCGTAGCTGCAGAGAAGATCTCCCAGCCGGTTATAAGTCTGTGCTTTCAGTACCGTGTCACGTCCGCTCTGGAGCAAGTCAAGGGCATCCCAGTAACAGACCAGTGCTTCCTTTATTTGTGAGGCCTTTTCGTGTTGCCGGCCTTTTTCCAACAGGGTATACACTTGCTGGTCTATAGATTCGGAACGGTGTGCATAGCTGCCCGAGCAGGCAGTCAGTCCGGTTATGAATAATGACAGAAGCAGGTATAGAAGACTTTTCATGGATGGATTCTGTATCGTTATCAGTTGTCGTAATACAAAAATTTTCAGTAAAAATACGAAAACCCGCGTATCGCGGGTTCTCTTTAAACTATTTTAATGTATATGGATGCTGGAGTTACTGAATTCACTCCATTGTGTATTGTGTTGTTCGGGTCAGAAGCGGCAACGGAGATCAATGCCTACCTGCAGTGGCCGTCCGTACTGTGCAAAGCCTCTGTTCATGCTTTCAAAATAGAACGCTTCGTATTTCTTGTTGAGTGCGTTGTTGATCCATAAGGCTATCTGTCCGTTTCCTTTGTTGAAATTGATACGCCCGTTCAGAGTTCCGTAGAGAGCCTGGCTGGCGTCATTCTTTTCAGTCCAGTATATCCGTCCGGCTGCATTGTAGTTGGCGTTCAAGGTGATGTTGTCCAATAATGTACACTGCTTCAACCGGATGATATATTGTCCGCCCACGCTGAAGGTATGTTTGGGAACGAAAGGTACGTAATGCCCGTTGTAGTTCTCGGTATCGCTGAGGGTATAGCGGGTAAAGGTGGCATAGGTATAGCCATAGTTTCCGTCCAGACTGAGAGCTTCCGTGATTTGTGTACGCAGTGCGGCTTCAAATCCCATGCTCCGGCTTTTTCCGGCATTGACTGTAACACGGCCCAGTCCGCTTTCGGCAAAACGGGAAATCTGCTGGTCGTGTGTATCCATATAGAAAGCGGCTATGTCGGTCTGGAGCTTTCCGTCGAGCAGGTCCAGATGGCTTCCTGCTTCATAGTTCCATGAATATTCAGGTTTGTATAAGGTAGCGGCTCTCACATCGGTGGCGGTTTCTGTAGCCAGTTTGTTCAGGATTCCGGTTATCTGGTCTTTCGTCTCCTGCGGAATCATGGGTACTCCTTCTACCGCCGGTACGGTGACACCGGCTACATCCTTCATGATGCTGGTCTGCATGTCGTTCTGCAGAATGTCCGAGAACATCTGGATGTTGTATCCTCCCGAGCGGTATCCTTTCGATACCGTAATGTAGACATTGCCATGCCGGTTGAACTGGTATTGGAGTGATACTTTGGGTAACAGCTGCACGTAGTCATGCGTGAGTTCTCCTATGTAATATTTGCTTGCCTGGTAATCGGCCTCCGGAATCATTTCAATCACCGTATTCATGGGGCTGAGTACACCTTTCAGTCCGTAGGTATGGGTGAAGTCGTAGCCTGTATGGTAATTGAATGTAAGCTTCTCATAATCCAGACGCAGGCCGGCAGTAAGTGACAGGCCTTCCATGCCGAACAGATCATTGAATGTAGACTGATGGAATACGGCTCCGTTCAGTACAGGCGTGTCGAAGTCGCCTCCTATAAGCAGCTCGTTACCTTTGATGTTGTCGCTGAACTGCATGTTCATGCTCATCGGGCCTACTTGTATGACAGGCATGTATTGGTTGCCGTAGGTATTGATCATACCGTTCAGCCAGGCAATACCGTCGGAACGGAAGGTGACGGGTGCCTGTGTGTGCAGTGACTGGTAGAACCCGCTTGCTCCGGTAATCCATTGCCAGCGTTTTCCCGGTTTCGATTTCAGAACCAGCTCTTCGCTTACCGTCTTTGCATTTTGTTTCTGCATCATGGTATAAAGGTCCTGCGACGTGAAATCCTGGTCGAGGTTCATCTGGTCATACAGGTACTGGAAGCCGGTGACGCTGCTCAATATGAAATTGTCGGCCTGATATTCGTAGTTCAGTCCGGCGTTGATCAGGTTACGTTTGTATCCGCAGGTACTGTTGTAGTTGATCTTGTCCAGGTCCTGCGGACGGTCTTCTTCCTTTCCGTCGGTACGGCCCATGTATTGGTACGGGTATCCTCCCTGGTTGGTATATTCATAATTAACGGTAAAATCCAGCCGATTGTTTTCCGAAGGCAGCCAGATGGCACGGATACGGCCTCCGAATTCATTGTCGGTATCCACCCGTTTGCCGGTAAGGCTGTTCCGGAAGAAACCGCCTTTGTGCTCATAGAATACTCCGGAAGAAAAGGCGAAACGTTCGGAAATACGGTGGTAGTGGGTTACCGATGCCTTGTAGTTGTTATAGGTGGCTGCACCCAGTCGTACATCCGTTCCCTGATAGCTGAATGGCGATTTGGTGAATACACGGATCAGTCCGCCCATGGTGTTGCGTCCGTACAGGGTTCCCTGCGGACCTCTCAGTACATCGATCCGTTCGATGTCGGAATAGTTGAAATCGAAAGCCGACTTGTCGATGAAGGGGATGTTGTCGACATACAGGCCCACGGCCGGAGTATTGATACGGGATCCGATTCCCCGCACATAGACCGAAGTGGTGAGTTTGGAACCGTAATCGGGGATGAACAGGTTAGGGACCCTGTTGGAAAGGGATTTGATGGAGGTTACCGACCGGTTACGCATTTCGTCCTGCGAGAATGAAGTGGATGATACAGGCTGCTGGCGCAGACGGTTGTTTTCCTTAGGGGTCGCTATCACCACAATCTCTTCTATGTCAATGACTTTCGTCGTGTCTTTAGGCAGGTCGTTGCCCATGTTTCCGTCGTCGGGGGAAGCCATGGCCAATGAAGCGGCCAGGACAACCGACGGGATGGTCATTATAAGTCTTTTCATCAGTATACCTGTTTTGTGCATATCAATTTTCCGGCTGCAAAGTAAAGATATACTCTAAAGATGTACAATCCTAATAAATGAGGATTTTGTCTGATAGGGTGTTCAGATGGTGTCAGGGTCTACATATCCGTGGAGTACCGCATAGATGGCCAGTCCCGATACTGATTTGATGCCCAGTTTTTCTGTGATGTTCTTGCGGTGTGATATGACGGTGGTGAGGCTGATGTTCAGCCTTTCGGCAATTTCCTTGTTTATCATTCCTTTGGTGATGAGTATCAGTACCTCGATTTCCCGGGGAGAAAGTTCGTGCTCCATGTCGGCCGGTACATTGCTGGAAACAGGATGGGGTCTGCCTTCGTGTCCGTATCCCCGCAGTTGCATGATGGATTTTACCAGTCTGTCTTGCGGCTGGTGCAGGTTCAGGGTAGGGACTCCGTTCAGCA
>ULQU01020533.1_pt1 | contig 11810 bp, 10 predicted proteins | sample 1954841 | NCBI WGS metagenome assembly ULQU01 (sample SAMEA4835664, study PRJEB28245) | human gut metagenome | biome: gut microbiome; material: fecal sample | place: Denmark | collected 2008
TTTTTTGTGTTCATGGAGCTATTATTTCACAGCCCCTTTTTAATTTGTTGGCAAATTTTCCCTTTTTCCAACAAAGAAGAAGAGCGGATTTATGAAATACATATCTGGCATCTCAGATTCGGTGAGGTTCTTCATCTGCGCTTCGATGAGCTGCTACAGGTTATCGACGTCGATGGCTTTAAGGGCTGCATCGGCTTCTTCTTTGGCAAAAGTGTGAATGTCAATGAAAAAGTGGGCCAATCTTTAATCATAAGAAATCGCGGCTTCCTTTTACTAACACAGTACCCACCAATTGTATTCTTCTGTCAACCTCACTGATCTTTGCCAACGGAAGCCGCGTGATCCTCGTACTTCTCAATAGAAGAATCCAGATAATACTTAACTTGTTCTAGCGCCAACAGTCTTCCGCAGATTTGATTTGACTTTAATTCTGCAGCCAGCAGTTTAGGAGACTCTTTCCTACAGCCGCCCACATGACTGTCTTATCCAAATTATTTAGCAGTTTTTCTTTTGCTTCAGGGTGCAACACCAGTCTTATAGATTTTCTCCTTAGTTTTCATCTTGCCAATGATACTTGACCCAGTCTTCGATTTCTTCTTTTTTTATCATCAATAGGCGTTCTACATCTTTCTGCGGATATGTAAGGATTTCAGAAATCTCATCCGTATTCATTCCTGCTTTATGCAGTCGATGTACCCATTCCCATCGCACCTCTTTATGTCCAGTTTTCTGGCCTATAGTAAAATTGCGATAATACTGATACTCCGCAAGGTTCTTGTCTTTTTTCACTTTCAGCTTTTGGTAAACCGTATTGTAAACATCTTTGCAGCATCCGTCTTTCCCTTCGATCACCGATCTTATTTTCTCTTCCGTTACGCTAAGTTGTTCCTGAATATATTCATTGCTGTATCGTTCAATATGCAGCCGATATATCTTTTCCTCCAGCGAGTCCGACTCTGCCAGACAGGCAGCAGTCAATTCCTCGTCATACTCAAATAGCAACTTTTCAAGGTCATCAAGCGATAGTCCGGTAATATATTCAATCATTTGCCAATTCATGCCAAATATGCATTTGTTTAAATCACTCATAAAGCCTGTTCGCTATCGTCCATTGCGCATCGTGATACCCTTTTTCGTATTCTGTCATAGTTATTTCTCCTTTTACAAGATCAGGTAAAAGCGGAGGGAATCGTGCAAAACTTTTTCAGAATTGCATGAATGTCCGGCTCTGGCGTCCCATCAAACTTACGGATAAAACGTTCTTTTCCCTGCTGTCCATAAATATCCCTCAGGGAAAGCGGGCGATGGTTCTGTTTGAGTTCGTAGATTTCTTTCAGTTTGGGGATGCGCCGCCTGCTAACCCAGCTCGCCATTGTCCCGAGAAACTCTGCATCCAGCGCGATTGGCTGATATCCCATTGCCTCCAGTGACAGCGGAAGATAGAGACGGGAGAAATCTTCACGATGCAGGTCGTGGTAATGCCCATGGATATTGATGTCTGCCCGATGTCGCGAGGCTTGTGGGAGAAAAGGATCACTACACCACCGAGTTTCATGACGATGGAATCGCAGGCAAAGTCCCAGCCCATTTCCATGTACTTTTCCAGCGACTTGTCATCATGATTGCCGCGCACAAGAATTTTCTTCCCCGGCAGCTCCAAAAGCCGCTTCATCCCTTCCGGGCGCCAGGCGCAGTCGCCAAGATGGATGACTGTGTCCTGTGGCTTCACCCTCTCTCGCCAGTTCCGGCAGATGATCGCGTCAAAGTTTTCCGGCCTTCCGCAGCTCTTTATCATGGCGTGATGGCCAAGGTGCGTATCAGTGATGATCCCATCTCCAAGGATTTTTTCTAAAAAGTCATAACTCTCTGCATCGCCCGATTAAACCAGCCATGTACGTCGACAATCCCATGCATCACTGCCATCATAATCTGGCATTCCCTTATCTTCCCATCTGCTTTCGCACAGAAGAAATATGTCTTTGCACCAAGTAGAGCATCTTTGCAATGGTTTTCTCATGGATACGTTCTCCCCATACTTTTTGGAAAATCTCTGCCACTACGCGATCCGTCAGTCGTCCTAAATCCAAGTCTGATGCCCGCATGAATTGGCTCTGCCTTTCAAAGATTTTGGCAAATGGCATACATTTCAGGTAGATGCTATGGAAGTCGGCAGCCGGCAAATCAAACCATAGCGAATTACCGTGGTCATACAATGGTGCCATTCTCTGAAACTTTCCATCGCATACGCTGCGGATGAACCCAAAATTTCCGAAATGCCGATCTTCGTTGAAGATCAGCCAGTCGAACAGCAGCATGTTCGCCAGTTCTTTTTCCGTGACGGGAATCTGCAGGGTATCACAGCACCTCCGGAAAAAGTCAAATCGATTTTCTTGTTCCTTCTTCTCGCAAGCGCCTAATACCTGCCAGGCAGGGACAAGCTCGCTATCCTCTGTGATAAAGTCTTCGCAGTAAGAGAGATTCCTTCGCTCTGTATATGTAACATGCGGCACATCTAAGACATCCAGCAAAAGAGACGCCAGCACTTCATTCTTTGCCTCGCGATAATACGGGCCGCTGCTTTCCTTGATCAGTACTCTTTTATCATCTATGATAGCCCAGTGTTTAGGGAGTCTCCCATCCGTGCAGGGATTCGGCGAGGGTACTGCTTTCAGCGTAAAATCATTCCGGAATGGAGTAATATCTTTCCAGGTAATATCGGATCCCTGCGGCTGCAGCCAGTATGGGTCAGAAAGGTTGACTGCATAGTTTTGAAGGATTTCCTTACGTCTGGAAGCAATCTCCCACAGAGGCGCTCTTAGGCGCATCCATTCCGTAAAAGCGCTACTTACGCGGTGTTCCTGGCAAGCCAGATAAATCGGGCCGGCTTCCAGATTGATCGGTTGCACCTCTTTGCAGATATGCCGCTGTGCTTCCAACTCCACGCGCAGGGCAGGTGTATCTTTGTTCATTAAGTAAAAAACGCTCATTATCTTTTTCACGCCCTTCATACCATTTTGTCTCTACAGTTAGTCCGCTTCATCATCTTTCTCTTTCTGCTCCATATACTTTGCCATATAGTAATCACTCATATTGTTTGCTGCTACGTGCCATTCATTTAAAGATATGCTTTCCACCAGTTGTTTTAAGACCCCGGTCTTTTCGGAATCCCCTGTGATTTTATTAATAATCTCCTCAAAACAGTTGGCACAAATCCAGTCATATCCCAAATCCTTTCCTGCCAGTTTATATGCCTGATCTGTCCTATTCCTAAAATCTTTCACAGGTTCATAATCTTTAAGCAGTCCCTCACTTTCAGCGACTCTGACTATATCATAAAGGCAGTAGAGAGCATCGCCTGGCTTCAATCGTTCCAGACAGTATCCGCAGCGATTTTCGCAGCAGCACACGACCGCTTCATTCTCGTTGCCATCACACCATTGGGTCCCCTCGCGGCAAGCTTTTATCACTTGACGCGCAGATTCCAAAGACATCTTCCCGTGATCATACAAGTCCAAAACAACCAGCACCACAGAATTCATTCCACGTCCAATATCGTGACAGCTCATATTGTTTCCTCCTTTTGCCATTCATTCCATTACTCATTTTATGATAAAATGCAGTCAACCAATGAAGGAAGGACTACTATCCATAATGGATAAAACCATGCCAGCTCATACGCCGCAAAATAACTTCGATAAAAAAGCAATCCTAGTCATGTCCGTCAAAAAAAACGTTATCGCTCAAAATGGACAGGCGATTGACCATTTTGTTTCTGATCATTCCGAAGCCCCACTCACTGATTCTCTCACTGGGATTTTAAAAGAGTCGAACCTTTCACAGCTCAAAGAGGAAGCGCTAGGGAAACACTGATTAAATCGTTGTCAGATTTTACTCTTGAATTTTTATGCATAGTGAGGAATAACCTGACGCGAATAGCGAGCTATTTAAGGAGGGTTATGACGAAGCCATGTATAAAAATTCTTGTAAAAACTGACTCTGCGATTGAATCAGCGTTTTCCTAGAAACTAAGTATATCTCTCATACCTGATCTCTCCAGCCAGCACCACAAGCATGACAATCCCGCCTGCTCTCATGCAATAGTCATTATCCCTGTTTTCAAGCCAACAGGAACATATACGCTGTTCAGCCTTTTCGACATCCGCCAGCTGTCATGCATTATCCGTCCTCTTCAACAAAGTATTCTGACATCCAGCCCTAATTCTTCCGGCCTTCTTTTCTAACATACTCCTTCTTTTCACGTTTTGCAACCTAAAAAATGTACTTTAGGCGAGAAATCTAAAGATCACCCGAGAAAAAGTAGACTTATTCATTCTAAGTTAGTCTTAATTAGTCTTATTTAGACCTATTTAGACTAATTTACCGTAAATTACGATAAATTACGGTAAATTAAACAGTGTAAATATAACGATGCACTATATGGATATAAACATAAAAAAGCCCTGCAAGACTATCGCTAGTCCTGCAGAACTTTTTCATTTCCCTTATGGAAACACTGATTAAACCGTTGTTCGATTTAATCAGTGTTTTTCAAGCATTACCCATGCAAAAAAGACAGGATGTCATCCTGTCGAATGAATCAGATCCAATGAATCGGGCGCCAGGCTGGGAGGCGTAGAGTCTTCGAGGGCGGCCTTGACGAAACAAGGACTTCTACTAACTTAGAGGCGAGCCTGATCTTGTCGTCAGAGCTATCTGAGTTGTTTCGTAATTAGGTTTTCATCCTGTCTTTTTCACTTGTCTTGCCCCCTTTGCCGATTCCTCCCGGGCAGAACCTTCGAAGGGAGAAGCATTTGAGAGCCGCATGATGTCCGATGTCCTTCTTCCCCTCTGCCTAGGATGAGGAAAATCCAGCCGCCGTATATCTCCGGGAAGCTCTCTCCTGCTTCTATACATAGCATCGCACACATACTAAAAAAGTGACCCTCTTCTTTTCGAAGAGAGTCACTTTTCTCAATTTTTTATCACACCGCGTTGCGAGATTTTCCTAATCAATCCCTAGCCACCAGCCACTCCAAATCTACGCTCCGAGCTCGATGGTCCCGGACTTCAGGTGGATGAACTCGCCGGTCGCTTTTTCCTTCCCGACTTCTTCTGCGATGCGCATGGTCTGTGCATGGCAGGTGAAGAGGAAGATCTGCTGGGTCTTACCGAGTTCCATGAGGAAGCGCAGTGTCTCACGCTGGCGCTCTTCGTCGAAGCGGACGAAGATGTCGTCCAAGACGATGGGGAGCGGCTCGAGCTGCTCTCCGAAGGAAAGCGCCATAGCAAGGCGAATGGCAAGAAAGACCTGATCGCCTGTACCGGAGGACCAGATCTTGGCCTCTTTCACGCGGTGCTCGCTGTCCACGATACCGATATCTTTCCCGTCTTCGGAGATCCGAAGGGCATACTTGCCTCTGGTCATAGCAGAGAGGAAAGTATTCGCCTGCTTCATGATCTGCGGTTGGCGGCCGGACTCATAAGCGGCCTGCGCACGGTTCAGGATTTCTTCTGTGTACATGTAGGTCAGCCATTCGGAGAGTGCATTGGCAAGCTCGGCTTCGATCTTTTCTTTTTTCTGCAGGGTATCGGTGATGGTATTATCCCCCGCCAGACGGAAGATCTCATTTTCCACCGCTCCCTGATTCTTCTGGAGCTCACCCAGTGACGCCGTCTCTTCTTTGATGTGTTTTTCAAGATTCTGATGGGTTTCCATCCAGTCATCGTACTGTCCGCTTTCCAGGAAGTTCCAGAGGGACTGGAATTCTTCATCGCTGCCTGCATAGAGGCGCAGATCCTGCTTCACGGCCTCCCATTCCTTCGTCAGCTGGTCATGATGCTCGTGGGCATTCACCTTTTCCGCGAATTCTTCCGCATTTTTTGCATTGACCAGATGGAGAAGGGTATCCATCTCCCGCTGGCAGGAGGCCCAGCCGTCATCAAGCTTATCCATTTCCTTCCGGTACGCATCGTGCTGGTTGTTCTTTTCCTGAATGGACTGCCACGTCAGGCTGCGCGCATGCGTTTCCTCGTAGAGCTCCTGGATGCCGTCCGGATCGACGGTGTAGGGCATCTTCGTCTTCGAGATGATGCTCTCTGCCCGGCGGCTGTAGGCATCAAGGCGTACATCCATCTGCTCCAGGCGCAGGTCGAGGATCTTGCCCTTGCCTTCAGCGGAGTAGATCTTCTGCCACTGCTCCTGCAGAGCGGAGAGATTCTCTGCGCTGGTCTTTGGAAGCTTGTTTTTCGCGAGGAAGGCATCCCAGTCTTTGTCTGCTTTTTCCTTCTTTTCGCGAAGCAGCTTGCCTTCTTCTGTCCACTTCTGGTGTGCAAGCTGCTGCTTTCGTACCGTTTCCCGTTTCCAGGAGATGGCCTGCCGCTTCGCCTGGTCTTTATAGAAATCAGAGCGACGGCTCTGCATCAGGTTATGGAAGGCCTGCAGATCATCTATGTCTTCCGGTGCCTGTCCCGGGAATTTGTCGGAGATCGCCTTCCTCTCGTTCACGAGAGAAGCCAGCGAATCATTCCATTTCTCAAGGTCATTCCCTTTCTTGTGGATGCTCTTATTATTGAATAGGAAGCAGAGAACCCCCAGCATGAGCCCGCCTGCTGCGCCATAGAGCGCCGCGGTGCCTGCCATGGCCATGTAGAAGGAGGCGATGCCGGCTGCTGCTCCTGCCATAAAGAGGATGCCCAGCCAGAACCAGAAGGTGAATTTCTTATCCTCGAGCTGCGAGGCGGCATCGATCTTGCCTCTGATTTCCGCTTCCTGATGGAGAAGCTGCTCGAGCGAGGAGGCCATGTCCTCCATCTGCTGGAAATCCTCCTCGGTCTGGATGTCGCCATCTGCCGCCTCTTCTGCGACGGCCTCGACCTCCGGCTCTCTTTGCTCCCAGAAATGGAGCTCATTGCCCCTGACACCCACGCTCTGCGCAAGGCGCCGTCCTTCTGCCCAGTCCACATGGACGCAGGCATCCTCCAAAGGCAGTGCGCGATCCCAGAGCGGCAGGGAATAGCCCAGATTCACAAAATCGAGCTTCCAGTTTTCCTTTTCCTCTTCCAATGCTTCCACATCGACGATGGTCTGGCGCCACTGCCCCAGATCGACGTAGAGTTTTTCCAGCGCTTCAGCCTCTCTCGCCCATGGGATGATGTCTTCCTTCTTCTTCGGCGTGTACTCATCGAGCTTTTCCTGGAGCGATGCTTTCTGGTCGTGGATCACCTTCATGCGGTTCATGAGCTGGTTCCACTGCTCCTTACCATTCGACGGGAACATCTTCACCTGCGAGGAGAGATCCAGCTGGTGCTTGATATCACGCGCCCGCTTGTAGTATTCCCAGGCGCCCAGCCGCTTTGAGAGCTCTCTGTCCTTTTCCTGGTCCTTGGCGAGCGAAGCCTCGAGCTCACGGATCTGCTTTTTCAAAAGCTCCTGCTTCTTCTGCAGCTCGGCGAAATCCTTTTCCTGATGAGAAAGATGATCCAGCTCCTGATTCACCGTATCCAGATCCGCCATCAGCTGATTGATCTTGCGCTTTCCCTGAGACGACGCCACGAAGAGCTTTTCCTTATTCTCTTGGATATCCTTCTTGGCACTGGCGAGCTTATCACCGCCCTGCAGCATGAAGAAACGGCTGCGGATAGAGTCATTCGCAAGGAAGGAAGCCCCCTGCAGGTCCTCTAAGCCGACAGCGAAGATCTGCTCATACATAGAGCGTGTGAGACCGTGCCACCAGAGTGTCGGCAGCTCCTCGGAGAATTTCTCATGGCTCGCATTCTCGAACCAACGCTCCTTCTCTTCACGAAAGACACGATACTCCTGCCCGTCCGCACGGACGAATGCCATATTTCCCTTCCGTCCCTGCCACTTGCCGCGCCCATAGCCGAAGAGCATATCACGGATGAAACGAAGCATCGTCGTCTTCCCGCTCTCATTCTCTCCCATGACCACATTCAGCGAAGACGTCGACGGCTGCCAGGACGCGCCCCGATAGATGCCGTACTCTGAGAGCTGCAAATCCGTGATTTTCATCGTCCATCCTCCTCTGTCAGCATTTCCGCTCCCAGCACCTCCGCCCGGCGGAAAGCAGCAAGAAGTGCCTCATCAGACACCTTGACCAATAGATTCTTATACTTCGAAAGCTCCGGCTGCGAAGAAGCCATCTCTCGGAGCATCTTCGCCCTTTCTTCCGACGGAAGATCCATGACCGCATCAAAAGCCTTCAGATAATTCCCCGTCACATCGGGAAGCTCGCGGCGCTCGGCCAGATTCAGGAATGGCCGCGTCCGATCCTCGATGCGGGTGAAATAAGCAAAGAGATGGCGGAACTGCTCCTTTTCATTCAAAGACTGCAGAAGGAAATCACGTCCCTCTTCCGTCGCGATCGCTTTGTGCAGCGCACCATGCCCCGTCAGTACCAGACGCACCATATTCGGCCTACCGGTTAGTTCCTTCAGTCCTGCGCGGCGACGTGCCACGTCTTTCAAAAGATCATCTGCGGTCAAGAAAGGAGCGATATCGATGACCATGTCCATCCAACGTATCACATCCGTCTCGATGAACTTCAACGTCACTGTACCATAGGCCCCCACATCGACCAGGTAACAGCCACGGGGACCGATCTCCGTGATATCCAGCCCCTGCGTATTGCCCGGGTAGACAATATAGGGCTTCATCGAGAGCGTCTTTCTCGTATGCACATGCCCCAGTGCCCAGTAGTCGATGCCCGCAGTCTTCAGCTCCTCGACCGTGCAAGGCGCATAGGGACTCCCATCGACGCCGGCTTCCGTGTGCAGCATCCCGATGGTGAATCCATCCTCCGGATTCACATGGAAAGAGCGCACCAGATCATCCTTCGTATGGCGTGTCTTGTAACTAATGCCATAGATCGTGGCCGCCTTTTCCCCATCCTTCATGAGCGGGATGCCTGTCACTTCTTCGGAAGAAAAAACATGCACCGTCTCAGGCAGCGGGATATCCGCACGCCAGGCTTCGCCCGGGTCGTGATTTCCATGCACGATAAAGACCTCGATCCCCGCCTGCGCCGCCCGATACAGCTCCCTGCCGAAAGCCATTTGCGCCGCGAGGCTGTGATGGTCTGAATTATATACATCTCCGGAAATCAAGATCGCATCTACCCGATTTTCCAGTGCCGCATCCACCACCTTTTCAAAGGCTTTGAAGGTGGCTTTCCCGATCTGCTCGTTCCACGGTCCCTTCGTCCCGAGGCGCACGCCTCCGAATGGTTCTCCGAGGTGCAGATCCGCACAATGGATAAAAGAAAAATGCTTCCCCATACTTCCTCCTTGATGGTTGTTGTTTATCCAACAGGTTCAACAGCTTCTATAGGGCTCTGCTTTTGCGCGAGAGCGATACAACGCAAAAATAAAGCGCGCCGCAAGCTTTTGATAAAAAGAGGTCCAGCGGCGCCTTGTGAATATGATCGCCGCCTTTTCTGCTCTCGCCCGCAGAGCCTGCTGAACCCTATTTCTTCGAGAAACACCTATTATTGTATCATATCGCGCCATAGTGAGAAGTAATTTCTGCAACAAAAAAATGCCTCTCTATCGAGAAGCATTTTCCTTTGACCATTATTCTTCAACAGTCTTGGTGATGATCTGTTTGCCTTTATAGAAACCGCATACTGGGCATACATGATGAGGCTTTTTCAGTGCATGGCACTGTGGGCATTCCACAAGACCCGGAACAGTCAGTTTCCAATTTGCACGTCTCTTGTCGCGACGGGATCTAGAACTTTTTGTCTTCGGAACCGGCATTTCTCGCACCTCCTTACCTATCGGCCGTTATGCCGTTTGTCTTTCACTGTTTCGCCAGTGCTCTAAACGCGTTAGAGAAATTTATCAACTTCAATAGTATACGGGATTGGCCGGGGAAAGTCAAGGGGAAAGTTTATCCGCAATGCGGAGCAGCACCTGACAAAGGCGGCTTTTTTAGTATGCCGTGAGTGACCCTGCCGCCTCCGTATCCCACCAACGTTTCCCCTTCCGCCTGCTTCTATACTTATGAAAAAGGACTTACGCTGAATCAAGGAATGTCACATTGTCTCAAAAACGAAAAAATGTTCATTTACAATGAACAATAAAAGCCGGCCCATGCGGACTGGCTTTTATTTGATGTATTCATTACAGATCTTCGTAGAGCGGATACTTCACGCAGAGAGCATGGACACGCTTTGCGCAGTCCGCCTTGACTGCTGCATCCTCCGGATTTTTGACAACCGTCGAGATGATATCTGCGACTTCTTTGAAGTCGTCTTCCTTAAATCCTCTGGTGGTCAGAGCCGGGGAGCCGAGACGAATGCCGCTCGTGACGAATGGAGAGAGAGTCTCGAACGGAATGGTGTTTCTGTTTGCGGTGATGCCGATCTCATCGAGAACCGTCTGTGCGACCTTACCTGTGATGCCGATAGCTTTCATATCAGCGAGGAGGACATGGGTATCGGTGCCGCCGGAAACAACGCGGATACCATTCTTCTGCAGCTCATCAGAGAGGACCTTTTCATTCTTTTTGATCTGTTTCGCATACTGCTTGAAATCATCGGAGAGATCTTCGCCGAAAGCGACAGCCTTTGCTGCGATGACATGCATGAGAGGACCGCCCTGCATGCCCGGGAATACCGCTTTATCGATGGCTTTGCCATACTGTTCCTTACACATGATGATGCCGCCGCGCGGTCCGCGAAGAGTCTTGTGGGTGGTGGTGGTCACGATATCTGCCCACGGCACCGGGCTCGGATATTCACCGCCTGCGACAAGGCCGGCGAAGTGTGCCATATCGACCATGAAGAGTGCGCCGACTTCATGGGCGATCGCTGCGATGCGTTCGAAGTCGATGATGCGGGAGTATGCACTGGTGCCGCCGATGATGAGCTTCGGCTGGACTTCCTTCGCGGTCTTTTCCATGGCTTCATAGTCCAGAAGTTCATCTTCTTTTCTGACGCCGTAAGGAACGACATTGAAATAATTGCCGGAAATATTGACCGGGCTGCCGTGAGACAGATGACCGCCATCCGTGAGGTTCATGCCCATCATGGTGTCGCCCGGTTTTAAGAGACCGTAGTAGACAGCGAAGTTCGCCTGCGAGCCGGAATGCGGCTGTACATTCACATGTTCCGCACCAAAGAGCTCCTTCGCACGATCGATCGCCAGCTGTTCGACGACATCGACATATTCACAGCCGCCGTAATATCTCTTGCCCGGGTAGCCTTCTGCATATTTGTTTGTGAGAACGCTGCCCTGTGCTTCCATGACAGCATAGCTGACGATATTTTCAGATGCGATCATTTCCAGCTTGTTTCTCTGACGGTTCAGCTCTTTCTGAATGGCTTCATAAACCGCTTTGTCTTCTTTTAAGTGTTTCATTGAAATGAACTCCCTTCATTTTTCAAAGTGAAATCGAACGGATCGATTCATACACCCCATGATGCAAAACTTTCTTCAATGAGAATGGAGAAATATCGGCGCATCGCACCATTTCACCAAGCACCGCTCTCTAAAGCAGCACTCTCTGCCTCAAATATCCTCCAGTCACTCATTTCCGGTTCCTGCATACATTTGATTTATTGTATCATGAGGCGCACACAAATGCATCTCTGGGTTTGAAGTATGCATACTTGATATAGAAAAAGGGCTTAGCGTGTACCCTTCAGGATACACGGCCAAGCCCTTCCGTTGAGCAGGTATGCTATTCGTGAAATCACTCACAAGGATAGTATAGCACAAATCAGGAAGAAGTAAAGAGGAAATAGGGTTCGGGTAAGTGTCAAGTTTTCCTCGGTAATTCATTTGACTGT
>ULQU01001233.1_pt1 | contig 11712 bp, 7 predicted proteins | sample 1954841 | NCBI WGS metagenome assembly ULQU01 (sample SAMEA4835664, study PRJEB28245) | human gut metagenome | biome: gut microbiome; material: fecal sample | place: Denmark | collected 2008
TTCGACCGTGTGAAAGGTGACCAGATGGGTATGCTGGCAACGGTTATCAACAGCTTAGGACTGAGTTCTGCTTTGGTGGCTGCCGGAGTAAAGGCTCGTGTACTGACAGCTATCCGCATGGAACCCATCGGTGAGTTCTACACCAAATGGAAAGCCATCGAAGCCATGGAAAACGGTGAAGTAGTCATCATGTCTGCCGGAACCGGAAATCCGTTCTTCACAACTGATACCGGTTCATCCTTGCGTGGTATCGAAATTGAAGCTGATGTCATGCTGAAGGGTACCCGTGTAGACGGTATCTATACTGCCGATCCGGAAAAAGATCCGACAGCTACCAAGTTCGATGAAATCACTTACGATGAAGTTCTGGCACGTGGCTTGAAAGTAATGGACCTGACAGCTACTTGTATGTGTAAGGAAAACAACCTGCCGATTATTGTATTCGACATGGATACGGTAGGTAACCTGAAGAAAGTGATATCAGGCGAAAATATTGGAACAATGGTGCATCCTTGATACAAGACTATTCAATAGTGTTAAGATAGAAAAATTTAACCCGCAAAGAATCGTTGAAGCAATAGATTCTTTGCGGGTTATTTTTTACATTCTTCTATATGCAACTCCTTCTTAGACTTATCAATCGGAGTCGAATAACTAAAGGCGCTTAACTGATTTTTTTAGCTTTTTATATAAGCCTTAGGAGAAACTCCGGTTTTCCTTTTAAAATACTTTCCAAAGAAAGACTGATTAGCAAAATTCAGCATGTCACACACCTGTTGTACCGTATATTTATTACTTTTCAATAATGCTTTTGCCTCCAAAATCACATAATCGGCTATCCACTCGCTAGCCAATCTTCCGGTTACATTCTTTATTACTTGAGAAAGGTATTTCGGAGAAATACATAATACACCAGCATAATAGGTTATACTGCGTTCATGCATATAATTTTTCTGCACCGACTGCATAAAAAGTTTGTATATTTCCTGATTTCTATTGCATTCTAAAGAATTATCTGTGTTTTTCTTTCTTTGGACAAAATAATTGTAAGCACTGTACATCAAAACCTGTGCATAACCGTGCAAAATTCCTTCAAGAAAAATATTATTAGTTTCAGTCATTTTTGCCTTCATCTTTTTATATATATCCAATGCCTCATCAAGAAATTCTTCATCAAGATGAAACACAGGATTAGTATAAATATACTGCTGTATGGAAAGGGCTGTGTTAATATGTTTCACCACATTGAAAAGCTCATCGGAAAAAGCAATTACAACCATACGCGTATCCGGCAATAAGCTGCAAAATTCACCAATATTCCCCTTAAAAACAACGATTGCATCACCTGCACGTGCTTCAAAATCTTCCAAATTGATTTTAACCTTCATCCCTCCCGAAAGTACAATCAGACCTATTGTAAAAGATAATTTCATGGGATAATTGGCAAAAGATAAACTATTGGCATTTTCTTCATCTGCTACATCATCAAGGTTATCAATGAGTATGATTTTATTATCAATATGAAGTGCACCAGGCTGTGCCGACAAATCACTTAAATCCAGATTCAAAAAAACATTTTCTCTTTTCATGGAATATCAAATTATACCTTTCGAGGAACAAATATATAAGAAACAACTAACTATTCATAGATTTTCAATCCTTTAGACCAATTTACCATCCTTATCGGTGATAGTATAATACAAATAAATACACAATTTTGCATCAACAGAATGCATATTATCACCCAAAATCTATTAAGCATGAAAATAAAAAATTTATTCTATCTGCCGACATTACTGCTATTTATGCTAAGTTCATGCAGTCGACCCAACCAATCTTCTTTACCTATTCATAGTGTACAAGTCGTGAATCCGGTACCCTCAAGTAATACCACTACCCAAAGATATTCAGGAATAATCCGCGAAGCGCACGAAATCAGTCTTGGGTTCAAAACTGCCGGACAAATAAAAGGCATTTACGTAAAAGAAGGTGATCAGGTAAAAAAAGGCGAACTACTTGCCGAACTTGACAACGCAGATTATCTGCTTGGAGTAGAAGCCTTGCAGATACAATACGATCAACTGAAGAGTGAAGTGGCAAGAACAAGAAAGCTGTTTGATCAGAAAAGTGTCTCTGCCAATGATTATGAGAAAGCTTCTGCCGGACTGAAGCAGCTTGGGGTTCAACTGCAAGTGAACAAGAACAAGCTAAAGTATACCAAACTGTACTCACCGACAGACGGATATATTCAGTCGGTCAATTTTTCTCCAGCAGAAATGGTTGATGCGGGTACTGCAATATTCACGTTTTTGGATGTTTCGCATCTGGAAGTTAAAACAGATTTACCGTCAAAAACATTGAAAGTTATTAATAATGCAGTAAGATACGAATGTATAATTCCATCTGAAAAAGAATCACAAGTATATCAAGTATATCCTATGGATTTTGTAAGTCTATCGCCGAAAGCCGACGGAAATCAGCTATACCAGCTATGCCTAAAATTTAGAGAAAAACCGGAAAAAGAAATTACTCCAGGGATGAACGTTGAAGTATGTCTGACTATCAATAATGAAACAGACAGTATCGGTGGATTTGAAATACCTGCATGCGCAATCTTTAAAAGTAGTGGCAACTCGTGTGTATGGGTGTTGAAAGAAGATTCTACCATAGAAAAAAGGGTTATAACCATGGATGATCATTTTTCTGGAGAAAAAATCACAGTAATAAAAGGTCTGAATGGCACAGAAAAGATAGTACGTGCAGGAGTAAACTCACTGCAAGAGGGTGAAAAAGTAATAGTCATCAAACAACCGGAAAAAACGAATGTCGGAGGACTGATATGATAAGAATTACAAAATACTTCATGAAACGACCCATACAATTCTGGTCGTTTGTAACAGCTATCATAATAGCTGGAATACTTTCCTTCATCCAGATGCCCAAGCTTGAGGATCCGGCAGTTTCCGCCAAGCAAGCCATGGTGATAGTGCCCTATCCGGGAGCAAGTGCACATGAAACAGAGCTTAAAGTAGCGCTTATGATGGAGGAAGAATTACGTGCACTACCCGACGTAAACAAGATAAAGACTGAATGCAGAAACGGAATGGCTATGTTTACAGTGGAGTTCCAGATGACGGTTCTTACAAAAGATCTGGACAACATTTCGATTTACTGCGCCGTAAGGTAAACGATGCATCTGCCAGATTGCCGCAAGGATGTTACGATCCTATAGTCATAGATGACATGATGGACGTTTACGGCATCTTTTATGCATTTACTGCCGACGGATATGATTATCCGGAAATGTATCAATATGCCCGACTGATAAAGCGTGAACTTTCCGGTGTAAAAGGGGTCAAACGAGTAAACATTGCCGGCAACCGTGACGAAGTGATAAACATCACTCTGTCTAAAGAACAGATATCCAGAAATGGAATAATACCGGCACAAATTATGTCCACACTGCAAGGTGCTTGCAAAACTGTAAATGCAGGGAAGTATCAGAGCGGCAATGAACTCATTCCTATTTACGTAGACTCTGAAAGCAAGGACGAAAATGATATAAAAAACCTTCTGATACAGACCATCGACGGCAAGACTCTAAGGCTGGGAGATATAGCCAAAATAGAAAAGACATACTCCCAACCTCAAAGAAACGGCTTCTTCGTCAACGGCAAGCCCGCACTTGCCATCTGTATAGCCATGGAGTCGTCAGCAATAGTCCCCGATGTAGGAAAAGCAGTAGACAAACGTCTCGAGGAAATCATGCAAAGCATTCCTGCTGGAATGAGAACCGAAAAGATTTTTTTTCAGCCAGACAAGGTTGAGGATGCAATCTATTCATTCATGTGGAATCTGATTGAGTCTGTATTGATAGTAATACTCGTACTGATATTCACTATGGGATTCCGAAGTGGTCTGATCATCGGCTTCGGTCTGATTCTTACTGTAGCTGTCTCATTCCCGATTCTGTTAGTGTGCGGCACGACCTTGCAACGTATTTCGCTTGGGGCATTCATCGTGGCAATGGGTATGCTCGTAGATAATGCCGTGGTGATAATGGATGGTATTCTCATCGACAAGAAACGTGGGCTTCCCCCCAAAAAATACCTTTATAGAATAGGTCAGAACACAGCCATGCCTTTACTTGGTGCCACAATAATTGCAGCCTCTACATTCTTGTGTGTTTACCTTTCACCAGACTCGGCTGGTGAATATGCCGGCGATCTGTTTCTCGTCCTTTGTGTCAGTCTACTGGCAAGCTGGGTACTGGCCCTCGTTCAGGTACCGGTATGTGCCAGAACATGGTTACCCATCAGAGAACGTACCGCTGGCAATGACCAGGGAGCAGTCATGAATTCACCGATACACAAATTTATACGCAATACCATATCGAAACTGATAGGATATAAGAAAATAACCATCGGCATTGCATTCGCAATCCTTATTCTATGCATTGCCGGAATGGGAAAAGTAAAAAACTTGTTCTTTCCAGATTTCGACTATAAGCAATATGTGATAGAATGTTTTTTCCCTTCTGCCACCAGTCCCGATGTAGTGCGCGACAACCTGCTGGACATGAGTAATCTGTTATCCCAACGTAAGGATATAGAAAGAATAGCAGTCAGTCAAGGAAGTGCCCCTGCACATTACTGTCTTGTCAGACCTATGACATCGGGAGGTGACTGTTACGGCGAATTGATTATTGACTGTAAGGACTACAAAACAGTAGTGAAACAGATACCCGAAGTAAGACGTATGCTAAGAGAGAAATATCCTGACGCATACATTCGTTGCAGAAAATACAATTTTTCCATTTCCACATCGCATACGGTAGAAGTGGAATTTGCAGGTCCGGATCCGGCTGTATTAAAAGAATTGAGCAACAAAGCTGAGGACATAATGAGAAGATGCAAATATGTCGATCCATATTCTGTACAGAACAACTGGAAGCCATACTCAAAATCGTATGTAGTAAAATATTTACAACAAGATGCACTGCGTTCGGGAATAGGCAGAAGTGACATAGGCAATGCGCTGATGGCTGCAACCGACGGTATGCCGGTAGGAATGATCACCAACCAGGATAAGACTATCGTAGTGAATATGCTCGTGCGAAACGAAGACGGAAGTCGCATAAGCGATTTGAACGACATACCCGTATGGAGCATGATGAACCTGCATCTTTCGAACGATGAACTTAACTCTGCTATCTCAGGTGGAAAAGGCATGAGCGAACTTCAAGACAAGATCTTCCGCTCCACACCGCTCAGCCGCGTAACAAAAGGAATCACTATGGAATGGGATGAAGATGTTGTCATGCGCCTGAACGGACAAAGGGTGATTGAAGCTGAATGCGATCCTAACTCAGAAATAGACGAGGCAACTCCGGCAAAAGTAGTGGAATCGATAAAGAAAGATGTCGAAGCCATTGAACTGCCGGCAGGATATAGCATGAGATGGGTGGGCGAAGGAGAGTTACAAAAAGATGCCATTACTAACCTTATGAAATATGTACCGCTGACGATCTTCATAATCCTTGCCATCCTTCTGCTATTGTTCAACAGCTGGAAGAAGGTTTTCCTTATTCTGATATGTTTCCCGTTTGTATTCTGCGGAATCGTTCCGTCATTATTGATCACAAACCAGCCAATGACATTCATGGCTATAATCGGTATGATGGGACTGATAGGCATGATGGTGAAAAATGCAATTGTACTGGTGGACGAAATAAACAGGTTACAAACGGAAGAAAAGAAATCTCCGTACACCGCCGTAGTGGAAGCCACCGTGTCAAGGGTAAGACCTGTACTGATGGCATCTCTCACGACGATAGTAGGCATGCTGCCGCTCGTTACAGACCCGATGTACAATTCCATGGCGATTACCATCATGGGAGGACTGGCAGTAGGAACCCTCATAACACTGATATTACTGCCTATTTTCTATACGGTACTTTTCAATATCAAAAAAATATAGATAATGTAGTGCTCACCTTCTAACAATAAATAAAAAGATATGAGAGATAAATTTTTTCAACTATTATTGACAGCAGCTATAATATTTACGCAACAGGGTAATCTCAAAGCCCAGGAAGCGCTCAAACTAAGTCTGACTTCATGCCGGGAAATGGCTTTATCACAAAGTGAATCTCTGCAGCAGGCCGAATACAAATATCAGCAGTCGCGTCTTGATAAACAAATAGCAAGTAGTGCATTCCTTCCCAAATTCGAGGCCTCGGCTACCGGAACATACGTTTTTCCAGATATAGACATGATGGGTATGGAATTGAGAATGCGTGGTACATATATGGCAGGAATAACGCTTACGCAACCACTATACACAGGAGGGAAGATCATGACAGGAAAAAAACTGTCTAAGCTGGGAGAATCTATAGCTGCCGAACAGAAAAGGATGACAATGATGGATGTCTTGGTAGAAACCGACAATGCATACTGGACATTAATAGCTGTCAGACAAAAAGTCGCCATGCTGGAAAGCTACAAAGAACAGATGGACTCACTGTTTGCTCAAGTGAAAACTGCCGTCGAAGCCGGACTAGGCACAGAGAATGAACTGCTGCGGGTTGAGGCAAGCAGAAGTGACATCTTATATCAGATGCAAAAAGCAAAAAACGGAGAGGACTTATGTCGCATGTCACTATGCAGAATTACCGGGCTCGATTCAAGTACAAAACTTGAACTAACAGACACAACGATATACGTAAAGGAACCTGGATTACTGACAGCCGACATCAACGAACGCCCAGAATTTAACCTGTTAAAACATCAAGTAAACGTCACACAACAACAAATACAGATGTCACGGGCAGACATGTTGCCGACGATAGGACTCGTAGCAGGGTATACTTATTACGGCAATATCAAACTGAACAGCCTGGTCGATGCAGGAAACGGAACAATGATGCCGTATTCACAGGAATTTCGAGATGGATTAGGAGCTGTAATGCTGTCTGTAAAAATTCCCATATTCGAATGGGGAGCCAATCTGAAGAAAGTGAAAAAAGCGAAACTTGATTTCAAGAACGCAACATTAGAATTAAGCAGAAATTCACGGCTGATGAATCTGGAAGCACAAAGTGCTTTAAAGAATATTTACGATGGCTACCAACTGATCCAGACTGCTGAGATCGGACTGAAACAGGCAGAAGAAAATTTGAGAGTTACCAATAACAAATACAATGTTTCGATGGCACTGCTTACCGACCTGCTCGATGCACAATCGCAATGGAAACAAGCCAAAAGCAATCTTATCGAAGCACAAACGCAGTATAAAATTTATGAAACGAACTATTTGAGGGCTATCGGGAAACTCGATCCGACATCTTCTCCCAATGCCCTACAATAAATAGAACAATAATTTATTTTTAACGGAATAATATATGGTATTACGAAATCTTTTGTTAGAGTAACTCTCCTTTTCAGGTTCTTTTCTTTGAAAGCGTTACGTCCCTGCCCTTTCCGGTTTACTTTATTCCATCGTCAGACGGACTACCTCACAATTATTCATGTGCGGCACAGTAGTAAGCTGGTCGACAGGTATGCCTGCCAGCCGAGCCCGCAGCGAACGGTTTATCAGGCCGTGTGCTACCACCAAGATGCATTTTTCTTCGTAGTGCTGCCGGATATATTCCAGACACTTGCCTGCACGTTCGTAAAGCATTTCACGTGTTTCGGCATCGGCAGGCAAATGCGTCCGGTCTACCGAATCCAGCGGGAGACCGGTCCAGATTCCCCAGTCTATTTCACGCAACAAAGGCGTTGTCTGCCACGGCAGATTTCTGTCGCCTACAGCCAGACGAACCGTATCGATCACCCGCTGCAAATCGCTGCTGAGGACAGCATCCAGTGGAATATCCCGCAGCCGATTACCCAATTCTACCGCCTGCTGCTTTCCCTCTTCCGTCAGATGTCCCGGCAGGTGTCCCTGAAAAATGCGACTGATATTTTCTTCCGTCTGCCCGTGGCGGGCTAAGTATATCGTAATCATAAAAGCACAGTATTAAAATCACCTAAAACTACACGGAGTTGACGCTCGATGCAGTCTGCCTGCATGCCTGCGCCAACTCCGTATCATATTTATCATCGTTCCGATTAATCTTCCATCAGCTTGCGGTAACGGACGAGCTTCGGTTCTACGTTACCCATACGCTTCATCTTGTTTTCCTCATATTCTGTATACGAACCTTCGAAGAAGAACACTTCGCTGTTGCCTTCGAATGCAAGGATGTGTGTACAGATACGGTCGAGGAACCAACGGTCGTGACTGATGACTACCGCACATCCGGCAAAGTCTTCCAGACCTTCTTCGAGCGCACGCAGCGTATTCACGTCGATATCGTTGGTCGGCTCGTCCAGCAACAATACGTTACCTTCTTCCTTCAGCGCCATGGCAAGATGCAAGCGGTTGCGTTCACCACCCGAAAGCATGCCGCACAACTTTTCCTGATCGGAACCCGAGAAGTTGAAACGGCTCAGATAAGCACGGGCATTCACGTCGCGGTTTCCCATACGCAATAAATCGTTTCCGCCGCTGATGACCTGATATACCGTTTTGTTCGGGTCGATATCCTTGTGCTGCTGGTCTACGTAAGCCACCTTCACTGTTTCTCCAACTTCAAACTCTCCTCTGTCCGGTTTTTCCAGTCCCATAATCAGGCGGAACAAAGTAGTCTTACCGGCACCGTTCGGACCAATCACGCCCACTATACCGTTAGGCGGCAGCATAAAGTTCAAGTCGTCGAACAGCAGCTTGTCGCCATACGCCTTTGCCACATGCTTTGCTTCGATAACCTTGTTTCCCAGACGCGGACCGTTCGGAATGAAGATTTCCAGTTTCTCTTCCTTTTCCTTCACATCCTCGTTCAGCAACTTATCGTAAGAGTTCAGACGAGCCTTACCCTTTGCCTGACGTGCCTTCGGTGCCATACGTACCCATTCCAACTCACGCTCCAGGGTTTTACGACGCTTGCTGGCAGTCTTTTCTTCCATTTCCATACGCTTGGTCTTCTGCTCCAGCCAGCTCGAGTAATTTCCCTTCCATGGAATACCCTCGCCACGATCCAGTTCCAAAATCCATCCTGCCACATGGTCGAGGAAGTAACGGTCGTGTGTTACAGCGATAACCGTACCCTCGTACTGCTGCAAGTGCTGTTCCAGCCAGTCGATGCTCTCGGCATCCAAGTGGTTGGTCGGCTCATCGAGCAACAAGATGTCCGGTTTCTGCAACAACAGACGGCAGAGAGCCACACGGCGACGCTCACCTCCCGACAGATTCTTCACCGGCTGGTCTTCGGGTGGACAGCGCAACGCATCCATCGCACGCTCCAGCTTACTGTCAAGGTTCCACGCATCGGTTGCATCAATGATATCCTGCAATTCTGCCTGACGGGCAAACAAGGCATCCATTTTTTCCGGATCCTCATAATACTCCGGCAAGCCGAACTTATTGTTTATTTCTTCGTATTCGGCAAGCGTATCGACTACACTCTGTACGCCTTCCATCACTACTTCCTTTACGGTTTTGGTATCGTCAAGATGAGGTTCCTGAGCCAGATAACCGACGGAATATCCCGGAGAGAATACCACCTCTCCCTGATAGTTTTTATCCAGACCGGCTATAATCTTCATCAGGGTAGACTTACCCGACCCGTTCAAACCGATAATACCGATCTTCGCTCCGTAGAAAAAAGATAGGTAGATGTCTTTCAAGACTTGCTTATTGTTCTGGAATGATTTGCTCACTCCGACCATGGAAAAGATAATCTTTTTATCGTCTGCCATACTCTTTTATTGTTATTTTGATTGATAATGTTTTACAAAATAGCGATGGATGTATAACTGATAAAACAGGAATCCGACTATACAAACACCTAAAGCTATCCGATACGGACTTACGCCTTCTATCTGACAAGCATATTGTGAAATCCATATTCCAAGCATGATACCTGCCTCCCACAACAGTTGGTATGTATGATAACCGGTACCCCGTTCGCAATGCAAAGGCAACAAGATCATCATCCGCAGGAACTGCCCGATAGAGAAGCCCAGTCCCAGTCCCAACAGCAGTCCGGCCCCATAAAGACTTTTGCCCATATCCGAGCTACAGAGCACCGCCAGACCCACTCCTGTAAGCAACTGTCCGATCAGAACCTGTATCCGTCCGTTCATCGGGTTGGTAAAGACCTGCCTGATAAGTAAATATATCAGAAATCCACCTCCTATGCAAAGATAGAAAAAAGCATCGGAAATCCTAATGAAAAGTATACCCAAAACGACGGGAACTGCCATCATATTTATTCCCGGAAGCAATGTCCGGAAAAGAATAAACCTGTCGAACGAACACAGCGGCAGGTCGAGAGGTGCGCGGAAACAAACATTCACCATCGAAACCAGTACGATGGAAACCGCACACAGAAAAGCCGAAACATACAGCAAAGAGGTAAAGCTCAGGTAACCATCTCCCTCTATTCCAACAATCATTCCCACCAGCAAACCGATGATGGACGACCAAGTAAATACCCGGTTGGCCTCATTACGTTTGTTGCTGGGTGTCACATCAATGGCGAGCGTACTGCCCGTAGCCATCAGGACAATGCCAAACAACGCTCCCTGCAAGATACGCAGTGCCACTACCATCCCTACCGAAGTAACATAAGGATACAGCAGTCCTACCAATGCCAGCAACGCCATACTCCGGGTGCACACATTCTTCCGGCTAAACGTATCGACCAAGTAATTATTGAAAGCCCCGGGAAGGAACAGAGCAATTCCGAATATAGCCGTTACTCCCGCAGCCTGTAACCCAGTACAGTTCCAGGCTTGAATCATCCACTGATGAATCAGAGGGAATAACATGTAAACCGCTATATAGAGTAATATGTTTGCTGCAATCAATAAAGAAAAATTTCTATTCCACAGCATATTGATGTAATAACGGTAAAAACAACAATCAATATTGTTCGGCTTCGTTCGGGAAATCACACGATTTCACGTCAGCCACATAGCGACCGATAGCATCGGTCATCACCGTATGCAAGTCGGCATAACGGCGCAAGAAACGCGGACTGAAGCCTTTGGTCATACCCAACATATCGGCTACTACCAATACTTGTCCGTCTACGGCTCCACCAGCTCCGATACCGATAACCGGGATGGTCAGTTCGGAAGCCACACGTGCTGCCAGATCAGCAGGAATTTTTTCCAGAACCAGTCCGAAACAGCCAGCTTCTTCCAGCAAATGAGCGTCACGAACGAGTTTTTCGGCCTCTGCATCTCCTTTGGCACGTACGCCATAAGTACCATATTTATTGATAGACTGAGGCATCAATCCCAGATGTCCCATCACCGGCATGCCTGCACCGATTATTTTACGGATGGTGTCGATGACTTCTTCTCCGCCTTCCAACTTCAGTGCATCCGCTCCCGTTTCCTTCATGATGCGGATAGCATTACGCACTCCGTCGAAAGGATCGGCCTGATACGATCCGAAAGGCATGTCGACTACAACAAGCGCACGTTTCACGCCACGCATAACCGACTTGCCGTGATATATCATCTGGTCTATTGTTATAGGCAATGTAGTTACATTACCCGCCATCACATTCGAAGCAGAATCACCTACCAAAATTACATCCACTCCTGCCCCGTCTACAATCTGGGCAATCGTATAATCATAAGAGGTCAACATGGA
>ULQU01040954.1_pt1 | contig 11685 bp, 9 predicted proteins | sample 1954841 | NCBI WGS metagenome assembly ULQU01 (sample SAMEA4835664, study PRJEB28245) | human gut metagenome | biome: gut microbiome; material: fecal sample | place: Denmark | collected 2008
GGTCTGACCTTTTTTTGTGCCCATAGGCGAACGGCGCGCGGAAGGCGGGGCACAGACGCAATTGCCGTCTGCCCTTGAAGAGCCGCGCAGACAACCACCCCAAACCCCTCCTTGACAGGAGGCGGCGTTATCACCGCGTGTATAGACAGCCACCCCAAAACCCCTCCTTGAGAGGAGGGGCTTCCGATGAACCATCTACAGGCCAAAGGTCAGATTCACAAGGTCTGACCTTTTTTTGTGCCCCTCGGCGAACGGCGCGCGAAGGCGGGCGTCGGGTGACTGGCTTCGGTTTCGGTGTAAAGTGTAAAATGCTATCTTTGCACTCTGTTTCTATCAGTTTTGTTGACTTGTATTGATTTAGCATACATGAGCATGAAGCCTATTTTCTATGCGGCGGTGCTGCTTGCGTTCACGACGCTCAGACTGAACGCGCAAAGCTTTTCTGATGTGGCAGATAGCTGCTATTTTTATCTTGAACAGGGCGATACTGCTTCGTTTGGCAGAACCTGCGACCGATTGCCCGATGCGTATGAGAGAACCTATAATGCCGAATTATATTCCATCGCCATGGAGTTGACCGGGATAAGAAACATGGACCAGGGAATTCGGTTGCTGCTGCTCGATGCCCGGAAGAAGGACAGGGATGTCTCCCAAATCAGGCGGATGATGGAGCAGATAGACTGCCGAAATGCCAGCCGTGTCGCTGAAATTATTGACCGATACGGTTGGCTTGCCCCTGAGGAGGTCGGCTATGAAGCCAACGAGGCTCTGTTCCTGTGTATACAGCACACTCAGGACTCGTTGATTCAAAATAAGTACCTGCCGGTTCTGAGAGATGCGGTCCAAAGCGGTGCGGCCGAGGGGTGGCAATACGCCTTTCTCACGGACCGATGTCTCATGAATCGGGGCGAGCGGCAAATCTATGGTACTCAGCGGATAGCCAAAGGTGGGGTCGATTATCTGGTGCCGTTGCAGGATGCAGAGCGGGTTGATTCACTGCGTGCGAGCTTAGGTATGGAGCCCTTGCAGGTGTATATGTCGGATTGCGGCTTGGAGCAGGGCTGGAGTATGGAGTACTACAAAACCCATTTACGGCTGCACGAGTCAATCTTTGACTCATGGTACAGGCACCGGCGCGATGCTTTACAGGTCGATAAATAACCTGTTTTGGGCATGATATCCGGAAATGGGTTTGCGTCAAAGGCAACAAAAAAGGGGCTTTCAAGCCCCTTTTTTGTTATTCATGGTCCGGACAGCCGTCGCCGGGATGGTGCTCGAGCACCGTGTGGGGGACGACACCGTGGGTCAGGAGCTGAATCGGGCAGTCGTAGTTGCGCAGCTGCTCCTCGGTGATGCGGTTCGAATGGTGGCGGTGCACCTGACGGTTGACGCAGACAATCTCCTTGACGACGCTTGTGATGGTTCCGATGTCGTGCGAAACCATCACAATCGCCATGCGGCTGTTCAGCTCATGGAGCATGTGGTAGAGCTCCTTTTCGAACTTGTTGTCGACGAAGTTGGCCGGCTCGTCGAGTATCAGCAGCCTCGGGTCGGAGATGATGGCCCGGCAGAGCAGTGCCCGCTGCATCTGTCCGCCCGAGATTTCGCCAATCGGGTGGTGCGCCACCTCACCGATGCCCGCAGCCTCGAGCAGCGCAAGGGCCTTGGCCCGGTCTTCGCGCGTGTAGCGGGAGCGGAAGCCGCGGCGTCCCTGGAGCCCCGAGAGGGTCGTTTCGACCACCGAAATGGGGAATGAGCGGTCGAAGTTCGAGAGCTGCGGCATGTAGCCAATCAGCCGCTCCTTGCCGTGGAAGAGCTCCGGAGCCAGCGTGATGGTGCCGCGATAGGGTACCGTGCCGAGAATCGCCTTGACCAGCGTGGTTTTGCCGCCTCCGTTGGGGCCGATGATGCCGATGAAGTCGTCGTCGGCGATGTCGAGGTTGACGTTGCGGAGCGCCTCGTAGCCGTCGTAGCTGACGCTCACGTTGCGCATGGAGACAAGGTTCATGGGCGGGCGGTGATTTGGTCGGTGATTTCGGCGATGTTCGCCAGGACATCCTCGCGCAGCGGGTCGATGGCGACGCTCGTGGCATTGAGGTCGCGGGCGATGATTTCGACGGCCGATGCCGGGAACTGGCTCTGGTAGAGGATGCGGGTGATGCCGTCGGCCCGGGCCTGTTTGATGATGCGGGTCAGCTCTCGGGCCGAGGGCTCCTTGCCCTCGTTCTCGATGGCCACCTGGCGGATGCCGTAGTCGCGGGCGTAGTAGGTGAGGGCCGGATGGTAAATCAGGAAATAGCGCGTTCCGGCCGCCTTGAGCCGACTGCCCACCTGGCGGTCGAGCTGTTGCAGGGCCGCCTGCAGTTTGCCGTAATTAAGCGTGTATTTTGTCGAATCGGGATAGGCGGCATGAATGGCTTCGTAGGCGTTTGCTGCCATCTGCTGGAGTGCGCGCGGCGAGGTCCAGATGTGGGGGTCGACGCCGAGGGCATGTTCGTGGCCGTCGTGGTGGTGTGCACAGCTGCCCTCAATCAGCTCGATGCCGCGGCTCAGGTTGACGACGCGCTGGGGCTCCTCGAGCTTCGAGAGCAGCGAGTTCTCGAAGTCGATGAGTCCCACGCTGAAAATCTGTCGTGCGCGGTTCATGCGGGCGAACTGGCGCGGCGTGGGTTCGAAGGTTTCGGGGCTCGCTCCGGCGGGAACAAGCACCTCGATGTCGAAATCAGAGCCGACGATGCCGCCGATGATAGTGCGCAACGGCAGAATCGAGACGACCATCGTGCGGTCGTCCGTCCGGGGTGTTTCGCCGCACGCGGCCAGCAGCAGGGTAGTGACGAGTAGAAGGAGGTATTTTCTCATGGTGGATGTTTCTTGCGACAAAGATAAGAAAAAACCGCGGTTGCCGCACTCCGGGTTGCGTATGTCTTCCGGTTGCATCGCTGGTGTCCCCGGTTTGTGCGCATAGGGTGTAGGTCCTCTTCAATTTCGCCGCGGCTGTGTTTCATGCGGTTGGCGGGTGGGTTCGTGGCGGCTGGCTCCGACGGCGCTCAGTATCAGCCACGGCTCGACGAAGAGGTTGATGAGCACATGGGCCGCCACGGCAGGCAGCAGATTGCGCCCCGCTGCGACGTAGACTACTGCGAGCAGCAGGCCCAGTGCTGCGGTCGAGGCCGCCGAGGCTGTCCCTGTACGCAGGTTTCCGCCCAGGAGCGACCACGAGAGGTGTATCAGGCCGAAGGCAAGGGCCGAGAGCACGATTTGCAGCAGCGCGCACGCTCCGTTGCCTTGGAGCCAGTCCATCAGCATCTGACGGAAGAGGGCCTCTTCGACGATTCCGCCCGCAAATCCGGCATAGATGCCCAGCCATTTGAGCAAACATTTGAAACAGAGAATGTTATGTTGGACTTCGGGTATCATGCGGGCCGTATAGGCAATGTAGCCGGCGGCCGTTGCCGCGGCCAGGAGCCAGGCGTAGGGTAGGACCTCTCCGGAACCGCTGAAGCCCAGATGGTTCAGGAATTTCTCGGGGCCGTTCATGCACCAGATGACAATGAATGTGGTCATGAAGGCCGCTGTTGCAGCGAGTACAATGGCTGCGGTTCTTCTTTGTCGGTGGTCGTTCGATTTTTCCATTTTTTATCGCAATTCGGTGATTTGCTGTGTGGTCCGGTCTTTATGCGGGGTTCAGGTCGTATCTTTCTTTGTTAATATTAATAAGTTTATAATATAAACCAAAACATTTTGCTTTTTTTGTTTGAAAGGGGAGTTTTTGTGCTTGCAGCAGCCCTTTGCGCGGTTGGTGAGGGAGCTTTTGCAAGTGAGGACACTCCAGCTCCTTGAGTTTGAACCGTGTAATGCTCATTGTTGCAACCGGGCGCTGTTGAGCGTATAATGGCGGCGTATGTTGCTGTGGATGAGTCTGTTTTGAGCTGTGAGGATTGTGGGGCTTTACCTGTCCGCGGCTGGCGCCATATTTTATACGCGCAATGCTCCTTGTATATGTGTGTCCGTCAGCCGTTTTGCGCGATTACGTTCGGGCAAAAAAGTGTTGGTTTTCAATGCATCGGGTTCTCTGCACCTGGTTTGCCAATCCGGAGGGACCGGTGTCGGGTTCGAGTAGGCTATTCCCTATTTACCCGTTAATAATTTAACATAATGTAAATATTAATTCATTTCTCGTCTGCTGCGAATCCCTCCGGCGTTCCGTATTTTGCCGAATCGCATTGTCCCTGGCTGTTGCGTCTCCTGCCAAATATGACTATATTTGTGTATGGATGTTAAATATCCTTGGATTTCTTTTGGCATGACTCTTTATCTTCAACAGCAATAATTCCGACCAATGAAAAGGAACCTGTTCACATCTTCGGCCGTATTTCTCTTTTCGGCTTTGACCCTTGCATGCTGTGGCGGCAGCTCCGTTCAATCGCCTTCGACCGAGGAGGCCCGGGCTGCGTTGGTACTCCCTGAGGCGCCCGACAGCGCGCAGCGCTCCGCTGCGGTACAGGCCGCCCGGATATGGGGCTTTGTCAAGTACCACCATCCGGCATTCGCCAGGAAATCGCTGAATGCCGATGCCGAGTATTTCACGCTGCTGCACCGTATTATAAATGCGCCGGACTCGGCTCGCAACGCGGTGTTCGCGGAGTGGATTGCCGCATTGGGACCTGTTTCCATGCGTTCCAACAGCAGCGTGAAGTGCGAAGTCTTCAACGATTTCGCATGGATTTACGACACGCTGCAGCTGGGTGCGCCCCTGAGCCGCATGTTGGCTGAAATCCGTCAGGCGGACCCGGGCAAAAACAGATATGTGGAGCAGACCTCTGTCAACGTCTCATACATCGAGCCGGAATATACGGATATTCCGGACGAAGACATCGCATACAGACTGCTCGGTGTGGCTAAATTCTGGAACGCCGTCGACAGCTACTCCCCGAACCGCAATCTGACGGACCGCCCGTGGGACGAGGTGCTTCGCGACTATACGGCCATGGCATTCGACTCCTCGGTCGACTTCATGGCGCTCTACTCCCGCATGGTATCCGAACTGTGCGACTCGCATGTCAATTCGTGGTTTATTCCGCTCTTCGGGGGCCGCTTCGTCCCCGTCGTGTGCCGCTTCGCCGGGGAGCGACTCTTCGTTACGGACACCTGTACGCTTGTGCCCAATGATTTCCGCGTCGGGGACGAGATTCTCCGTATCGACGGCAAAAGCCCGGTCGAACGTTTGGCGGAACTCGCGCCCTACATGTCCTGCTCCAACCGTGCTGCGCTCATGCGCGACGGCTCCTATGCATCGCTGCTCACGGCGAAGGAGGAGGTGCAGCTCGAGTATCGGAGCCGCGGGGAGCTCCGCACGTCGACCCTCTCCACGGTCGATGGCGAGCATTTTGTCGGACGGATATACGCGAATCTGTATTCGCCCCAAAAGCCGACGTTCGAAGAGGTGGCCGACGGCATCGCCTGCATCCGTATCGGCTCGCTTACGTGCGACGATGAACCCGAGCTTGAGGAGCTGCTGAAGAGGTACGACAAGCTGATTATCGACCTGCGTGCATATCCAGCCGAGTACGATGTAATCCACAAGCTGCTTCCGGAGTATCTCTTTCCCGAGGCCCGGGAGGCAGTTGCCGTGCTGCTGCCTCAGGCCGACACTCCGGGAACCGTCGTACGTCGGGTCGAGTCGACGGAGCGGAGCTCCGATTCCGGTCGGCTTTTCCGGGGGCAGATTGTGCTGTTGGTCGATGCCAGCTCGCAGTCGATGTCCGAGTATTTCACAATGTTCCTGCAGACCATTCCGGGCGTCGTGACCATTGGCAGCCAAACGGCCGGCGCCGACGGAAACGTAACGCGCATCCAGCTGCCCTATGCGTCATTCAGCCTCACCGGTCTCGGTGTCTGCTATCCCGACGGGCTGAACGCTCAGCGTCGCGGTGTGAAGATTGACCGTGTGGTCGAACCGACTGCCGAGGGGTTGATGCAGGGTCGGGACGAACAGATGGAGGCGGCAATCGACTGTCTGAACGGGGCTCGTATCTGAAAAGTGCGCCCGTAACCATAAAATGAAAAGGAGGGAATCATTTCGATTTCCTCCTTTTTTATTATCGCCTCCAGATTGCACCCATCCTGTACGGATTGATGCCTGTACCGTTGTGAGCCGATGTCTGGCCTGCATGAATTTTCTGCCCGGATAATCAGGATGTAACGGGGTTCTTTCCCTGTTTTCCGCCCGATTTTAACCCTCCGTGTTTGCGATATTCAGAGTCGTTCCGACCGGTTGCCGGAATTATCGCTCCGACGGCGTGTAACTTTCGAAGGTGTGGTCGTCGTAGAGGATAACGATGCGGCGCACCGATCCGTGTCCGCGCAGGGCAACCTGCTGCAATGCCTCTGAGGTGAGGGCAGCCGACGATGCTCCGGCTGATGCGGTCGATGGCGTTGCGATGGAGGCGTCTCCAGCCGCCGGACCGAAGAGCGTTGTCCCGGCCGGACTCTTCGCCCTGGTCTGACCGGCCGCTCCGGCTCCGATTCCTGTCCCGACTCCAACTTCGGGCGACCCGCCATTCACCGCCGCACCCGTTGCTGCGGCGGTCGTGTCACTCCGGTACATCGGCCCCTTGTCGAGCAGAAGCCAGTCGGGGCTGAGCCGGGGAAATTTCAGCAGCATCTTTTGCAGAAAATCGAAGCTGGGCTTGTTGCGCCCGGCCAGAATGTGGGAGATTCCCGCCGGATTGATTTCGAGTCTTTCGGCCAGCTGGCTTGGCTTCAAACCTTCACTTTTCATGATATCGAGCAATTTCTCCCTCATCAGCGTAATTTTTTACAAATATAAACACTTTTCATTTGTAAATCAAGAAAATTTGCTATTTGTAAAATGTCAATAACTGTTGATAATGTTTACAAATGGAAACAAATAAATTCCGTTAAAAGTTGCCCTTCGTTGTTACGTTTGTTTTTACTTTATACTGTATTAATTAAAATGCTCGTTTTCAGTGTAATATCAATGATAAAACCTTGTTGTGCGCCCTCTACGCCGGCGTGCTTGCATCTTCTATTGTTTTGGTTTATCGTTCGTTGATGTGAATTTCGTAAAATATTGATATTGTGAAGTATTTAATGGTGCATGTTTAGTGGTTTAACAGCGGTTGTAGCCGAGAAATTGCACCCGGATGAGCGTTTATCGATAATTTACAAATGTATATTATTAACAGGGTGAACAGCGTTACTATTCTTTACATATGTAATTACAACTGGAAAATACCCCTTTCACTGTTCTTTACAATTGTAAAATAAACACCTCCCTACCCTACTTTTTGCCCGATTTTTGCGTATTTAGCTCGGCTGTTCATATCTTTTATTTACAACTCTGCTTGCAACTAAGATTATGTTAAATAACAAAGAAGCGGAGCAGGATAGAGATATCCTACTCCGCTCAGGAATAATCAGTTACCGGTTTGTTAACAACCTACTCCCTGGAGAGCTTTTCCGCAATTTCGCGGAACTCTTCCGGAGTCAGTTGGAGCTTTTCGCGGTGAAAATCGACGTCGTTTTCGCTGTTCATCGGTATCAGATGGATGTGTGCATGGGGAACTTCGAGTCCCAGTACCACTACTGCCACCTTCCTGCAGGCGGTTTCCCGCTTGATTCGGGCTGCAACCTTCTTGGCAAAGAGCATCATGCCGGCAAGGGTTTCGTCATCGAGGTCGAAGATATAGTCGACCTCCTTCTTGGGAACGACGAGCGTATGCCCTTTGGCCAGCGGATTGATGTCGAGGAATGCGTAGTAGCGGTCGTCTTCGGCGACCTTGTAGGAGGGAATCTCCCCCGCAATGATGCGTGAAAAGATGGATGCCATAATCTGAATAGTGTTGAATGTTATCGTTTCCGTTGTCTTGATGCGGCACCGGGCGTCTATCCCGGTCTCTGTCCGGTGCGGTTCGCTCCGGCCGGGGCGGTTAGGCGCGTCGTGTGCTTCGTGTGCCTCTATGTGTTGCCTCTCTATGGGACGGTTTTGTGTCTCGCTTAACGGCTTCTTGCCGCGGGAGATTCTTCGCCGGTCCATCAGGTCGAAGGTCGGCAACCGGGGCTGTAGAAAAGCCCGTGGGCACCTCCCTGCCGAATCATCGGGTGCCGGTCAGCTGCAGGGTGCCTCGCCAGGCGTCGGCGCGCATCCCATGTCTGCGAGCCTCGGTTTTCCGCGCTTCATTCTTCCCGGGCGGTGCACCTCGTTGTTCGCTTCGCTCATCGAAGTCATGTTCATATAGACAGTTTGTCCGCGGCTCGGTTGTTTGGTGTTATGTTACTCCTCGAATTTGGGCTTCAGAATCTCGGCGTAAATGACCGCTTTGCGCAGGTCGAACTCCGCGACTATCTCATTGGCCGTCTCCTCCGTTTCCGGCAACCGTACGGGCTCCTTTTCGCGCATTGCCGCCATAACCTGCGGCTGGGCGGCCGATACGCTGCTGTGCCTGCGTTGGAGGCTTTCGCCCGCGTGCTGCAGTCCGTGTTGGGGAGATGCTGTTGCCGGCGTCTGCGACCGCGACGCAGCGGCCTGTTGTGCGGTCGCCCGTTGTGCAGCGGTCTGTTGCGTAGTGGATTTTGCGCCTCCGGTCGAGGGCGAAGTGGCCGGCCGACGGCTGCGTTGTTGCGGCAGAGGAAAACCCTCCGGCAGACCGCTGCCCGGGGGCGGATAGCGTGGAACGGTCGGATGGCCCTGCCCGGCGTTGCGCTCCTGCCCCTCTTCGGTCTCGTCGGCTCGCCGTGCAGCCCGCTTGCGGGCCTTTGAGAGCGCCGAAAAGCCCATCGATACGACGATGAACAGCAGCCAGAGTATGGGCGCGTAGTCTTCCATGGTCTCAGTTCATGGCTCGTTTGACGGTTTCGATGCCCTTGATTTGGCGGATGCGGTCCATGACGGCATTCAGGCCCTCGGCGTCCTTCACGTAGAGGCTGACGCTTCCCTCGAAGATGCCGTCGTGGCTGTGGATGTTCACCTCGCGGATGTTGATGTTGAAGTCGTCGCTGACGACCTTGGCCAAATCGAGCAGGATGCCCATCCGGTCGATGCCGCGGATTTCGGCCGTCACCAGGTAGGACATCGCCTTGTGTTGCGACCACTTGATTTCCTCCTTGACGATGTTGTTGCCGAACTGACTGGCCAGCCGGTTCAGCTCGTCGCAGGTTGCCTTGTGGACGATGATGTCGCCGCTGGCCGGGTCGCGGTAGCCCACGACCTTGTCGCCCGGAATGGGTTTGCAGCACTCGGCGATGCGGAACTGTGGTTCGGCCTCCACGTCGGGCGAAGGCTGTATCTCACCCGGCGACACGGGAGCATCGCCCTCCTCGGGCTCCTCCTTCTTGGGGATGAAGAGGGTCCAGAACTTGAGTATCTTGCTCTTCGAGTCGATCTTGAGGGTCTTCTCCAGCGTGTCGATGGTGACGATTCCCGCGCCGATTTTGCTGTAGAGCTCCTCCTTGTTGCGGCAGCCGTAGGCCGGGACGATTTTGCGCAGCACGCGGCCGCTGAGCTTGATGTTGAGCTCCTTCATCTTGTCGTCGAGCATCTGCATGCCGTGCTCGATGTTGTGCTGCCGCTCGCGCTTGAGGAAGCTCTTGATGGCCTGCTTGGCCTTGGCCGTCGTGACGATGTCGAGCCATTCAGGCTTGGGTCGGGCGTTGTCGGCCGTGATGATTTCAATCTGGTCACCGCTGTTGAGCGTCGTGGTGATGGGCTCCAGCTTGTGGTTGATTTTGGCGCTGATAGCGTTGTTGCCGATTTTCGAGTGGATGTCGTAGGCAAAGTCGAGCGCCGTGGCGCCGAAGGGCAACTTACGTGATTCTCCCTTTGGTGTAAATACCACTATTTCACTGGTGTACAGCGATAACTTGAAGTTGTCCAGGAAGTCGACGGCGTTCTCCGTCGGGCTGTTCAGCGCCGCCCGAATCTGCTTGAGCCACTTGTCGAACTCGTCCTCGTCCTGCGAGATGGTCGCATGCTTGTACTTCCAGTGGGCGGCGAATCCCCGTTCGGCAATCTCCTCCATGCGCTGCGTGCGGATTTGCACCTCGACCCATACGCCGTCAGGGCCCATGACCGTCGAGTGCAGCGCCTCGTAGCCGTTGGCCTTGGGCATCGAAATCCAGTCGCGCAGGCGGTCGGGTTTCGGGGTGTAGGTGTCTGTAATGGAGGAGTAAATCTGCCAGCACTGCGTCTTCTCGGAGGGGAACGGAAGCGGCTTGAAGACAATCCGGATGGCGAACAGGTCGTAGACCTCCTCGAAGGGTATCTGCTTGCGCTGCATCTTGTTCCAGATGGAGTAGACGCTCTTGACGCGGGCCGATATCTCGTAGTTGATTTTGTCGCGGTTGAGCGCCGCGATAATCGGGGCGTTGAACTTGTCGACGAACTCCTGGCGCGAGGCCTCCGATTCGCTCAGTTTGCGGGTGATTTCGGCGTACTCCTGCGGGAAGCGGTACTTCATGCAGAGGTCCTCCAGCTCGCTCTTGATGGAGTAGAGCCCGAGCCGGTAGGCCAGCGGCGCGAAGAGGTAGATGGTCTCGCTCGTGATTTTGATTTGCTTGTTGAGCGGCATCGAGCCGAGCGTGCGCATGTTGTGCAGGCGGTCGGCAATCTTGATGAGGATGACCCGCACGTCGTCCGAGAGGGTCAGCAGCACCTTGCGGAAGTATTCGGCCTGCTTCGAGGTGTCGGCGTTGAAGACGCCCGACATCTTGGTAAGGCCATCGACCATCGAGGCGATTTTGGGGCCGAAGATGCGCTCCATGTCCTCGACGGTGTACTCCGTATCCTCCACCACGTCGTGCAGCAGTGAGGCGACGACCGACTTGACGCCCAGGCCAATCTCCTCGATGACTATTTTGGCTACTGCAATAGGATGCAGGAGATAAGGCTCGCCGGAGCGGCGCCTTACCCCCTGATGGGCCTCTTTGGCGAGGAAAAATGCACGTTTAATCAGATTCCAGTCTTCGTCGTTCTTGCATATTTTGGTGCACGAGAAGAGCAGGTCGTCCCATTTCTCCTTTATTATGAGTTCATCCTCGGCAGTATAATCCATAAGCAAACACTTGGGGTATTACTCCTTTTTCTCCTTCATGGCCTCGCGGACCTTGGCCTCAATCTCGGCGCTGAGCGCTTCGTCCTTCTTGAGCAGCTCCTTCACCGCATCGCGGCCCTGGCCGATTTTGCGGTCTCCGTACGAGAACCACGAGCCGGCCTTCTTGATGATTCCGTAGTCGACGCCCAGGTCGATGATTTCGCCGATTTTCGAGATGCCCTCGCCGAACATGATGTCGAATTCGGCACGCTTGAACGGGGGCGCCACCTTGTTCTTCACCACCTTGACCTTGGTGCGCGTTCCGAGCTGGTCCTCGCCGTCCTTGATGACCGACATGCGGCGGATGTCGATGCGCACCGAAGCGTAGAACTTCAGCGCGTTGCCGCCCGTCGTGGTCTCGGGGTTGCCGTAGACGACGCCAATCTTGTCGCGCAGCTGGTTGATGAAGATGCAGACGGTCTTCGTCTTCGAGATGCTTGACGTGAGCTTGCGCAGCGCCTGCGACATCAGACGGGCCTGAAGACCCATCTTGGCGTCGCCCATCTCGCCCTCGATTTCGGCCTTGGGCGTCAGCGCCGCCACCGAGTCGATGACGATGATGTCGATGGCGCTC
>ULQU01001452.1_pt1 | contig 11608 bp, 6 predicted proteins | sample 1954841 | NCBI WGS metagenome assembly ULQU01 (sample SAMEA4835664, study PRJEB28245) | human gut metagenome | biome: gut microbiome; material: fecal sample | place: Denmark | collected 2008
GACCGCTACCTGAGCCAGATCCACCAGACCCGCGAGAACTTCACGGCCAACGTCCACACCGCCGCCGAGAAGAACACCCGCGCCCGGATGGCTCTGCTGCAGATCGCGCAGAACGAAAACCTCGTTCCCACCGAAGAGGAGATCGACAAAAACCTGCAGGAGCGCGCTGACCGCACCAAGAAGACCCTCGAAGAGGTCAAGGCCAATGTGAACGTCCCCCTGATGCAGCGCAACGAAGCTATCCGCCGCGCCGCCGATTGGGTCATCGAGCATTCGACCATCGAGGAAAAGTAACTCATTTTTGAATTTTTTGCGAACCTCTTGACTTTTTTCCAGAATTGCATATGCTAAAGGTTCAATAAGTTTGCAAAATTGCATGCGACACACGCAAAAAAGACGACGCTTCCGAAGAGGCGTCGTCTTTTTCCGTTTCGGGTTATTTTGTCAGGAAGTTGAAGCCCATGACCACGATGCCGAGCACAACGAGAACGATGCCGGTAGCACGGTTCAGGGTCTTGGGGTCGGCCTTATTGGCAAACACCGCTGCGATACGGGCCCAGAGAAGGGTGAACAGCACACAGAGGGCCAGCACGAACAGGTCCGGCATCCCGCCGATGGCGAAGTGAGAGACTGCACCGGTCAAGGCCGTGAAGGCCATGATGAAAACGCTGGTGCCGACGGCGGTCTTCAGCTCGTAGCCCAGCACGCTGGTCAGGATGAGGAGCATCATCATGCCGCCGCCCGCGCCGACAAAGCCGCAGATCAGGCCGATGATCACGCCGCAGACAATGGACTGGACGGCACGCTTTTTCGCGGAGACGCCCTGCATGGTCTCCTTGGTGGTCATGACCGGGCGGACGATGAACTTGATGCCCAGCAGGAAGGTCATGAAGACCGAGAAGCTGCCCATGGTGGCCGAGGGGAGCAGACTGGCGATGTAGCTGCCCACCACCGTGAACAGCAGCACGCTTGCCATCATGATGAGGCCGTTCTTGACGTCCAGATTCTTGTTTTTATGGTAGGTGTAGGCAGATACTGCGCTGGCCAGCACGTCCGACGAAAGGGCGATGCCGACGGCCATATACGGGTCCATACCGAGGAAGGTGATGAGCATCGGGCTGATGACGGCGGCGGCGCTCATCCCCGCAAAGCCGGTACCAAGGCCCGCGCCCATCCCGGCAAAAAAGGTCACAACGATCGTAAACAACACATTCATTTTATAGATCTCCCTCCAGAATCGCATCCAGATTTTCGCCCATCCGCGCGATGGCATCGTAGAATGCCCGAAGCTGGGCGGGGTCGATGCCCTGCATCAGCCGTGCAAAAAACGTTTCCTGCAGCGCTTGGCCGCGCTGGATGATGGGCTGCGCCATTTCGGTGCAGTGCAGCTCGGTCTTGCGGCGGTCGCCGGGGACCGGGCGGCGCTCCAGCAGCCCCTCCTGCACCAGCTTGTCCACGTTCACCGAGACAAGGTTCGCCTTGATGCGGCGGACGTCCACGATGTCGCTGGCCGTTTTGTAGGCCGGGTTGTTGGCCAGAAACAGCAGGATGTCGAAGGCAGTCTGGGGCAGCCCCAGTTCCTGACACAGCGGCTTGCAGACGGTGCTGTAGGCGAGGGCGGTCTTATTCGCAAACTCCATGCTGGGGTTCATCTCTCGCATCCTTATCACTCCATCTTTGAATTGTTCATTTTTGAAGTATTTTAGCACAGATCACTCCGTTTGTCAAGCGCTCACCCGCAAAAAACGCTCCTCTCCGCGCCGATTTCTGCGCAGAGAGGAGCGTTTGCTTTTCAAATCAGAGTTTCGTTCAGAGGACCGCCAGTGCGATGAGCCGCACGATCAGGGCCGCAACCCACGCCACAACACACTGATTCAGCACCATGACGGCCGCCCAGCGTCTGCCCAGTTCCCGTTTGACGGAAGCCACCGCCGCAATGCAGGGGGTGTACAGCAAGCAGAACACCAGCAGGGGAGCCGCTGCCGCCGGGGAAAGCGCTGCCCCCAGCGCAGCCGAGGAACCATACAGAATGGTCAGGGTCGAAACCACACTCTCCTTGGCCATGAAGCCGGTGATCAGCGCCGTGGACACCCGCCAGTCCGCGAAGCCCAGCGGCGCGAAGAGGGGCGCGATGCAGCTTGCCACCAGCGCCAAAATGCTCTCCTGCGGGTCCGCCGTCAAGCTGAGCTGCGGATCGAAGTTCTGCAAGAACCAGATGACGATGGTCGCGATAAAGATCACCGTGAAGGCACGCTCCAAGAAATCCCGCGCCTTTTCCCAGAGCAGCTGGCAGACATTCTTCAGGCCGGGGAGGCGGTAGTTGGGCAGCTCCATCACAAAGGGCACAGCCTCGCCCCGGAAGAGGGTCCCCTTGAGCGCAAACGCCGCGAGGATGCCTACGATGATGCCGAGGAAGTACAGCCCCACCATGACCAGCGCCGCGTGGTCCGGGAAGAAGGTAACGGCAAACAAGCTATAGATGGGGAGCTTGGCCGAGCAGCTCATGAACGGAGTGAGCAGGATGGTCATCTTGCGGTCGCGCTCCGAGGGCAGGGTGCGGCTGGCCATGACGCCCGGAACCGTGCAGCCAAAGCCAATGAGCATCGGCACGATGCTGCGGCCCGAAAGGCCGATGCGCCGGAGCAGTTTGTCCATTACGAAGGCCACGCGGGCCATGTAGCCGGTATCTTCCAGCAGAGAAAGGAAGAAGAAGAGGGTCACGATGATGGGTAAAAAGCTCAGCACGCTGCCCACACCGGTAAAGATGCCGTCGATGACCAAGGAGTGCACGGCCTCGTTGACGTTCCAATACGTCAGGGCGTCGTCCACAAGGACAGTCAGTCGATCGATGCCGGTCTCCAGCAAGCCCTGCAGCCCCGCGCCGATGACCCCGAAGGTAAGGTAAAACACCAGCGCCATGATCCCCACGAATGCCGGGATGGCCGTATATTTTCCGGTCAGGAACTGGTCGATCCGGCTGCTGCGGATCTGCTCCTTGCTCTGGTGAGGCTTCACGACGGTCTGATCGACCAACTGGTGAATGAAGTGGAACCGCATATCCGCGATGGCGGCGGCACGATCCAGCCCGCGCTCCTGCTCCATCTGCACGATGATGTGTTCGATCATTTCTTTTTCGTTCTGGTCGAGCTTCAGCGCCTGCTCAATGCGGGCATCGCCCTCCACCAGCTTGGTGGCTGCGAACCGCACCGGGATCCCCGCCGCTTTGGCATGATCCTCGATCAGGTGGATGATGCCATGGATGCAGCGATGCACCGCGCCGCCGTGATCTTCTTCGCCGCAGAAATCCATCCGGCCCGGCCGCTCCTGATATTTTGCTACATGGATGGCATGATCCACCAGCTCATCGACGCCCTCATTTTTGGCGGCGGAAATGGGGACCACCGGGATGCCCAGCATGGCTTCCATCTGGTTGATGCGGATGGTGCCGCCGTTGCCGCGCACCTCATCCATCATGTTCAGAGCCAGCACCATGGGGGTCTCCAGTTCCATCAGCTGCATGGTCAGGTACAGGTTGCGCTCGATGTTCGTGGCGTCCACGATATTGATGATGCCAGTCGGCTTTTCCCCGATGATGAACTGGCGGGTCACGATCTCCTCATTGGAGTAAGGGGACATGGAGTAAATGCCGGGCAGATCGGTAACTTCGGTCTCCGGGTGCTCCTTGATGGCGCCGCTCTTCCGGTCCACCGTCACGCCGGGGAAATTGCCCACATGCTGATTGGAGCCGGTGAGCTGGTTGAACAGGGTGGTCTTGCCGCAGTTCTGGTTGCCCGCCAGTGCAAAGGTCAGGGTCGTGCCCTCCGGCACCGGGTGTTCCCCTTTCTTGGTGTGGTAGCGCCCGCCCTCGCCGAGACCCGGATGCTCCACCATTTTGCTTTCCCGCCGGGCATGGGCGGCGGCCGGGGCACTCGCCGCCGGGGTGACTGCGATCCGGGCTGCATCGTCCAGACGCAGCGTCAGCTCGTACCCATGGATCTGCAATTCCATCGGGTCGCCCATGGGCGCAAATTTCACCAGCGTGACCCGCTCGCCGGGGATCAGCCCCATATCCAGAAAATGCTGCCGCAGGGCACCCTCCCCGCCAACAGTATCGATCACGGCACTTTCGCCGATCTTCAGTTCTTTTAATGTCATGGCAGTCTGCCTTTCCATTTCGACAAATTGTTAGCCTATAGAAACAGTTTTAATATATGCTAACTGCCCGGCGTTGTCAAGGCTGGAAGCGAAAAAAAGCCCGCCTCATCCGCGCGGAGCGGACGAAGCGAGCCTTGCGTTTTGTTTGGTTTTTTACTTCACAGTGTGGTAGCCGTCGGGGTTCTTCTGCTGCCAATTCCAGCTATCGGCGCACATCTCCTCGATGCCGTACTCAGCCACCCAGCCCAGCTCCTTCTTGGCCTTGGTGGGGTCGGCGTAGCACTCGGCGATATCGCCGGGGCGGCGCGGGTCGATGACATAGGGGAGCTTCTTGCCACAGGCCTTTTCGAAGGCGTGGATGACATCCAACACGCTGTAGCCGTGGCCAGTGCCGAGGTTGCAGATGAAGAGGCCGCACTTGGTCTCCAGCTTCTTGATGGCGCAGACATGGCCGCGGGCCAGATCGACGACGTGGATATAGTCACGCACACCGGTGCCGTCCGGGGTGGGGTAGTCGTTGCCGAAGACATGGATCTTTTCCAGCTTGCCGATGGCGACCTTGGCGATGTAGGGCATCAGGTTGTTGGGGATGCCGTTGGGGTCCTCGCCGATGAGGCCGGACTTGTGGGCACCGATGGGGTTGAAGTAGCGCAGCAGGGCGACGTTCAGCTCCGGGTCCGCCTTGCAGACATCCTCCAGAATGCGCTCGGTGAAGGCCTTGGTGGTGCCGTAGGGGTTGGTGGTCTTGCCCACGGGGAAGTCCTCGGTGATGGGCACGGAGGCCGGGTCACCGTAGACGGTGGCCGAGGAGCTGAACACGAAGTTGTGGCAGTTGTGGCGGCGCATCACATCCAGAATGACAAGGGTGCAGTTCAGGTTATTGTAATAGTACTCGATGGGCTTGGAGACGCTCTCGCCCACAGCCTTATAGGCAGCGAACTGGATGACGGCGTCGATGTCTGGGCACTCGGCGAAGATCTTCTCCACGTCCTCATGCTTGGTCATGTCCGCGTTGTAGAAGCGGAAGTCCTTGCCGGTGATCTGCTTGACACGGTCAAGCACCACCGGAGAAGCATTGTAATAGTTATCTGCCACCACGACATCGTAGCCCGCATTCAGCAGCTCGATGCAGGTGTGGCTGCCAATATAACCGGCACCGCCGGAAACCAGAATTGCCATAGCAAAGTACCTCGCTTATCACCAAAATACCGATGCGGGCGTGCCCCGCGCTCTGCCTAAAGAATACCGCGTTTTGGATGCAGAATCAAGTATCTGGAATTTTATTAAGATGGATTTTTGTTGTTTTTTGAAATTCAACTTTTTGATTCAAGAAGATTTTTCTCCGATTTTACATGGAGAGAAGCGGCCCTTTGTGCAAATGGGAGAAAAGGAAAAGGGAGCCGCAGCGGCAGCTCCCTCAAAGCTCATAATTTCCCGCACTGCTTGCCCGTGAAGAAGCGCAGGGTGGTGTTGGCGCGGAAGACCTTGCCGGCCCGCAGCACCGTGGAGGGGAACTCCGGGTGGGAAGGGCTGCAGGGGAAGTGCTGGGTCTCCAACGCAAAGCCGCCATATTTCTGCATCGGGACGCCGCCCTTGCCGGGAGAGGGGCAATCCTGCAAAAAGTTGGCGGTGTAGAGCTGGACGCCGGGCTGGGTGGTGTAGACCTTCATGCTGATGCCGGTCTTATCGCTGGACGCCCACGCGCAGAGGCTCTGGCTGGCACCGCGGCCCCGGTCGATGACGAAGCAGTGGTCATAGCCGCCGCCCACCATGGTGGTCTGGGCAAAGCCGGTGTCGATGTCCCGCCCGATGACCTTGCCCGCCCGGAAATCCATCGGCGTGTTGTCCACGGGCAGGATGCTGCCGGTGGGGCAGGTCTCATTGTTGCCCTCCAGATAGCGGGAAGCGTAGATGCGCAGCTTCTGGTTCAGCACATCGCCGCCGCCGTCGAGGTTGAAGTAGGTGTGATTCGTCAGGTTCAGGATGGTGTCGGCGTCGGAGGAGACGCGGTAATCCATCCGCAGGGCGTTGTCCTCGGTGAGGATGTAGCGCACCGAGATCTTCAGATTTCCGGGGAAACCATCCTCGCCCGCCGGGCTCTCGGTCTCCAGCAGCAGGGTATCGCCGAAGGCCTTGACGTCGTAAATTTTGCGAGGGAAGGTGCCGTGCAAGTGGTTTTTGCCGTTGTTCGGTTCCAACTGGTACTTTTTGCCGCCCACGCTGAACTCGGCATTCTCGATGCGGTTGGCGTACCGCCCCACAAATGCGCCGCAGCAGGTACTGCTGGAAGAGTTGAAGTCATTTTCATAGTCGGCAAAGGTGTCGTGGCCCACCACGACATCCACCGGCCCATGTTTTGTGGGAACAAAGATGTTTTTGATCACGCAGCCATAATTCAGCACACTGACCGCCAGCCCGCCGGGGTTCGACATGATGTACTCGTTGACCTTTTCGCCATTCTTGGTCACGCCAAAGGGCTTGGAGCGAAACTGTGCCATAGGGCTTCGCCTCCTTTTTCGAAATGATTGGATACCACACTCTCGGTTATATCCTTTATAATTATGATTATATCACAGTTTACGTCTCCTGTGTGGACATCTTTTTAGATTTATCAGCCAATATTTCGAGATATTTTTTGGGCATTTTGCAAACAAAAAGGGCCGTTGCAACTCCTTCCGGCATCGCTGACGCGATGCCACCTGTCCTCCCTTTGTCGCTTACGCGACATCTCCCTCCGGCCGGAGGGAGTCTTTCTCTGAGAGGGAGGCTTTCACAGCTTACCGTTACGCCAAGGCTCCCTCCGAGAGGGAGCTGGCACGGCGAAGCCGTGACTGAGGGAGTTGCAACAGCCCTTTATAAAATCAGGTTTATGCTTCCGGCTGTGCGTGGGACTGGGCGATATACTCGGCGGCATCGTCGGGGATATCGTCGAGGTCATCGCTGCCAACGTCGATGTTCAGCGGCGGCTTCTTGAACAGCAGATCATACAGCAGCGGCACGACATACAGCGTCATAATGGTCGCATAGGTCAGGCCGCAGATGATGACGATGGCCATGCCGCTCATGAGCTGGCTGGCCATATCGTTGCTGAAAACGAGCTGTAGCATGGCCAGAACGGTGGTCAGGGTGGTCATCAGGATGGGGCGCATACGGGTCTTGCCGGTGGCGATGAGGGCCGCGCGGCGCTCCATGCCGCCCATCCGGAGCTGGTTGGTGTAGTCCACGAAGACGATGCCGTTGTTGACGACGGTGCCCATCAGGACGATGAAGCCCATCAGGGAGATCATGGTCAGCTGCTGGCCGGTGAGGAGCAGACCCAGCAGACCGCCGGTGAAGGCCAGCGGCACGGTGAACAGGACGATGAAGGGGGAGAGCAGACTCTGGAACTGGGCCACCATGACGAGGTAGACGAAGGGCAGAGCCAGCCCCATCCACTGCACCATCTCATTGACCATGTAGTTGACACTGTCGGACTCGCCGCCCATGGAGAAGGAGCATCCCTCCGGCATCTCGTCGGAGAGGGCGAAGGCATCCAGCTTCTTTTCCAGCTCACGGGCCTGAACCGTGGTGTTGTAGCCGTCCAGCGTGTTGGCTGTAACGGTGACGTACTGGGTCTGGTTCTGGCTGGTGATGGAGTTGGGTGCACTGCCGGTGACCCACGTTGCGATGTCGCTCAGCTTACAGGTGCCGGTGGTGGTGGTGCCGTCGGCGGACATGACAGAGGTCTCAAAGGTGATATCCATCATGTTTTCCTTGGTCACGGGATCGAGGTTGTCGCTGATCTCCACGCTCATGGTTCTGCCGTCCACAGAGACCGGGGTCTGCGCCGTGGTGGTGGTGGCCAGCTTGGCGGCGATCTGCTGGTAGACCTGCGCAACGGTCAGGCCGTAGGAGCGGACCTTGTCGCGGTCGATCTGCAGATTGATGGTGGCATCGCCGCTGCCCAGACCGTTGGTGGCGTTGGCAAAGCCCTCGGTGTCGTTGACGATCTCCACGACCTTCTCGGAGAGCTGGGTCATGGTATCGGGATCCGCACCGTAGATCTTGACGCTCAGGCCGCTGGCCAGCTGGCTGGTCAACTCCTGCATCCCGCTGATCTCGACGGTGGCGGTGCAGTCCTCAATGCCGGAGAGGGCATCTTCCAGCGCCTGACGGGCCGCTTCGATCTGGGTGGAGGAGAGGGACTCGTCCAGCATGACGTTGACCTGATAGGTGCCGTAGCTGTTGGCGGCGTTCAGCAGGTCGGTGATGGCGCTGGGCAGACCCAACTGGCCCACATCCATGCCGGCCACACGGGTGTCGGTGGTGATGCCCACTTCCTCCACGTTGTCCACGCTCAGCATGGCGTCGATGGCCTTTTCGGCAATGGCATAGGAGTCCTCCTTGCTGAGATCCTTGGTGGTGGTCAGGGTGACGATGGCCTCATTGCTGGTGATGGTGGGCAGCAGTTCCACACCCATGGAGACGACCCGCCAGCCGCAGAAGACCAGCAAAGCCACCGCTGCCACCAGCGGCAGAGCGCGGTGCTGAAAACACCACTCCAAACTCTTGGCGTACTTGTTCTGGATCTTGTCGAACCACTTGAGCTGCTTCGGCTCCGCCTTTTTCAGAACGGTGGAGGCAGCCGCCGGGACAACGGTGACGGCCACGAGGAGAGAGGCCATCAGGCAGTAGCCGATGCACAGGGACATGGGCTGCATCAGGCTCTTGACGAGGCTGGACGAGAAGACGACCGGCAGGAAGACGCAGACCGAAGTGAGGGTGGATGCCACGATGGACATGCCCACCTGTTTTGTGCCCTGCACGGCCGCGCGGGCGGCGGGCACGCCGCGGCTGCGCAGACGGTAGATGTTTTCAATGACGACGATGGAGTTATCCACCAGCATACCGATGCCCAGCGACAGGCCGGCCAGCGTCATGACATTCAGGTCCATGCCGGTGAAGTACATCAGCACCACAGCGAACAGGACCGACAGCGGGATGCTGAAGCCGACCACGAGGGTGGGCTTGATGTCCCGCAGGAAGAGAGCCAGCACGATGATGGCCAATGCTGCGCCGATGATCATGCTGCTGAGGATGCTCTTGACGATGATGGTGATATAGTTGCCTTGGTTGGACAGGACGACTACATGGAGGCCGTCGTACTGAGCTTCCAGCTCCTTGAACGCGGACAGGCAGTTGTCCGAGACGGTGCTGGCGCTGGCGTTGGAGCCTTTGTAGATTTTCAGCACGGCCGCGCGCTCGCCGTTCAGGCGGGTGAAGCTGGCCTCGGCGTTATCGATGACCTCCACATCGGCCACGTCCGACAGGCGGACATCGCCGAAGCCGTCCACATGGAGCAGCAGGGCACCGGAGATATCGTCGATGCTGTCGTACTCCTCGCCAACCTTCAGCAGCCACGATTTGCCGCTGGAATCCTTGACGTAACCGGCGGGCATCGAGAAGTTCTGGGCGTAGATGAGCTGCGCCAGCGTGTCGATATCCAGCATCTTGGAGACGTCGGAGCTGGCCATGGCCTTCTCCTTGGCGTCCTCATAGGTCTGCTTTGCGGTTTCGAGCTGCTTTTCGTACTCGTTCAGCGTCTCGCGGGCCTCGGTGAACTTCATATAGGCTTCCAGCTGCTGCTGGGAATAGGTGCCCAAGGCGTCCGAGAAGGTGCCCATCAGGCCGGGGACATCGTCCATAGCCTTGATGACGTCGTTCAGGGTGTTGTAAACGGTGCTCAGGCTCTGCTGCACCTGCAGATCATCGACCAGATCGGTGGCAGTGCTGCCCTCGGTGCCGGTCTCCGTGTTCAGGCGCTCCTGCAATTGCTGCAAGGCGGTGGTCAGCTTATCGGTGATCTCGCGCAGCTCGGACACGATCTCGATCAGGGAGTCGATATCCTTCATGCCCGTCTCGTTGAACTTGTCCATGACGCGCTGCAAGCCGTCCCGGACGTCGATCAGGGCCTGTTGGATCTCCGGCTCCTGCACCACGGCGATGAGCTGGTTGACGCTGTCCAGCAGGGCCTGTGCCTGTTTGCGGACGGTCTCCACCGCATTGCCGACCTCGCCGCTGTACTGCTGCATCACGGTGTTGGAAACGGTCTTATTGAAGTTCTTGAACTGGCGGTTGTACTCCGCACGGCCGGCTTCGATCTGGGCCTCAGCGGCGTCGAGTTGAGCCCGCGCATCGGCCAGTTGGGCGTCGATGACTTCCAGCAGCCGTTCGTTGATGGCGTCCACCTTCTCCTGACTGAGCTGGACCTGCACCATCTTCTCGATCAGGCCGTTGGCGGACACGCTGGACACGCCGCCCTTGCGCTCCACATAAGGCACGAGGGTATCGCTGACGAAATCCGACAGGTCGTACACATCACTGCCCTCGCGGCTGACGGCCACGGTCATAAAGGCGTTCATGTTCAGGCTGTATTCAATGATCGAAGGCGACAGACAGCTGCTGGGCAGACTGGAGGTGGTCTGGTCCACCTTGTTCGACACCTTGACCAAGGCGCTGTTCATATCCGTACCCTCGGCGAAGTGCATCAGCAGAAGGCTGTAGTTCTCCGCAGAGGTGGCCGTGATGGATTCCACACCTGCCACGGTGCCCAGCGCGTTTTCCATGACGTCAGAGACTTCGCTCTCCACGCGCTCCGGGCTCGCACCGGGATACACCGTGACCACCATCAGGTACGGCGTGTTCACGTCCGGTAAGAGGTTGGTCTGCATGTTGCTGATGGACACGAAGCCCAGCATCAGCACCATGATGACAGCCACCAGAACCGTGAACGGTTTTTTGACACTGAATTTTCCCATTATATCCTACCATTTCCTTACTTTTTGCCGTGCGCTCCACGGCAAGCGCCCTCAAAAGGGCGAGTCTTCCATGATTCCTATTATACACGAGGTCAGAGGGGTTGCAAGAGCGCCGGGTGAATCTTTTGCAAAATTTAGTCAGTTTTCACCGGAGATACGGTTCAGGGCCGAAGATTGTTGCAATTCCGTGGAAATATTTTCGGGATTATGTTATACTATTTGATAGAATGGATTTATAGGCTCAAATTTTTGAGTGTTTATCGGAATAGTACGAGGAAAACTATGAAAAAAGTGATCTCTGTCCGTTTCAAGGAAAACGGAAAAAGCTATTACTTCGACCCCGCCGGGGCCGAGATCAAAACCGGCGATCACGTCATCGTCGAGACTGCCCGCGGCATCGAGTGCGGCGAGGTGGTGCAGGGCGTCAAGGAAGTGACGGATGCCGCCGTGCCCAAGGCCCTCAAGCCCATCACCCGGATAGCCGACAGCGTGGATGTGCGCCGGATGCGCCAGAACCGCGAGGATGAAAAGCGGGCTTACCACACCTGTCAGGAGTGCATCGCCCGGCATGGGCTGGAAATGAAGCTGGTGGAGGCCGAATATACCCTCGACCGCTCCAAGATCATGTTCTACTTCACCGCCGACGGCCGCGTGGA
>ULQU01000880.1_pt1 | contig 11570 bp, 10 predicted proteins | sample 1954841 | NCBI WGS metagenome assembly ULQU01 (sample SAMEA4835664, study PRJEB28245) | human gut metagenome | biome: gut microbiome; material: fecal sample | place: Denmark | collected 2008
TCGTGAACTTTGTGATTAACCACTATTTCGCCTATTTAGTGAAGGCCGGACACGTGGCGGTTATCGCACAGACCTTCAAGGAGGGTCGTGTTCCCGACAACTGCGTGTCGGTGGGCAAGGCGATGGTGAAGGACCGCTTCGGCACGGCAAATGCCTACTTTGCCATCGACAAGTTGGTGTCGGGAGCTGTCAAGCAGTTGCAACGCACATTGGGGCGTATCACCGATTCGCTGCTCGGCTCGCTGCCGGGTGCAGACAGCGTGAAGTCGGCAACCAACTTCTTCCTCAATATCTCGTTGGGATACATTGATGAGTGTTGTTTGAGTTACACATTCTACAACAGAGGTCAGAACGCCTACAAGAGTGCGTGCGACAGTGTGGTAATCTACGCCCAGAATTGGAAACACCTGCTGAAGAATGCGGCAATGACGGCATTGACGGTAATCGTTTCGATATTGGTGGTTACGCTGGTGGCATTCGTCCTCTTTGGCGGTGCGTTCCGATTGTTGGGCTGGAGCGGCTTCGTGGCATTCGTCTTGGCGGTGATGCTAGCGTGGACGATCAAGTTTGCCTTTATCGACAGTTGGATGATGGTGAAGATGATGCACGGCTATATGCAGGTAGCTCCATCCACTGTTATCACCTATGACCTTTATACCCAATTAAGCGGGCTTTCAAGCAGTTTCAAGAGACTTTTCAATGAGAGCCGTGTAACGCCCGGAACGGTAACGGCAGTTCCACAGCCATACGCATCGGCACAACCTCCGGTAGAAACTCCTGTAACAGCTCCCGTAACGGAAGCGGCAGCAGAGCCTGCATCTGAACCGCTTGCAGAGAGCGAGTCGGCTCCTACTCCTGCTCCTGCTGAGGAGAGCGTAAAACCCCGCTTCTGCTCGGAATGCGGCACACCGTTAAAGGTAGGAATGGCATTCTGCGGTAATTGCGGTAAGAAAGTAGGATAACTGATTGATGACAAAATCCACTTGATACCCGAATGCGTATTTATACCGTTCGGGTATTTTAATCGTTATACAAGAATTGAAGATAGACAAAGTAAGAAAATACATTGCCATAGGTTACTGCATCATCGTGGCATTGATAGGTTCCATTGCCTACTTTTATCAGCAGGAATGGAGTCAGATGGAGGTGTTGGAAGATGAAACAAAACGCATTCATATCTTGCGTGAGAATGTACATAGAGCGTATGCCGAAATGCTCGACCTTACAATGTTTGGCGAAACCATTTTAGAGTGGGAAGAAGGAGATACAGCTGTTTACCGCCGTAAGCGTATGAAGGTAGATAGTTTGCTATGTGATTTCAAGAACCATTATTCCGGCGAGCGTTTGGATAGCGTGCGTATGTTGCTTGCTGAGAAAGAGATACAACTGTTCAGCATCGCCCGATTGTTTGATGAACAATCAGCGTTACACGAAGAAATAGCCGAGCGTGTGCCGGTCATAGCGTACGAAAGTACACAAGAGCCGAAGAGAAAAGGCGGATTTTTGGGTTTGTTCAAAAAGAAGGAACAATCGCATCCGACCACTACCACCAAATTATATTCACTGAATCGGGAGGTAGTAAGGAAACAGAGTGAACATACTCGTATGCTGTCTGAAACGGCAGATAGCCTTGCCAACCGTAATGTCCGTTTGAATGAACAACTGCAAACCCTCATCAAGGCGATGGATGAGCGGGTACAAACGGATTTGCAACAACGGGAGAAACAGATAAAGAAGACCCGCAGACGCTCCTCAATGATAATGGGCGGATTGACGGTATTTATATTCCTGTTGCTCATTGCCTCTTATTTCATTATTCATCGCAATGTATCCCGTATTATTATATATAGGAAAGAGATGGCCCGCTTGATTGAAAAATAGAAACGCATCAATAAGGAAAAGAGCGAACTGCTTAATGACAGGGAAAAAATGATGCTTACCGTCAGCCATGATCTTCGTGCCCCACTTACAGTAGTCAAGGGATATGCGGAAATGTTGGCTGACGAGAAGAAGAAAATAAACCGACAGAAATATGTCAATACCATACTGGAGTCTTCGGAACAGATGTTATCCTTACTCAATACCCTGTTGAGTTATTACCGCCTCGATACCGGCAAGGAACAGCCTGAAAATGCTCCGTTCAAGTTAAAGGCTCTGGTTGATATATTGGATTCAGAGTTCGGCCCACTTGCGGAAAGCAAGGGCTTGACATTCGTTGGAGGACACCACGGGGATGATGTAGTCGTTCTGGGCGACCGCAAGCGTATTATACAGATAGCCAACAATCTTTTGAGCAATGCCATAAAATTCACCTCCGACGGATATGTCATATTACAGGTGGATTATATGGATGGAAACTTGACCATATCCGTATCTGATAGCGGTACAGGAATGAGTGAGGAGCAGATAAAGCGTATATACCAACCTTTTGAACGCTTTGGAGATACATCTGCACAAGAGGGCTTCGGACTTGGACTGCCCATTACATTGGGACTTGTCAATCTGTTGGGTGGTACTATCGATGTCAGGTCGGACATAGGGAAAGGTTGTATCTTTACCGTCCGATTGCCATTATCTGTTTGCACTGATGAGATTCTTCTACAACAATCGGTTGCTCCGATAGAGTTATCTCCGAATTTGAGGATAGCCGTTGTGGATAACGATGCTTTTGTATTGAAAATGACTACACGGATGCTTGCTTCCTGCAAGGTAAAGGCGGATGGCTGCAACAATGTCGGCGAACTGATGGAGCGAATGCGTACCATAAAATATGATTTGGTGATAACTGACATTATGATGCCTCAGATAAACGGCTATGAGTTGTTGGAGTTGTTACGCAACGCCAATAATGAAAATGCGAGAAATGTTCCTGTACTTGCCATAACCGGACGGGCGGAATTGACATCGGAAGATTTCAAGACACGGGGTTTTGTTGGTTGTGTACACAAACCTTTCTCAAAGGATGAGTTGTTATTAGCCATCAATGAGTGTGTAGATAATCACCTGACATCAAAGATTGAGATTGATTTCTCCACATTGCTTATAGGTGAACACGATGATGCTGAAATGTTGGAGTTGCTTATAAAAGAAACAGAATTGAATATGCAACAGCTTGACGAAGCTATCAAGAACAATGATAAGGAGAGATTGTCTGCCGCCATACATCATTTGTTGTCTTCATGGGAATTACTGGGTATCGATTCTTCCGTGAAGGAACTGCAATGTGCTGTCAAGAAAACAGACTCAATGGATGGTGATGTGGTAAAAGCCTTTGAGCAAGTGAAGAATGTATCTGTACAACTTATTGAGCAGGCAAGGCTACAAGTCAAGGAGGACGAACCATGAACAAGATATTGATTGTTGAAGATGACCTTGTTTTTGCACGGGCATTGAAAAATTGGCTGGAGAAAGAAAATTTCCAAGTGGAATATGCCACTAATGCTGCACGGGCAAGGCGTATGCTTTCGGACAATGAAGATGCCGACCTCATTTTATCGGATATGCGTCTACCCGATGGTGATGGTGTTGAGATATTGGAATGGCTGAACAAGCGTGATAGCCGTATTCCGTTTGTGGTTATGACACAATATGCCGAAGTCCAATCAGCTGTGAAGGCTATGAAATTAGGTGCGGTGGATTATCTGCCCAAACCCTTTATGCCCGAAACGCTATATACGGTCATCAACGGACTGCTACATCGCAAGAAGAAAGTTCCGCCGGAAACATTTATCTTCAAGCGTATGAATGCAAAGATTCAGCAAGTGGAGAAACATACCAAATTGGTGGCGGCAACCGATATGTCTGTCCTTGTTCGTGGAGAGAATGGTACGGGCAAAGAGTATTTTGCGGAGTCCATCCATAAGATAAGTCATCGTGCCGATATGCCTTTCATTGCTGTCGATTGCGGAGCCATTCCGAAGGATCTGGCTGCATCGGAGTTCTTCGGTCATATCAAGGGAGCCTTCACCGGTGCTTTGGACAATAAGAACGGAGTGTTTTATGAGGCTGATGGAGGCACATTGTTCCTTGATGAAGTGGGAAATCTCCCATACGAAGTACAAACACTTCTGCTACGAGCCTTGCAGGAAAGGTGCTATCGTCCGGTAGGTGGAAAACGGGAGATGAAATGTGATGTGCGTATTGTTGCGGCTACCAATGAGAATTTGGAGAAGGCTATCGCTGACGGTCGTTTCAGAGAGGATTTGTATTACCGTCTGAATGAGTTTACGATAAATATTCCTCCGCTTCGGGAGTGTCCCGATGACATATTACCATTGGCGGAGTTCTTTCTTGTGCGGAGTACGGAAGAATTAAAACGGGAACCTTTGTCATTGAGTGCCGAAGCAAAGAAACGGATGCAGGTCTATGATTGGCCGGGCAATGTCAGGGAGTTGAAAAATACAATCCGAAGAGCGGCTTTGATTGCTGGGGGCAAGACAGTAAGTGTAGAGGATTTGGGATTACCTCAGAGGGTGGCTATAAAGCCTGCATCTAACGAAGAGGATGAACGGGAGAAGATTATCAAGGCATTGGAAGCAACCAAATATAACAAGACAAGGGCTGCCGAGAAATTGGATATGCACCGCTCAACGCTGCACGAAAAATTGAAAAAATACGGTATAGATGCGGAAAAATGAGCCGATTTTTCAAAGATTAAAGATAAAGCAGTATCTTTGAAGTCGAAACAAAGACAAATGGGGAGAGATGTCTCCCGATTATGATATGACATAGGTTCGCAGGACGTTCCAAGCAAAATCTGGTAAATTTTGAAAAGTAAGAACGGAATGCGTGTTACTTATGCTATGCTTTTGCGTAGCGTGAGTTCACGTATATTCTTACTTGGGCTTACCAGAGCCTTGCTTGGAGTAGCGTGAATGTCACGCTACTTTTTTATACCTCTTGGAACAAATGTTGAGTTGAGCAGTTTTAAGGTAAGCCTCCGACAAAGTACAATTAGATAAGATGGCAGCGATTACCAAGGATTATCAAGGTAGTCGCTGCTATTATTGGGTAGTAGCGGGTATTACCCTGCTACTTTCGGAAGTTGCAAGGCAGTAGCGAGTCAATGTTCTTTTCTGTTGGGATCCTTTTGAGGGTGTCTTCCAACCAGGTTCGGGTGTCTATGCCGCGAGCCTTGCAGCTGCTGAAGAGGGAGTATACGATTGCCGCGCGGACGGCCGCATCGTGGTTACCGCAGAAGAGGTAGTTCTTCCTGCCGATGGCCAGCGGACGGATTGCATTCTCCACCCCGTTGTTGTCGATGTGGTATCTGCCGTCAAGGACGTAGCGGCTTAGTCGCGGCAGCAGGGTGTAGGTATATACAAGGGCTTTCCCCATTCTGGATTTCGGTGCGAAGCGGTTTGACACGGAGTCCATCCATTTCTCGAACTCCCGGATGATTTCATAGGACTTGTCCTGACGGCGTTTCCGTATTGCCTCGGCATCGAGTCCCGCCTCCTGCATCTCATTCTCGATGCCGTAGAGCCTGCCGATATACACGAGGGCCTCGCTTGCATGTTTTCTGTCTTCATCCAGTGCTTCCACGAACTTCCTCCTCGCGTGCGCCCAGCATCCTATCATCCGCTTCCCGGGAGCTCCCTCATAGGCTTCATATACCTCGTAGCCGTCTGTCTGGACTGTTCCGCGATAGCCTCCGATCAGCCTTCTCGCGGTCTCGCCGCTGCGCGAGCCCATGTCATAGTGGAAGTACACGTCACCGCACACGGCATCCCTCACCGCCCAGATGTACCCCTTGACGGCTCGGTGCTTCTCGTTGTCTATAACTGGCAATGTGCTTTCATCAACCTGGATATAGTCAGATGTCATTATCCGCTCTCTCAGTTTGTCGTAGAGTGGCCTCAGTCTCGAGCATACTGCTGAGAACCAGTCTCCGATTGTGGAGTCACTCAGCACGACTCCCAGCTCCTTGTATTTCTGTATCACCCGGTAGAACGGCAGGTGATATACATACTTGTCGATGAGGATGTCGGCCAGAAGGCTCTCAGATGCCATTCCCTTGGGGATTATCGTCTCAGGAATCGGGGCGATTATGAAGGTCTGTCGGTCCGGATTATCTATCTGAAGGCTCGACTTGAGAACGAACTTGTGGCGTACCGTACGCTCGATATACATCACCGCCGGCCTGATGGCTATCCTGTCCGTTGTCTCCACACCGATTTCCGTATATTCTTCGGGGTTGACACCTTCAGGGTAGATATGAATCTCCTCTACAGGAAGGTCATCTCTCATCACAGGCTTGCGTACTTCACGTCTGTGAGACTTCACCTCGATGGTTCTGGCATTCTGTTCCTCCATCTTCTTCACCTCTGCATCAAGTGCAGACTGCTCCTCTTCCGTCAGCTGTGTGTCAAAGAGTGTCGGCTGCAGAACGGACGGGTCAAGGGGAAGGCGCTTCTCAGTCATGGAGCCGAAGAGCCGCTTGCGGAAGTAGGCCATCATGTTCCGCAGGCTGTCGATCACGGACTGCATCTGCTCTATCTTCCTGTCTTTCCGAAGGCCCTCCTCCTGAAGTCGCGCAAGCTCTGACTGAAGACGCAATATTTCCTGACTCTGATCCGACATTTATCTACCTTTTATATACATAAAGATACGAAAAATCAGCATTTCACGCAAGTAGAATGCTGATTTTTTTCTGTCTCGGATTTCACTTTTCAGAGTCTCCGTGAAAGTAGTCTCATCCTCCTGACATATGGGCTTTCCATAGCCGACTTCGCTGTCGAGATAAGGGTATCGTATCCCAGTGTTCCTGATATCTCATCGGGGTCGCCGGTGAACGGTATGCGCATCCTGCCCATTTCTATACGGAGGGAATACAGTACGAGGCCGCCTTCTTCGCGGTGGAGGATCTTCATACGATTGCGGGCCGCGTTGACAAAGACGAACACGTCTCCATCGCGCAGGTTCATCCCCATCCGGTTCGTGACTATGCCGCTCAGGCCGTTGAACCCCAGGCGCATGTTTACGGGACGGTTGTAGAACCAGTACCGGTGGCTGGCATCAAGGCTGAACATTGCTCGCTGATATCAGTTCCCGAAGATGGGAGGATGTCATATTTCCCTGGATGCGCATCGCAGTGCCGGAGGCTGTTCGAAGTTCTATTGTCAGGTAGCTTTCCTCTATCGGTTCGGCATCCTTCCGGGACTTCTGCCTGATCATCCGCTTTGAAGGCTGCAGGGCAGGACCGGAAGGCAGCGTGGTCAATTGGATGAAATTGCCAGCGGACGGGTCTGAACCAATGAGTTCATCTTCCCGCTGATATTTCCTGCGTGCCCTGTAGAAGTTCCAGAATGGAATGCCTAGCTCTGCAAGCCGGGCTTTCTTGCCGATCTTGTGGTCCGAGCAATACTGCTCTATCTCATTGATTTCTTCCCGTGTCATCATATCCTTTCCGTTTTTATGCAAATGTAGCCAGAAGAATTCCCGGCTACAATATGCATTTTATCGGAGGCTTACGTTTTAAGTTATAGGAGGAACGATGAAGATAATAATAGCAACAACGGTATCAGCAGATGGGCATATCCTTCCCCACTGTGAAGATATGCAACAATCCGGCAAATTTGCCCTTTCGGTCATACGACAAAAGGCTGATATGGAGTTGCACCCCAACAGTTCGCTCCTGACGTTGCTTGCCTGCAAACAGAATAACGAAGATTCCACCTATTTTGCAGAGCTTACACCAGAATCCATCAACTTCATTATAGGATTGCAACGCTACCGCCTTATAGATGAATTATATCTCTATCAATCCACAACGCAATCAAACGGAGGAATCTTGCTTGCTGATGTAGTGAATCTTGAGGGTTGGCAAGTGGAAAATAAGTATGCCATATCTAAATCCCTGCATTTGAAAATTTATAGGAAAGGCTGAAAAAAGTGTAGGACATCCGACAAAGTGTAGGGACAATCCGACACTTTTCAAAAGGACCAGAAATCACCTAAAAAATATTTTCAAGGATTTTCTTTCTGATATTCAGTAAGATATATCCACACATCTATTATTTGGCGTTCGTAGGCAACCAATTTGTCCTTATAGTTTATGTGTACACACAGATAAACAACTGTATAACCATAAACGGAATAAAGATGAATCATACCATATTGACAAATACGGAATTTTTCCAACGGATAACCGGTAATGAGTGCCAGGGATTATCGTCTGCTTACAACAGTTTCGTGGCAAAGGTAATTGAACATTGCCATACGGGTTCAGATATGAAGCATATTGCAGTGGCTTTGATGTATGCCGAAATCGAGTTGCAGTTTCATCAGGTATCGGACGATGGCGAAATGTCGGTATATATCCGCAAGGCTCTTGCCTTTGTGAAGAAGATGCAGCGACATTTGTCTGCCGTTGCTACCCAAGTGCCACCACTAAATCCATCCAACCATAAACCAGAATCAGCCTACCGATGGACAGGAAGTCTTGTTGAACTTGTTGAAATTATCTACGCTTTGGATGAAATGCGTTGTATCAATGACGGTGAGAATGCCATCAATGAATTGACCACCTTCTTCGGCAACTTATTCGGGCTGGAGATAAAGGACAACATCTGCTATAATGCCTATGCAGATATGAAGCGTCGCAAGAATGACAGCCGTACCTATTTTCTTGACAAGCTCAGCCAACGCCTGAATCTGCGTATGCAGCGTGATGATGAGAGGGAAAGAATGAGAAGATAAATCCATACTTTACACATTTTTTTGTTTTTCATTTTATTTTTTGGATAAGGGACTGCTTGATGCCGTTCCTTATCTTTTTTATGAGGTTTCGTAAAATAATTCTCAGAAACCATTATTCTGCCACAAATTTTTCATATATTTGTGGCAGAATTGGAGTTTAATATGGCAACTAACAGTGCATATACAACCATTAAGAACAAAATAGACTCCTCCGAACGAGGGACATTGTTCTTTCCAGATGACTTTGCTGCATTCGGTTCATCCGATGCGATAAGGTCAGCATTGGTGCGTTTGTGCAGGAACGAAACACTAATCCGAGTGGCACAAGGCATCTACTATTATCCGAAGATTGATACAAAATGGGGAAGCGGGATTATCCCTCCCTCCATTGAAGAAATTGCAGGTGGGATAGCGAAACGTGATAAAGTCAGAATAGCACCTACCGGTGCTTATGTCCTTAATTTATTAGGACTATCTACACAAGTTCCTGCTAATGTTGTCTTTGTTACCGATGGCTCACAACGGGGAGTAAGTATCGGTAAGGGCAAAGGAATCTTCTTCAAGCATACATCAGAAATGCGTCTTTTTGCTTACAAGTCACATATGATGCAGTTGATTGTAACAGCGATGCGTGAAATAGGCGAAGGAAATGTGACGGATGAACATCTGAATGTTCTTCGTGAACATTTGGCGAATGTGCCAAAAGAAGAATTTAATCAAGATATACAACTTGCTCCGATATGGGTGCGTAAACTATTGACCAACATATGAAATATACAGATTTATCAGCGGACGAGCAACGGGAAGTGATTCAGCGTGTGCAGGCAGAGAACAGGTTGCAATTGCAGATTATAGAAAAGGATTGGTGGGTAACTGCTGTATTGAGGGCATTGTTTTCTTTACCGTATTCAGAGCATATTTCCTTTAAGGGCGGAACAAATCTGAGCAAGTGCTGGAACTTGATAGAACGCTTTTCAGAAGATGCGGATATAGCCATTGACCGTGAATATCTTGGTTTTGGAGGCACGCTTTCAAAAACACAGATAAGCGACAAGTTGCGTCGCGCAGCTTGCTCCTTTGTTCGTGAAACATTACAATATGATTTAGCAGAAAAACTCATTGAGAATGGTGTTTCGGCAGACAAATTCAAAGTTAATGTAAATATTACCCCTGTAACCACTACCGACCCGGAGATAATAGAGGTGGAATATCAATCAGCATTTAACACTCTACCATATATCCGTTCCAAGGTAATCATTGAGGTCAGTGGCCGTTCAATGAATGAACCTGTAGTTTCTGTTGGGGTATCATCATTCATTGATGATGTCTTTACGAATGCCCCTTTTGCGGAGCCCAAGTTTGATGTGCGTGCAGTTGTCCCGGAACGCACTTTCCTTGAAAAAGTATTCCTGCTTCACGAAGAATTTTCCAAACCTTCTGGTATGATACGCACAGAACGGATGTCCCGCCATTTATACGACATTGCACAAATGATGGACACTCCGATAGTGGAGCAGGCTTTGTTAGATGAGAATCTTTATAAGACCGTTATAGACCATCGCCGTATGTTTATCGGGTTAAAGGGTTTTGATTATTCCACTTTATTGCCTCAAACGCTTTCTATAGTCCCTCAAGGAGAAATCCGTGAACAATGGAAAGAAGATTATAAGGTTATGCAAGAAACTATGATTTACGGAGATTCGCCATCCTTTGATGAACTGATTATAAAGATACAAGCCTTGAATGATAGAATCAGACAACTGAATTATTAGATAGTATCGGGAGAATCATTGCGACTCTCCCGATATTTTTTACTTCTTCTGCAATAGATGACTCAGATTCTCATCGTTGGCTATTCGTGCCAACTCATCCTTGACTATCTGTTTCACTTCCTCCTTTATACGGTTGTAGTTCTCGTGTATCATTTCACGCATACAATCCTTTCCGTTTTCATTCGTGAAGTCGGTAATGACAGGTATAGGCTTGTAAGCCTTTGTTTCGGCTGCGACTTTCTCATTGTCCACTACAATCTCCGCGTGGAAAATCTTCTGCTCGATGCGTTCGTCAAAGTTGTCCGATACTGAGCCGACAAACATACCCTGCGTAAGACCGGAAATCTTGCTCGGCGGGATAAGGCTGTCCATCTGTGTATTGATGGATGTGGATTTGTCCTGTCGGTTGATGGTGATTGACTGCCGCTTCTGCAACACCTTTCCGAAGCGTTCAGAAAGTGTCTTTGCCGTTTCTCCCACTACCTGACCGGAGAAGATGTTACCAACGGTGTTCATCACGACTTTGGCTTCTTTGTCCCCATAGTCACGCACCAGCTGACTGAAATCCTGAAAGCCCAAACATACTGCAACCTTGTTGCTTCGTGCCGTTGCGATAAGGTTGTCCAAGCCTTTGAAATAGATGGTCGGCAACTCATCAATGATAACAGACGACTTGAGCATTCCTTTCTTGTTAATGAGCTTCACGATACGAGAATTGTACAAACCGAGTGCTGCACCATAGATATTCTGACGGTCGGTGTTGTTACCCACACATAGGATTTTCGGCTCTTCGGGATTGTTGATGTCAAGTGTAAATTCACTGTCCGACATCACCCAATATAATTGCGGTGAAATCATACGGGAAAGCGGAATTTTTGCACTTGCAATCTGGCCCTGCAACTGCTCGGCTGCACCACCGAGCCAAGCATCCATAAAAGGTGAAAGGTAATTTTCCAACTCCGGATAGCTTGTGAGGATTGGGAAAATATCCTCGTACCTGCGGTTCAGGAACTCGATAGCGTGCGGAAAAGTACAATATTTCCCATTCTCATAAATCGTAGGCTCGGCACTCGGCGCCTTGCCGCATTTCTGCGGTAG
>ULQU01039036.1_pt1 | contig 11502 bp, 7 predicted proteins | sample 1954841 | NCBI WGS metagenome assembly ULQU01 (sample SAMEA4835664, study PRJEB28245) | human gut metagenome | biome: gut microbiome; material: fecal sample | place: Denmark | collected 2008
TTTCGTAAGTCAAACGGCTCTTTTTCTTGGAAATTGCCATTCTTTTAGGGAATTATTGATTCCGGCTGCAAAAATACAAATAATATCAGAAAACCTTGTTCAATTATCCAAAAATCGTACAACTTTAACGATTTTAAGCATAAATCAGTGTACTATTTTGCTAAAAATGGCATTTTTCAGTATTTTTCAGTGCTTAAAAATTTGGCTGTATCCAATATTCGTTCTACTTTTGCACCCGAAATCCAACGATATGAGATACAGATGAACTAAAAAGTAAGTTGAAAGTAAACTGAAAGGAGAAAAGGAACAGTTGAAAGTAAACTTTAGGAAACATGAGTTCTCAGTAGATTCAGGTATTGGTGATCATTATAAATATAAAAGAGTATACGAAAGTAAAAGGTGATTCAAAATCACTCAATGTATTTAAAAAAAAGAAAAGTTTAATTGAGGTATGAAGAAAAGGATTTTTATTGCGTTAGTAGCACTCGGCAGCCTAATCTGTCCTGCTCTAGCGCAGGAAGCTGCGGTAAAGACCAACTTGCTGTATGATGCAACGACAACCATGAACTTGGGTGTTGAATTCGGTCTTTCTCCAAAATGGACACTTGACGTATCCGGAAACTACAATCCTTGGACGTTTTCAAAGAACAAGAAATGGAAACACTGGCTCGTTCAGCCAGAGACCAGATACTGGTTCTGTAACAAAATGATGGGTTCATTCATCGGCTTCCATGCCTTGGGTGGATCTCACAACATCGGTGGCATGGATCTTGACTTCAAGTTCCTGGGCACTGATTTCTCTAAGCTGAAAGACTATCGGTATGAAGGATGGTTTATCGGTGCAGGTGTAGCTTACGGCTATGCTTGGGCTCTCTCGAAACATTGGAATCTGGAAGCTGAACTTGGTGTAGGCTATATCTACTCTAAGGCAGATAAGTTTAACTGTGCTCAATGCGGAGATAAACTTGAAGATGACAAGGCACACAACTATGTGGGCCCGACAAAAGCAGCCCTCAACTTAGTGTATGTTTTTTAAAAAGAATCAGAGATGAATACATATAATATAATAGGTAGTATGTTCGGAGCCATGCTTATCGCTCTTCCTATATCAGCCGATAATACCCAGCAGGCTTACAAGAATCTGAAAATCCAGAATAAGGCAATCAGAAAGGTTGGCAACCAGGTGAAAGTGGCTATGGACTTGAACCTCGACAAAATTCAGCTTGCCAGCAACAAAGGCCTCATCTATACCCCAATGATCCTCAACGAAAAGGATACACTCTTCATGCCGAGTGTTGAGGTGATGGGTAAAAAGAGATATATTTACTATCAGCGTAACCAGAAAACGGCTACGGCAAACCCACTCATCGTGGCACTCCGTAAGAACAAGACAGCACAGACGCTTCATTATGAATACGCCGCTCCGTTCAGCGACTGGATGAAGAACTCAAACTTCGCCATCAGTAATGATGCCTGCGGTTGCAACCAGCAACTTCTCGACGAAGGTATTCTGAATGCGGAAGGACGTGCATTCTCTACTCCGAAGAATCTCTTCAACGCTTATGTACAGCCTAAGGCAGAAGCCGTAAAGGCAAGAAAGGAGAATGGTTCTGCCCGTTTGAACTTCAAGGTGAACAAGTGGGATATCCTGTACGATATGGGCAACAATGCCAACGAACTGGATAATATCCGCAAGACACTCGATCTCGTAAAGAATGATTCGGATGTTACCATCACCAAGATAACCCTCCACGGCTATGCATCACCAGATGGCGGATATGCCAACAACAACAAGTTGTCGCATAACCGTACACAGGCACTTTTGAAGCATATCCTGAAGACCTATCCTATTTCTTCAAAACTGTTTGCGGTCACAGCTACAGCAGAAGACTGGGCAGGAACCAGCAAGTATGTAAATGAGAATGAGATTCCTCAGAAGGAAGCTGCACTTGAGATCATCAACAGCAACATGCAGCCAGATGCCAAAGAGAAAGCATTGCTCAAGAAGGCTCCTCAGGCTTATCGCTATCTCCTGCAGAATGTATGGCCATCACTTCGCCGTACCGACTATACGATAGAATATGATGTTCAGGCATTCAATGTAGCAAAGGCTAGAGAGGTTATCAAGACCCGTCCTCAGAAGCTCTCACTTCAGGAGATGTATCTGGTAGCCCAGACTTATCCTAAGGGTAGCGCCGAATTCAACAATGTTTTCGACATAGCTGTAAGAATGTTCCCTGAAGATAAGCTTGCCAATCTCAATGCAGCCTCAGCAGCCATCGAACGTGGCGACAAGGTGAGTGCAGAGAAATATCTCCTGAAAGCAGGCGACAGCGCCGAGGCAAACAATGCCCGCGGTTGTCTGGCTTCCATGAAGGAAGACTATCAGACTGCCAAGCAATACTTTGAGAAAGCTATTGCCGGTGGTTTGAAGGAGGCGCAGGAAAACCTGGATAAAGTTAACCAGGCACTTTAAAGTAACTATTTACTTTCTATTTATATAAGTATAAGATAAAAGATGATGTAAAATACGATCTGTTTTCAGCGGATTGTGCCAATATGTGCGAAACTTAATTTTGAGAATAAGAATTAATTAAAAATATTGTATAACTTTTTTTGTATTAAGTAAAAAGATTATGAAAAAAATGAATTTGCTCGTAATGAGCTTGGTTTCAGCCGCAGCTTTGTCTTTCACTAGCTGCAGCAGTAATGATGAATTGGATGGAGACAAAGCAGGTCAGGCTAAGGTAGATCAGTTCTACATGACTTTGACTGTAGAGACTCCAAATGCTAGTGGTACAAGAACTGTTCAGAGCAATGAGTATAATGCTTCTGAAGCAGAATCTAAAATTACAAGTGGTACATTCTTCTTGATGGACTCAAAAAACAAGATTGTTTTCAGCAAGAATGTTAAAAACTTGGAATGGGATAAAGCTGGCAAGACACAGCTTGAAATTCCTGTTGAGAAAGTAATTGCTGGTGCAGAATACAAGGTATATTTCTTGGCTAACGCCGACAGCGAAGACCCATTGAACAGCACATTCTCAACTACAGCAACTACAGATAATAAGTTCGTAGGCGACTATGCAAAAGCCAACAATTTTGCTATGTTCAATGAAAACGACAAGAATGTAAATGGTAATACCTATACTGTAACATTCAAAGATGAGAACAAGTCAAAGACCAATGCTGCAAAGGTTAACAAGACCATCAAATTGGAGCGCATTACTGCACGTATCGACCAGCCAACATCTAATGTGACTGAAATCAAGCCTTATCCTACAGATGAGGATCATAAGGCGACTGAAGCAGAGAAGAAGGCAATGGCTGATGCTATAGCAAAAGTTGATAAGATTGAGTTGACTAGCTATGCTATCTCTAACGTTGCCAACACTACAAACATCATGCAGCAGTGGAACGATACACAGCTCCTCATCCCTTCAGCAACAGGTTTCAAATACATCCAGCCAACTGATGATTTTGGTACCAATACTTTGTTCAAGAATGCAGTATACTTCAATCCTATTATAAAGGACGAAAATGGAAAGGTTAAAGACGAACATAAGGACTATGTATTTGAGAACAACAATGATAATGCAGCAACCTCAATGTATTTCGAATATAAGGTTACATTGAAGGATAAAGCTAACACTCATAAAGATTTCTCAGACGGTACATTCTACCGTTACAACAACGTTATCTACACAAGTTTTGAAGATATCTTCGCTGCTTACAATGATGTTAAGGGACTCTTCGATGGTAAGACTGTAGAAGAGATGACGAAAGAGGTGAAAGCAGCTAAGACTGCACCAACTGCTGAGGGTCAACCAACTGTAGAAAGCAAATTGGATAACTTCCGTCAGACATACAAGATTGAAGTCTTCAACTGCGGTAAGACATACTACAAGATGGCAATCAAAGACAAGTTCATCGGTTATGATAACGCTATCCAGCGTAATACTGTTTACCAGTTGAATGTAAACAATATCTTCAACGTTGGTGCCCAGGTTCCTAACGGCACACCTGACAAGGAAGGTTTGTTCTATCTCGATGTTGAGGTTTCTGTTAACCCTTGGGTTCAAAACAGCTACAATGTTGAGTTGAAGTAATATTCCGTCAAACCAGACAGATAAAATATAAATACTTATATATATACCAATACTCTCGGGGGAGCAATCCTCCTCCGAGAGTTTATCAATCAAACGTTCGTTCTGAAAAGAACGAAAACATTCTTAAAAGATAACTAACATTGCCGCCCATGTATAAAAGGCGGGAGATACAAAGACGTGCCGTCATACCCCCAACCCGAAAGACTGGCACTTTTCATCCTTAGATAATAACGATGCCGAAGGCAACGAAACAGAGAGCTGATAAAGCAAAAATATTCGCTACCTACGGCACTCTCTATATAAAATAAGTAAAAGTAAAAGATTATAAAAGATAAAGAATATGGCACATTTCCTCAACAACAAATGTTGCAAGCTGGTTTGCATCTCAGCCATCGCACTCACTTCGCTTTCATCATGCATGAAAGATGAGATCACGAGCTGCCCTACAGCTAAGTTGTCGCTCAAATTCGACTATACTTATAATGTGAAAGAGGCAGATGCTTTCTCTGCAGAGGTGAAGAACCTCAACGTTTATGTATTCGACAAGAACGGTAAGTTCGTAGATAACTATACCGAGTCGGCTGACAAGTTTGAAACAGGTCATAAGATGGAAATCACAGACCTGCAAGCAGGCAAGTATACCTTCGTCTGCCTGGCACGTGACAAGCAGCCTGCAGCAATGGGAACAAGAGCCGAAGGTGATGATGAGACCGAGTTTAGCTTTACTAAACTTACCCCAGGTATCTCGACCATCAACGACCTGCAAGAGGAAATGGGCAAAAAAAACGAAAAAGAATCCGTAAACGACAAGCACTTCACCGCCCTCTATACCGCTCAGGACTCCCTCAACTTTGATGGAGAAAACGATGTGCAGGGAAAATTGAGTCTGATGAAGTGTACCAAGACATACCGCGTGGTGATGCTTCCATTCGAACCCGACCAGGAAGGATTCACAGCCGAAAACTTCGATGTAGAAATCAAAGGTTCCGCTGCCCTACTCGACTATAAGGGCGACAAGGTAAAGCCAAAGGCAATCACCTATCTTCCTTATGAGAAGAAACTGGTAGAAAACCACAGCGGCAAGACCGAGGTAGAAGGCGAAGACGTAGAAAAGGCGCTGGTTTACGACCTGTCATCATCACGTATGTTCGAAACCAAAGATGACAACAAGAGTCGCGCTGCCGACGGATCCAGCCAATATGATGACAAGCGCATCGTCATCACAGACAAGCGCATCAACAAAGTCATCTTCAACCACTCCCTGCCTTGGTTCCTCTCACTCTGTGCCAGCGACCGCTACGGCAAAGACTGGAGCGACCAGCAGTATCTGGACCGTCAGGACCATTACACTCTGGTATTCTACGTGCCAGCTCCAAGTTCTACCTACAGCATGGATGCAAGAATCAAGGTAAACAACTGGGTTCTGAATCTTCAGAATGCCGACCTGGGAAAATAAGAAAAGAAAGAAGTATAAGTAAAAGAAAGAAAACATGAAACGCTATCAATCTACTCTGACCAAGATGACACGCCCAGTGTGTATGGCACTCGCTGCTTTGCTCATGGTAGGCGCAATGGCATCCTGTTCAGAGAACGAAAATACAGAAACAGCTCAAAGCGACAATGCCTATCTGAGCCTCAGTTTCTCTACCGGCACCGGAAACAGTACCAGAGCCGGAGAAACTAGCGGAAAGGCTCTTGCCGACAATGAGACTGATGCGAATCCTACTCAGGAGAGCGACATCCATAACATCAAGGTGTGGGTGTTCAAATCAAATACCGGCGATGAAGCCACTCCAATCTCTTATAAAGCAGAGACGCTGAGCCAAGTGAAGAACGGTAACTATACCCTGAACCTCCGATTCCTGAGAAAGATTGGCGGCGAAGAAGTAAAGAACATCGACCTTTACATCCTGGCAAACTCTGAGAGCATCAACATGCTGGACCAGATGAAAGGCAAAGACCTCAGTTCTGTTACCCGCAAAGATCTGAAAGAAGTCAGCTTTACCTCACCTTTCGGTATCAATCGCGATGGTAGTGCAGAAAACCAAGAAGTGCCAGCCGGAAAGGGACTCCCTATCTCCCGTGCCATCACTCAAATCTCTGTAGACAGCCATGTGGCTGATACAGAAGAAGGAGCCAAAGACAAAGGCATCAAGATTCCTCTGGTGCGCGCCGTTTCGAAACTCCATTTTTACTTTGCCCGCAAATCGGGTAATGATGCCAATACCAGTCAGGTAAAGGTAACAAGAATAGAGGTAGAAGGAAACACCATTCCTACTGCCAGCTATGTTTTTCCCGACGAAGCGACATATAAGGAGAACGGTTACAACCAGGACGTTACTAGTCAGAAATACAATTCGGCTACAACCTACGTACCAACCACTCTGAAACTGGCAGGTGTAGAGAACACGGATATCAAGGAAGTGGAGGATCCTAAGAGTTTCATCAAAAAGAGTAATCAGTCAGCCCAAGAATATCTGGATGCTTTTGATAATAAAGGAATCAAATCTCATGATCTCTGTTATCTCCGTGAAACCAACAAAGCCATCAAAGGCACCATCTACTATTCATTAGATGGCGGAGCAACCGAGAAGCACGAGACCTTCAATATTCCTTCTGAAGGAAATGCCATCAGAAACAGAGAACTGGTAGTTTATGGTTACTTCCTCAACGGACAGATGGGCAAGCTCACCGTTACTCCTACTATCCAGGAATGGCAGGATGGAGGAACATTCGATTTCATCGATGCCTCAACAAACGTGGTTATCCCTGACAAAGATCAAACTGCCTGGGGCTACAAGGTATATTATGGTTTCCCAAAACTCGGACCGATGATTACGCTCGAGGATATCGATACCAAAGGTAAGCCTTGGATTCTCCAGACAGACAACCCGATGTTCGGATTCGTAGAATGCGATAAGGATGGCAATTATGAGGAAAAAGAACCGGTTTACGATACAAACATTTCAGACCAAAACGATGGAGACAAAATAATTGGATATACTTATCATATAGATGATTTCATCATCAATAAAAGTGGTGAGAAGAAGACGCTCTACTTCTATGTGGTTCCGAAAAACAGACTGGATCTGGCAAAGCCACACAATGTAAAGGCGCAGGTTTTCCTGACCAAATATCCAAACGATAAGTTTGTCCTGAATCCAGGTTTCAAATATAATGGATGCAAGAAGGGCAAATTCGCCGGTAAGGATATTCACTTTGAACAAGTATTATAAAGACAACAGAAAATAACATTCATCATGAAGAAGTTATATATAGACATAAGATTCGCAAAATGCATCTTGGCTCTTACGGCAGGATGGCTCATGGCAGGATGCTCAGCTGAAGACGAACTGGGAAACGGTTCGGCTGCACAACAGCTGAGCATGACTCCCATGATCAACGACCTGCAGACCACAAGAGTGAAGGAAGAAGAGAATCTTCATGAAAAAACTCTGTCTTCTCTTGACTTTAAGATGTTCGAACCAACATCCAGCGAACGCAGAATAGACAGTCTGTTCGACGCCCCTGCAGAGAACAAAGCAGAGGAACTGGGTTCGGGCAACTGGAAGGAGAGCCTGAACCTCCAATCAGGTCAAAGTTATGCATTCTATGCAGCAGCCAACGCCAGTCTGAGCCTGCAAGGCAAAAGCCTGGATGAACTTCAGAAAGCTACCCAGAAGGATGATGACATCTGGATGCCTTACTCTACAGACAACAGCAAGAAGCTGTTTCTGATGAGCAGTCATGGTTCATACAAGATTACAGAAAAGGCAGAACAGGATATTCCGGTAAAACTGGTGAGAGCGGCAGCCAAAATCAAGCTGAACATCTCTTCTACGGTGAAGGATTACCATATTTCAGACGTTCAGTGGAAACTCATCAATTACAATACCAATACTACCATCTTTGCTGGTGATCAAACCGCAACTCCATCTATCATATCAGACAACAATACCTGGAGCCCGGCAGCATCTGCAGAAGATGAGAAGGGAAATAAGGTCTTCACGGTAACCACATACAGTTATTCCACCCAATGGGAAACTCAGGAAACAATGCCACAGATTGTAGCAAAGGTCAACTTTAAATATAAGGACAAATCTAAACCTGATATTCCGAAGGAATTGAAGATACCGGTTCGTGACCCTCAGGGTGACAAGAGGTTAGACCGCAACTATATCTATACCGTCAATGCAGTCATCAAGTATCTGGATACCAATACAGATATTGATTACGATGACGACCTTGGTTATCTCAAGTGGCAAATTACGAAATGGACGCAAGGAGAAGAAACTAAGGTAAAAGGCGACAAGGCTGACTATCTGATAGTTTATCCTACCACAATCAGTATGAAAGGAATGGACGACAACGACAGCCAGATAGATGAAAGTATAAGATGGATGGCATCAGCACAATGTAATATACAAGATTACGTATACTCTTCGTTCGACTCAAACGGAACAATACACAAAAATGAGAACAATATCAACCAACCAGGAGGTGCAGAATTACGAGAAAACACTGAGACTGGTGACGGAAATTGCGGCTACATAAAAATCAGCGCTGGGTATCCAGCGCACAACACCGTTGTATACTGCACTTTCAATCTCTGTGTAAACGGATCAAACAAGAAACAAAAAATCATTGTAAAAAAATACCCTAGTATCTACTCACTCAATGTAGAAAGTACGGGTACTTTGAATCCATGGCAAAATAAACACCTATACACGATTCAACACTCAGTGACAAAGAGTAGTAACACCTATAGCGTGGCAAAGCCATCAGATAAAAATGACAATACGGTATCACCTGCTTTCATCATTGCCTCAACCAGCAATAGTAAGTTGCAATCAATAGGCAGCAACGACGAAGCCAAGAAATACTGTAAACAGTACAAAGAAAAGGCTAAGACAAAGAAAGGCGAGGACCTTGATCTAAGCGGTTGGCGTTTGCCTACAAAAGAAGAGGTTAAAAAAATTATTAGTTTACAATCAGGCAATAACGCTATTCCTAATGATCTGTTACAAGGTGAATCCTACTGGACATTCGATGGCGATAAGTCTGAAGAACAAAGTAACGCTAATTACAAGGGAGCCTATGTTCGTTGCGTACATGACTTGACACCAGATGAAATCGAGAAAATAGAGGATCAAGGTATAGAATAAAGAAGGTTAATGATATGAAACAAATAAGATTACATATTGGTATGATAGCAGTGCTGTTAACATTTATGTTGACAGCCTGCACCGATTGTATAGTAGACAACGAGACTTCAAGCAACGAGGCTGAAGATGGTTACTATACCGCTCACTTCAATATAGCCATACCTAGCTTCGAGAAGCAAACAGCTACAAGAAGTACTGTTTACATGAACGAAGGTATTAGAAGTAAAGATGATTTAAAACTATTTTGCTTCGACAACGAAGGCCAATTTGTTGGTTTTGGAAATATTAAAGATCAGTTCGAATCCATCGAAGGGTTTGATAGAGACAATGATGGTAATTACTGGACCACAAGTAAGAATAAAATTGAGCAAGACAGTACCGCTGTATCAGGAGGTGATATAAATGGGGACGGAAGTTCAGAACTTAGAGATTTCAAAGCAGAAATCCCAAACAAGACTTCTCGTATCCACTTAGTAGCTAACGCTACTGAACAATATAATTCCCTTAACGATATAGATGAAAACGGGCATAACGTTCAATGGAAATGGGTAGGAATGCATGAAAACATGCTTATGACAACTTTCGAGACAAATCATACAGAAAAGCAAGAAGTGATGACTCGCTATTGGGGATACATCAAAAGAGACACCCCTAATCAACTGAAGGAGTATCTTACCAATACAGACAAACAAAAAGACTACATCATCCATCTTATAAGAGACAGAGCGAAGATTTCTGCCGTTTGGAGCGACGCAGCAAAAAAAGCAAACGCGAACCTTAAAAGCAGCGATTTCGGAATATCTGTTTTCAATGGTGTACAATACGGAACTATAGCACCATTCAATCGAGACTGTCTGAAATTCGATGATACTACAGGAGGCAAAGATTGGACATGGAATCCTACATATATAACACCATCCGTAAGCACTAAGAGACTGAAAGGTAGCAATGGGCAAATGTACAATCCGACAGCAGCCTTTGAAGAAAGTAACTTGCCAACTGACCCTGCTAAGGTTACTATAAGGTATAATGGTAGATTCTATTTCATATACCTTCAGGATAAAAACAACAAGCCATATGCCATCAAGCGTAACTATGAATACAGAATCATCATAGACAAACTGGACGAAAGCTATGGCAAAGGAAGTTCTGAGGAAGCAATAAAAGGTGCACCGGTCAATAACCCTTGGATTAGAGTAGAACAGATTGTTCCGGGAGTTTCTGATGGAAATTACGAACTGGCTATCGTCGGAGGTACTTATAAGACTGTAAATACAGGTGAAAAGACAGAACAGACTGTACAGTTCACTTATAAGGGTAGCGATGCCGCTACAAAACTTCCTACCGATTTTGAGGCTATATGGACCCAGAATCTGGCATACGCAACTGCAGCTGCACCAGAGGTTACCAGCTATACTTATGACAAAGCAACAAATACCGGTACCGGTACCATTAAGTACAAGCTGGACAAGGTAGACAAGACCTGGCGAGAAGGCATCATCTACCTCACCGACAAAGTGCATGGACTCAATAGAAACATCCATCTCTATAGTGTGAGTGAGGCTAATTATGACTTCCAGAACAGAGACAATATTGGCGCAGCATTGAACAGTGTAGGAGATTTTACCATCACCATTCCTGAGGATTATCCTGACGGACTGGTGCCTGTGAATTTCAAAATCGCATCCAATGATATCAATCCAGAAGACTGGAAGGTAGAAATAGGTGATACTGGAGCCGAAACGAATGACGACTGCAAAACAAACAGCTGGTTTACCTATAAGGCAGAAGTAATCAAGAGAGATCCGGTATCCCTTCTGGAGGAGAAGGGAAAAAGAAAGTATACATATCCCTTTAAGTTGAGGAATGTACGCAAGAATGCCCAAAAAGGTGACAAGGGATACTTCTGGCTGAAAGCTGATAACTTCAACCAAGGAAAGGCCAAGAGGTTTGAATTCACCTATAAGTAGTAAGTTTAAGAAAAGTTTAGTTCATATATCTGTATCGGGGCGCATATCGTTTCAAAATTTAAATGCCCCCAAATATCAATGAAATAGGTAATAAAATAATTATCATTTACTATACAAATAGAATGCGGGAACCAATAAATTAAACTAGACTGGTCGTTGGAACTGTAGTTGCCGAGGTGATCTCACCTTCTATAGTTCCGCGGCTTTTTTTTATATAAAAAACCTTGCCACTTTCAATTTTATTTTGTAATTTTGCAC
>ULQU01014901.1_pt1 | contig 11489 bp, 12 predicted proteins | sample 1954841 | NCBI WGS metagenome assembly ULQU01 (sample SAMEA4835664, study PRJEB28245) | human gut metagenome | biome: gut microbiome; material: fecal sample | place: Denmark | collected 2008
TAGGGAGAGCTGGCGAGCGGAAGCGATAGACCCCACAAAGCCGGGGCAGCCATGATTGGCTGTCATAATGATGATACACCGCTTGAGGCATTTTCTGCCATTTCCTTCAGCTCATCCTTGGTGTGTCCGGTCGCGAGCCGCGCCATCGTCTCTATGACTTCTGCTTCATGCTCGCCCGCGATGTCAAAGGCGCCGCAGAGCAGCTGTGAGTATGAGGTGATCACTTCGCGCCGGCGGTCTTCTTCTATCGCCGCGGAGAAGCGGCCGTCTCTGGTCATCTGTATTTTCATGGTGATTGAGATTCTTTTCGGTGTCATAGTCCCTCCTGCATTTCTCTTTATAGTACAGGATGACAAAGATTTTGGCTAGAGGCACAGGGGAAAAGCAGATGCCAAGGCAGCAAAATGACGGGAAAGTCCTCCACCCCCCCCTGCAAGATGCAGCTTATCACCGGTAAGATGCAAAGGATAGACTGTAAATCATCATAAATATTTTTAATTGGCTATCATTTATAGGTTCTTCTATAATGAAATCATGCAAAGCATTCCCTGTTGTGATGAGGGAGAATCCGCCATGAACAATCTGGACTACTTGGAATATGAAGGCTCGCGGCTTTTAAACTATGCGATGAAAACATACAGTAAAACTTCCACCGGCTCGCTGGTGAATGATATCGAGCGCGCCGTCCTTGCAGGACAGAAAGAATTGTCTCTGGCAGAACAGGATGCACTACAGTCTCTCTCCTTTGAGTATACCCTGTACCGTCTCTACATTGCTCGCTGCATGATCCGTCACCACAAGAGCGGCTTCGGCTGCACTGATGCGATCCTGAAAGGTCTTTCCGGCACGCTGTCTTCCCTGCCCTCTGCGCTCAAAATGCTCGCCCTCGAGCATGATCTGAACGGGTCCTACCTGCTTCTTGGCTGCTATGTAGAAAAGCTGACGAAAGCGCATGTGGAAACGATGTTCCAGCGCTACGCTGCCATTGAAAAAGCCTGCGTCACGGGGGATCGCGAAGTGCGCCTCACCTCTTCCATCGAAAGCTCTCTTTGGGCGATGGCCAAGGAAATCAACTTCGTCCCAAATCCTTCCCTGCTCCGTCATCTCATGGAAGAGACCCAGGCTTTCATACGCGCACTCTCTCTCCGTCTATCTGAAATGACGCCGGAGAGCGTCCATCACAAGGCGCACGGAAAGACGCTCGTCCATACGCACCACTCCGTCTTCTCCCGTGAAAACTATGAACACATCTACCCGTCCCTCACCCTCATCGCCGGCATCATGACCGGATTCCTCTTCATGTTCGCCTGACAAGGGATGGGATTCCCCACTTCCTCAAAATAAAAAGGGGCTGTGAAGAAATGAATCCTCATTTCTTCACAGCCCCTTTTTACTTTGCTTTCATTTAGTTCAGGGTTCAAGGGTGAGGTGGCGGCTTCGCCGCCTTTTTTTAGAAGATGGTATTCTCGTATCGCCTTTTCTTGTTTCACTCATCGCCTGTGCTATAATACAGAAAGGTATCTTGAGGAACGGTGACTAGTGACTTGAATGTTACTTTCAGTGAGACGCCATTTCGAGAAAAGCGAGATGTGACTTGCCAGCGGTATTGCATGAAAGTGTTGGAATATCGATAGCATCGGACTATTCAACTATACCTATGACGATCAACGCAGCCCTTTTTTCTCCCTCCTTCCTTTGGAAGGAGGTGCCCCGAAGGGGCGGAGGTTAGCCGCGTGAAACGGTACTCCCACGTTCGGGGAAACCAACCCCGCCTCGCTTCGCTCGTCTGCCCCTTCCAGAGGAAGGGGCGCGAATGATTTTTAAGGAAACACTGATTAAATCGTTGTCATTCGCGGTTAGGGTCTCGCGCTTCCACACATATGCCGCGCACTTCTCCGCTTTCCCCACTCTCTTTCATCCCGCCGGTGCCCTATCCGCCCCTACTGGGCACCTTCCCCTCGAGGGGAAGGCTGTCGATACGAGGGAAACCTGCCATCGCAAACCTTCGGGCATCGCCCTTTATAAAAATCGACGCGGAGCGGCGCTCCGCCTAAGCCTTCCCCGCATGGGGAATGGGGACCGCAGAGCGGTGGATAGGGTGCTCTCGTAAACGACGTACTTGAGACGCATTCCCTCGCTCTCTTTCATACCGCCAGTGCCCTATCCGCCCCTTCGGGGCACCTTCCCCTCGAGGGGAAGGCTATTCCTATCAAGCGGCGAAGCCGCCACCTTCATTCCTCATTCCTCATTCGCGCAAAGTTTTCATTCAGAATCAGTGGACGGAACCGCCCCACGGGCTGACCCTCCAAGAAAGGAGCCTCGCCATGGATCACTCACAGTACCTCACCAGTATGGGCATCACCCTCTGCCGGCGGGCGCTTTTTTCCTATACCAGCCAGCCGCAGGGAAGCTACGGACTTCACGTGATCTTCCGAAAATTCGTGAAGGAGAAGAAGATCCTGATGCACGACCGTGATCGGGACAACTGGTGCGCCTTCCTCTCAGACTACATCGTCTTTCGCCTCTACATCGCCAAGTATATCCTGAAGGACTATGCGAAAGACTACACCCCACTCCTTCATATTTTCGAGGGCATCCATCAGATCGAGGATGCCTTCCCTGCCTTCTTCCGGGAAGAGGCAGACCCGGGGCGTGCGGTCGGCGACCAGTCCTTCCTCCCGCCGGATCTGGATACGCGATACCGGACAGAGGAAATGGATCATTTTTACAATATCTTCAATGCCGTTTCGACCCAAATGGAAGAAAAGCCGCTGGAACGGAATCAGCGGCTGAAAAGCATCATCACGAGCTGTCTCACCATCCTTTCCGAAAAGAATCATGTACCGCTCTACACACCGATCTTTTATTTCTTCAGTCAGGAAACGCTCCGCTATGCCCAGTTCCTTGCGGATTTTTGCAAAGGCCTCATTCCCGATGAGTTCTACGAGGTCATGCACGCCATGCCCTATCAGGCTGTCAAGAAAGAGGAAGATCCCTTCTATACCAGCTACCATCTCCCTGCCTGCATCGCCATCTTCGTCTCACTGCTCCTCTTCTTCGTCCTCTGCGAGGGAGGATGGAACGTGGGGCTGAAGTAAAAAATGAGAAATGTGAAATTAGAAATGAGAAATGGCGGTGGCGGCTTCGCCGCACATATATAGGAGGCGATGCCCGAAGGCCGGAGGGCAGACGTCTGATGTCTGATGCCTGATGCCTAATCCTTGGCTCCCCATCCCTGCTTTCAAACTTCAACAGAGATGGAGGGGGCGCAAAATACACCGAGCATCCCAATCCCCTTTTATATAAAAAATTGCAGCGCATGTCGTCATCCTGAGCTGCGGGAAACGTCGTATGCGAGAAATCCGCTTAGAGGAATCCAACAACGACTATCCAACAAAAGCGCAGCCAACCCCGCCTCGCTGCGCTCGGCTGCCCCTTCCAAAGGAAGGGGCGAGATTGATCATCTAATCCCTAGTCACCAGCCACTAGTCACCAAAATTCCAAAATCCCAAACAAAAACGGAACCGTTTCTACGAAACGATTCCGCTTTTTCTATTTCACCATTTCCAAGAATTCTTTTCTGAGCGCGCTGTCCGTCTTAAAAGCGCCGGAGGACGCCAGCGTCCGTGTCTTTGTCCCCGGCTTCTTGATGCCGCGGGCGGTCATGCAGGAGTGTTCCCCTTCGATGAATACGATGACGTCATCGGCATGTGTCACGAGGCGCATGATATCGCGGATGTCCGTACCGATGCGTTCCTGCAGCTGAAAACGCTTCGAGACAGCATCTGCGATGCGGGCGATCTTCGAAAGACCGATGACGCGGCCGCGAGGGATATAGCCGACTGCGACCTTCATATTGTACATCAGTGCGATGTGATGCTCGCAGTGGGAAAAGATGTCGATGTCTTTCACCACGACCATATCGCTCTCCGGCGTTTCGAAGGTCTTTTCAAATTCCCGGGCGATATCTTCATTGGATACCGCATTATAAGCAAACTGCTCCGCCATCATGTCCGCAAAGCGCTTCGGGGTCTCGACGAGGCCTTCGCGTGTGGGATCATCGCCGACAGCCTCGATGATGAGCCGCGCAGCTTCTTCCAATTTCTTTAGATCGACCATTATACGCCTCTCCTCTCTGGATCCCAGATGATCTTGTGCAGCTGCACCTGGACCCGGACATCACTCAATCTCTCTCGTCTGACATACTCCACCAGGTCGGCAGGGGCGATGCGTCCCCACACCGGGCTCACATAGAAGGCCGGGTCTTCACCCTTGTGGAAATGCGCGGCGATGATCGCCTTCATCTCATCCATGTCGGCCTGCGAGCTCACAACGAATTTCAGCACATCCTCTTTCCCGAGGAGCCTGAAATTTTCCTCCAACATCCGTTCCTTCATGCCGCTTCCGCCGCATTTGAAGTCCATCGTGTAGAATGTCCCCTGCGGCCGCTCTTGGAAGAGGGGCACCGCGCCATTCGTCTCGATATTCACCTCATAGCCCTCTTTGCCAAGGACTTCGCACAGGTGCCGAACGGGATGGAGCATCGGCTCACCGCCCGTCAGCGTGATCTTCTTCCACGGGAAGGCATGGATGCGGGAAAGAAGCTCTTCTTCCGTCAGCGCTTCGGCCGTGTCCGTGAGCGAGAGCGAATAGGCGGTATCGCAGTAGCTGCAGCGCAGGTTACAGCCCGCAAGGCGCACAAAGATCGCCATGAGGCCCGTGCGTTTCCCTTCGCCGTCGATGCTGTCGAAGATCTCCGTCACATGGAAGAGCCCGTCATCATAGCGGTACGCTTCAGTCTTTTTCATACGTTGCCACATTCCCTTCCGTCTCTTGCACCGACACGCGGATACAGTGAGGAATGCGGTCGCAAAGCCACTTCGCGATGTTCTCCGCCGTCGGATTCAGTCCCCCCAAGACATCGTTGATGACATGGTGGTCGAACTGGTTCACGATCTCCTTGATCTTGGAGAAATCCACGACCATGCCATTGTGGTCGAGCGTGTCATTCTGCACCGTGACCGTAATGATCCAGTTGTGTCCATGGAGATTCGTACACTTGCTTTCATAGTCCAGATGCAGGAAATGCGCACCGGATACTTCGATTCGTTTCGTTACTGTAAACATAGATTTATCGTCCTTATATAAAATATGAATGGGTTCGGGGTTCAGGGTTCAAGGTTGTGGTGGCGGCTTCGCCGCAAATATATATGGGGCGATGCCCGAAGGCCGGAGGGAAGAAGTCAGAAGTCTAATGTCTGACGTCTGACGTCTGATGTCTGATGTCTAATCCCTAGCTACTCATCCCTAGTCACTAGTCATTCGAGGCCACGCATCCTTGCTTTCAAACTTGTGGTGGTAGCCCTTTCCCGTATCGTCATCCCGAGCGCAGCCGAGGGATCTTTCTTGCACTACGGTCAGTATCACATAGGCACTGGCAGGGAAACGACGCCTAGGTATTTCTGCTTCCACACATTCTTTGTTTATCGGTCTGCAAGGAAGATTTCTCGCTTACGCTCGAAATGACGATACGGGAGTCTGATGTCTCCCAGTCTCCTAATCCCTGCTTTAATCACTTCTCATTTCTCATAGCAAGCCAGCGCCGGATCCTTGACGCCATTCGCTGCGAAGGCGGCCGCCCTGTCGATGCATGTGCCGCATGTGCCGCAGGGCTTCTCCCCGCCCTCATAGCAGCTCCATGTGAGCTCATAGGGCGTATGGAGAGCCAGACCGGTCGCCACGACGCCGGCCTTATTCATTTCCGCAAAGGGGAAGACGAGATGCACCTTGCCATAGGTGCCGATGGAGACGGCATCGCCCATCGCCTTCAGGAAGGGCTCGCTGCAGTCGGCATAGGCATCGCCCGCTGCATCGTCTGCGTGCGCGCCGATGTAGATATCGACTTCATCCTCCTCAAAGAGGCTCGCCGCGAGCGAGGCCGCCGTCGAGAGCATGAGTCCGTTGCGGAAAGGCACATAGGTCGAGACCTTGCCCTCTCCGTTCTTGGCGATCTGCTCTGCGTAGCTCTCATGGACGATCTCTTCTGTGGAGCCTGCGAGGAGGGAGCAGTTCGAATACTGGAAAATGGCAGAAAGATCAAATTCGTAGTGCCGTACATGGTAGTACGCTGCGACCTTGCGTGCCGCAAGGATCTCTTTTTTGTGCTTTTGACCATAAAAAATAGAAGCAGTCACGACGTTCTCTGCTCCCAGTCTGTCTACTGCCAGCGAGACGCAGGTGGTCGAGTCCACGCCGCCGCTGGAGAGGATAATAGCTTTTTTCATCTTGCCTCCTGTTTTTTATAGTTGGTGTTCAGATGACAACTGAGATGGATATTTTTCGGTGCGCCTTGGCGCACGGATAGGAGAAAGCCGGACGAGCCGCTTCGGGGCATGGGGCTTTCGCTTTCCTATAACCAATTTATTATAGCATAGATGGCAAGGAGAAGGTAGGCAAAACGAGCCAGTGACTCGTACTGAAGTGCCACCTTTGGGCATCGCCTCTTTTCGTCATTCCCTCATCCATACTTGATAAAATTCCCGAAATCTAAAAGTTTTTCCACCTATACTCGAAAAACTTTTAGATTTTTGAAACTTTCTTAGTGTATAATAGATAAAAAGCAAGGAGGTGTGCCATGATTGAACGACCTTATTATTTGAATCAGCTACTTCGCGCGAAGGATACGGATTTCATCAAAATCATCACCGGCATTCGCCGTTCAGGAAAGTCCACGCTACTTGAGATGTTGAAGAAGCACCTGCTCACTCAGGGCGTCCCAGAAAATCACGTCATCCACATCAGCTATGAGCAGATTCCCTGGTTTCCGTTGGAAAAGGCAGAGACGCTCTATGCGTACATCAAAGAGCATATCACGGAGCCTGCCCATCGCTACTACCTTCTCATCGACGAGGTACAGGAGCTCGAAGAATGGGCGAAAGTCATCAACGGGCTGAAAGCGACGTTTCCACTCGATATCTACATCACTGGCTCAAACTCGCGTCTCTTCTCAGGCGAGTATCTGACTTACATCACAGGGCGGTACATCGAAATCAAAGTGTACCCGTTGTCGCTTTCCGAATTCATGACATTCCGCGGCTATGACGAAAGCAACGTCGCAAAAGCATTCAATGAGTATCTCACCATTGGTTCTTTCCCAGCCGCAGCAGTCGCGAAAGACCCCGAACTTACAGAAATCATCAACAGCGGCCTCTTCGACTCCATCTTTGCACGAGACATCATCATCCGCGGCGGCATCCGCAATGAAGGCGTCTTCCTCAAAGCCGCCAAATTCATCATGGAGAATATCGGAAATCCTCTCTCCGTGAATGCTATCAGCCGAACGCTGAAATCGCAGGGCTCTTCCGCGAGCGCGGATACCATCGATAACTACCTCACACAGATGGTCAATGCCTATGTGCTCTACCAATGTGAACGCTACGACATCCGTGGCAAAGAGCGGCTTCGCACCAATGGCAAGTATTACGTAGCTGATCTGGGGCTTCGCAATCGTCTCATCGGCTACCACAGAGGAAATCTGGGGCATGTCATCGAAAATCTAGTCTACCTCGAACTCCTTCGCCGCGGCTATACCATTTCCACCGGCCTTTACAATTCGCTGGAGGTGGACTTTGTCGCGCAGAAAGGCACAGACATCCGCTATTACCAGGTGTCGCTCTCGGTCATGGAAGAAACCGTGCTTGCCCGCGAACTTGCGCCGTTCCAGAAAATCACAGACAATTTCCCCAAGTACCTCATTACCATGGACACCATCGATTTCTCACAGAATGGCATCATCCACCAGAATCTCTATGACTTCCTGCTCGGGAAAAATAAGCAGTAACCGATGCCCGCAGTGATGCGTACTTTATCATTTTTTATTCCCATTTTTATTGCAAACGATTCTGTTTGATTGGACTAAAGGAGAACCCATTATGCACGGCGGAGACGCAGATGAATTTATCGATTACATGAATGACGGAGATGCCTCTGTCCGTCACAGGAGCTTTGTCTATCGTTTTTCCGGTCTGAAATACCACGCCGGACGGCATCAGTATCGGATCAGCATCGAGAAGTACCGCTTCACGAAGGAGCCTTTCGAAGACTTCATGGAGCTTGTCTATCACTACGAGTCGGAGGATGCAGAGGATGTCCTGAATCACCTCACCGAAGACATCCTCTGGGATGGAAAGAGCTTCTACGAGCTGGAAAAAGCATTGACATGGATCGACTGGTGACTAGGGATTAGGGTGCTCGTCTGCCCCTTCCTCTGGAAGGAGCAGACGAGCACAGCGAGGCGGGGCTGGTTGCGATAGATTCAATACTCCGCGGCGCTTCTATTTTTATGCGCCGCACCAACATTTCTCATTTCTAATTTTTCATTTTAAGTTCCAGTTTTCCTCCATGATAAGCCAACCCATACTATCGCAAATAAAAAAGCAGCCTCACGGCTGCTTTTTTATGTTGCTCAGTTCTTCGGACGAATGACAACGTATCTGTACGGTGCTTCGCCTTCGGAATCGGTGGAGACGGCGTGGTCGTCCTGCAGAGCCAGATGGATAATGCGGCGTTCACCGGCAGCCATCGGTTCGAGGCGGATTTCTTCGCCCGTGCGTTTCACCTTGCCTGCGAGGCGTCTGGCGAGGGCTTCCAGGGTATCCTGGCGGCGCTCTCTGTAGTTTTCGACGTCAAGCAGGATGAAGTAGTGATGGCGGAAGGACTTCCCTGCGGCCAAATTCGTCAGGTACTGGAGTGCATCCAGTGTCTGTCCGTGCTTGCCGATCAGGATGCCCAAGCCATCGCCCACGAGGTTGATCATGATCCGTTCTTCGGTCATGCGGCATTCCATGGTGACGGCAAGGTGCATACCGGCAAAGACGCCCGCGAGGAAGGTCTTTGCTTCTTCCGCGACCTTCTTCTGTTCTTCCGGATCGAAGGTCGGCTCTTCGCGTTCGGCTTTCTTCTCTTCTGCCGGTGCTTCTTCCTTCACTTCTTCGACAGCTTCTTCTGCCTGTGGTGCTTCGGCCGGCGTTTCTTCCTTCGCTTCTTCGGCAGGGATTTCTGCCGCCGGTGCTTCTTCGGCAGGAGATGCTTCTTCGACAGTATCTTCCTCCGCTTCTTCATCCGGTGCGGAAATGTCTACGACCGCCATCTTCTTGTGGATGAGGCCGAAGAGTCCGCTCGAAGGCTGTTCGACGACATGGACGACAGCTTCTTCGCGGCTGATACCGAGCTTTTCCAAGCCTTCAGCGACAGCGGCTTCGATGGTTTTTGCTGTGATTCTGACTGTTCTCATTTTTCATCAGCCTCCCCGGTGCTCTTAGCAGGTACTTCTGCCTTAGCCGGCTTTTCATCGCCGGCCGGTTTTTTTACTTCTTCAGGAGCTTCTGCTTTGGAAGGAGAGGCTTCTTTGTTTTCGTCTTTTGGTGCATCCGCAGGCTTCTTCACGACTTTCTTGATGACTTTCTTACGGATGATCTTTTTCTTCTTCACTTCCGCTTTCGGCTGGTTCTCTCCATGAACGGTGAGTGTTCCTTTCGGAGCTTTGCCGCCGATGCGTTCCTTCATTTCGCCCCAGTACATGATGGTCTGCTGGACGAGCTGGTAAAGGTTGCAAACGATCCAGTAAATGACAAGGCCGCTCGGGAAGTTCAGGGACATCCAGCCGATCATGACAGGCATCATGAGCAGCATGGTCTTCTGGTTGCTCGGTGCGTCCTTCGGGGTGGTCTGCCAGGAAATGATGAAGGTGGAGGCAGCAGAGAGGATCGGAAGGATGTAGGTCTCATCCGGTACAGCCAGGCTTTCCAGCCACAGGAAGCTCTCATGGGCCGGATCATAGGAAAAGCCCTGGAGTGCGTAGTAGATGGAGATCAGGAATGGCATCTGGATGAGGAGCGGCAGGCAGCCGGAGAGCGGAGAGGCTCCGTTTTCCTTGTAGAGCTTGCCCATTTCTTCACGCAGCTTCTGCGGATCATTCTTGTATTTCTTCTGGATCTTCTGCATTTCCGGCTGAATGGCCTGCATGGCCTTCATGGACCGGATCTGTTTCAGGGCGAGCGGGAGCAGCAGCGTCTTGATAATGACGGTCAGGACGATGATGGCGATCCCATAGCTCGGGAATCCCAGGTCTTCTGTCATTTTGTAGCAGAATTCCAGGCAGACGCGCATGACCTCTGCGAGGAGTCCGACTAAGCTCGACAGAAACGGAATCTGAAAATCACTCATTGGTTACTCCTTATACGGCCTATATTGCAGCCGTTACATGCCCGGGCCTTCTGAATTTCAAGAGCCCGGTGAGTTTTCGGGAAATCGATCGGCGGTTATGGTGGGATGGATGGCCGAGGATTGGTAGCTAGTGAACTAGTGACTAGTGACTAGTGACTGGTGACTGGTGACTAGTGACCAGGGATTAGGGATTAGGGATTAGGGATTAGGGATACGAAATCAGAAATGGCGGTGAGCGCATCAAAGGTAAGAAGCGCTGCCAGTTTTAAAACTCGCGGCGCTTTCATTTTATTTTGCGCCTCCCCTTCACTCCTCACTCCTAATTCCTCACTCCTCACTTTTTTCTATGCGAAGCATTGAAAAAAGACAGCCTCTTCACGGGAGCGGGTCGTATCCACCTTTGTGAAACGGGTGGCATTTGGAAATCCGCTTGATCGCGAGCCAGCTGCCTTTTAGGGCTCCATATTTTTGAAGCGCCTGCAGTGCATATTCACTGCAGGTCGGGTAGAAACGACAGCAAGGAGGCTTCAGGGGAGAGATAAACGCTCTATAGAATCGGACAAGACCGATCAGAAGCTCTTTCATCTTATTTCACCAGAATTCCGGCTTTGCGCCACAAGGAAAGGATCGCTTTTTCCGCTTGCTGATAGGTGGCGCCCGTCAGGAAGATGCCTGAGAGCATCACCACTTCATAGTGGGGCGAAAGCTCAGCCATATGAAGGCGGTAGACCTCCTTCATAAGACGTCTTGCACGGTTTCGCGCAAAGGCGTGACCGATCTTCTTCGTAGTCACGAAGCCCATACGGGTGCCCGGCTTTTTGGTTTTCACCACATAGCAGAGCCCGGCCCGATTGCTGAAACGTTTGCCGGATCTGTAGATCCGACGGTAATCCCTGTTCTGTCTGATACGAGAAGAGCGGGGCAGTGTATACCCCACCCTCTCCTCGCTGATTTCTTGATTAGGCACTTAATACCTTTCTGCCCTTTGCTCTTCTTCTCTTCAGAACAATACGGCCTGCTTTTGTTTTCATACGAGCACGGAAACCGTGGGTCTGTTTTCTCCAATGGTTGTTCGGCTGGAATGTCATTTTTGCCATGTATAAACACCTCCTTACATCGTGTTGTGCCATTTATCTGCACCATAACAGAATAATTATATCTAAGAGAAGAGGGGATGTCAATAAAGTTTGGAAGGAAATCTTGACAAGGGATTGGCGGGTTCAGGGTTCAGGGTTCAGGGCTCTCGTGGCGGCTTCGCCGCCTTT
>ULQU01015686.1_pt1 | contig 11484 bp, 8 predicted proteins | sample 1954841 | NCBI WGS metagenome assembly ULQU01 (sample SAMEA4835664, study PRJEB28245) | human gut metagenome | biome: gut microbiome; material: fecal sample | place: Denmark | collected 2008
CGATTGCCACATCGTAGCGTTCCTCGTCGGGTTCACCCATGCGTTTCACTACGTGCATGCCTTCCACTCCGTTTTCACCGTAAAGGCCTACGGCGTTGTGCTCGAACAGCACGGTGATGTTCGGATGGTTCATTACACGCTCCTGCATGATCTTGGAGGCACGCAGATAAGGTTTGCGCACTACCAGGTAAACCTTGCTGGCCAGACCGGCCAGGTAGATAGCCTCTTCACAGGCGGTATCGCCTCCACCCACTACGGCTACCACTTTCTTGCGGTAGAAGAATCCGTCGCAGGTAGCGCAGGCACTGACTCCCATTCCGGCGTATTTCTTTTCGTCTTCCAGACCCAGATATTTGGCTGTGGCACCGGTAGAGATGATGACCGTATCGGCAGTAATTTCCTTTTCGTCATCGACTACAAACTTATAAGGAGCCTGGCTCAGGTCGGCTTTGGTGACGATTCCGTTGCGGATATCCGTACCGAAACGTTCTGCCTGTTTGCGGAGGTCGTCCATGAGCACCGGTCCGGTTACTCCGTCCGGATAACCCGGAAAGTTTTCCACTTCAGTCGTGATGGTCAGCTGTCCACCCGGCTGTATACCTTCGTAAAGTACTGGAGCTATGTTAGCTCGGCTTGCATAAATAGCTGCTGTATATCCAGCAGGGCCCGATCCGATGATCAGGCATTTTACATGTTCTGTTGCCATATTGATTATAAATTTAGATTTCACGTCAGTTTACCGCATGTCGATGACTTCGGCGGTAGGGTATTTTTTCGGATTGAAGCGGAAAGACTCCATGCTCACGTTCTTATAGGTCTTGTAGGAAGTTACGTTGAACACCTGTTTTTGTCCGTTGGACTGCCTGATGGTGATGTGGAGCGGCTGGTAATTATCCGAAACCCCTAAGGTAATGGACTGGATGTCTCCCTTTTCTTTCGGGGTGAGTATGATTTCGTGTCCCTGTTTCCCGTTGAATGTCCTGGTACCGTTGTAACGGTAGTCGAAGGCTGTCTGATACGAAGTGATCCAGGAGTAGGGGTTGATGCTTCTTATCTCTTCTCCGGTAGGATTGGTTACGGTCACTTCATCGTTCTTCTCAACGTAGCTCCATTGGGTCTTGCCGTCGAACCAGCTTTTTATTCCGGCGCATTTCAGGTAAAAACATTCGCCGCGCAACCAGAGGGTACCTTCCTGGCTGCCGTTGAACGTAAGGCAGATACCGCCTGTACTTTTATACGCTGCTGCAGTCTTGTCGAGCACTGCCTTTGCCTGGGCATCCTGCCCGGCAAAGCTTTCCGTAAAGGCGATAAGCAGCAGTAATAGGGTAATATAAATCTTTTTCATTTCAGGATCTGTTCAGTTTAGTTTCTCCCTTAGGGGGAGGATGGTTCAGTTCTTCAGGTTGCTCATACGCATTTCAAGGTCGTTCTCATCCATGCAGAGCACGTCGCGTGCCTTGCTTCCGTTGGCCGGCCCTACGATACCCGCACGTTCCAGCTGGTCCATGATACGTCCCGCCCGGTTGTAGCCGATGGAGAATTTCCGCTGGATGAGTGACGTCGATCCCTGCTGGTGATAGATGAGCAGACGGGCCGCTTCTTCGAACAGCGGGTCGAGGCGGTTCATGTCCACATCGGCGGCACTGCCGGTATCGGCGTTCTCGTCTACATATTCCGGCAGCTGGAATGCACATGGATAGCCTTGCTGCTTGCTGATATAGTTGGCTATACGCTCCACTTCCGGTGTATCTACAAAGGCGCACTGCACACGTACCGGATCGTTTCCCTGCAGGTAGAGCATATCACCCTTACCGATCAGTTGCTGGGCACCCGGACGGTCCAGGATGGTACGTGAGTCCATCATGGAAGCCACACGGAACGCTACACGTGCCGGGAAGTTGGCTTTGATGGTACCTGTAATGATATTGGTGGTCGGACGCTGGGTAGCTATAATGGCGTGGATACCTACGGCACGTGCCAGCTGTGCGATACGGCAGATAGGCAGTTCCACTTCCTTGCCTGCCGTCATGATCAGGTCGCCGAACTCATCGATGATGATGACAATGTACGGCATGAACCGGTGTCCGTTCTCCGGATTCAGCTGGCGGTTGATGAACTTCGCGTTGTATTCCTTGATGTTACGGCATCCTGCCTTGCGCAGCAGGTCGTAACGGGTATCCATTTCCACACACAGTGAATTCAGTGTCTGCACTACCTTGGTTACATCGGTGATGATGGCGTCGCCGTCACCCGGAAGTTTAGCCAGGAAGTGCTTTTCTATCGGTGCGTAGATGGCGAATTCCACCTTCTTCGGGTCGATGATGACGAACTTCAGTTCGCTGGGGTGCTTCTTGTACAGCAGGGAAGTCACGATGGCGTTCAGACCTACCGATTTTCCTTGTCCGGTGGCACCGGCCACCAGCATGTGCGGCGCTTTGGCCAGGTCGACCATGAACACTTCATTGGTAATGGTCTTTCCCAGAGCTACGGGCAGGTCGAATGTGGTTTCCTGGAACTTCTTGCTGGCCAGGACCGACGCCATCGGGACGATGCGCGGATTGGCGTTCGGCACTTCGATACCGATGGTTCCTTTGCCCGGTATCGGAGCAATGATACGGATTCCCAGTGCCGAGAGGCTCAGGGCTATATCGTCTTCCAGGTTGCGTATCTTGGAAATACGTACCCCTTCGGCAGGTGTGATTTCATACAGTGTGATGGTAGGACCTACACTGGCTTTGATGGAACTGATTTCAATGCCGAAGCTGCGCAACACCTGGATGATGCGGTTCTTGTTGGCGTTCTGCTCTTCCATGTCGATTGTCGGTTCATGGTCGCCGTACGAGTTCAGCAGGTCGAGGGTAGGGAATTTGTAGTGTTCCAGGTCCAGTCTCGGGTTGTACGGCTGGCTCAGGTCGCCTTTTATCACTTCATCTTCTTCATGATGCTCGTCGCTTATTTCAAATGTAGGTTCCGTTTCTTCCGCTGCGTTGATGTATTCTTCCTTTTCCGGTTCCTTTTCCGGAGTTTCCTGTTCTGTGATATCCGGTGTCATCGGCTGGCGTATGATGGGGGCAGTTGCAACGGTTTCCGCTTTCGGGGCCGGCTTGTGCGTGTCTGGACTCAGATCCAGTTCAATGGCATGGGTAGGCTCTTCCGTATCCTCTTCTGGCTGTTCTTGTTCCTGGCGGATATCGGTACGGATATTTTCATCTGCATCGGGCTCCGGTCCGTTCTCCGGCAGTATGCTGTCATTCTCTTCTTTCTTATCTTCAGTGTCCGGTCCTTGCGGGTCTGTACCGTCCTTTTTCCTGAAGGGGATGGACGGATGCAGGGCTTTCCTTACCACCCGGATGGTTTCGCTGGTAAAGAAGATGCAGATCAGTATCAGGGTGATCAGCAGGAAGAGGATGATGCCGGGGGCACCTATCTGGGAACAGATCCACCGGCTTACGTTATATCCGTGCAGTCCGCCCGGGTAGAGGAATGAATCGGCAAAGGTCCCTTCAAAGATAAATCCCAAGGCGATGGAAAGCCAGATCATGACGGTGGCACAGCCCACAAACCATTTCCATAGTGTGAACTGGTAGGCTTTCATCAGCTTCATACCTGCAATGATAAGGAAAACTACGATGAGATAAGCCGAAATTCCGAAGCAGTCGTTGATAAGGAACTGCGCCAGCTGTGCTCCTCTGGCACCGGCATAGTTCTGTATGTGGTTGTCGGTCTGGAGCAGCTCTTCCGGGTTGGGGTGGGTCAGTATGCTCTGGTCGTTCCCTCCTGTGAAGAAGAATGAACTGAAGGCCAGAATCAGGTATACCCCGAAAATGACACACAGCAGTCCCACGATGAAACGGACCGTTTCGCCCTTTATGGCTGTCACCACTTTCTCTTTTGTTATGAATCTTTTATCGTCGGTTTTTGTCTCTGTCTTTTTCTTGACCATAGTTTCACGTGTTTGGAATTTATGATTTCTTGTCGTATCATCTTTGATTTATTACGCAAATGTACGAATAAAACTAAAACTGAAAAATTTTTTTCATACCTTTGCACACCAATTGACAATTAAATATGGAAAAGAGCACTCCGATTATTTTCGATAGAAATACGGTTGAATTTGTGACTGTTGCCGCCGAATTCTGCGGATTCCTGGAACGGACTTCCGGAATGAAGCGCCGCGATTTTGTCGACAAGGCCCTCAAGCTGCTGCCTCTGCTGTATTTGAAGGCCTCTCTGCTTCCTGCCGGCGAACGGATTGATGAGGCCGATCCTGAGACATTCGTTACGGAAGGCGACTATGAGAGGGTACGTGGAGGTATTGCCGCACTGATGGGGAATATGGACGACTTTCTGGATGTGTTCCTGGAGGATATGGCCTACAGTGACACGCCTATCACGCAGACCATTTCCGAGAACCTGGCCGATGTATACCAGGTACTGAAGGATTTTATCTGTGTATACCAGCTGGGGCTTGACAAGACTATGAATGACGCCCTGATTATCTGCAACGAGCATTTTGCGGGTTTCTGGGGGCAGCGTCTGCTCAATGCGATGCGTGCCTTGCATGACGTGAAGTACGGCCATCATACCGATGACGGTGCGGACGATGAGATGAGTGAAGAGGAGCTTTACAGGAACTCTCCGCTGGCTTCTGACGCCGGTATTACGGAAGACGACCTTTACGAAGGCCTTGACGCCGGTGAGGAAGATGACGGTTCGGGCGACCGCTGGGAGGAGTGACCGTCCGGATCGGATAAAAAACAACAAGACTTGATTATGGTTGTAATACAGAACAAGATATCCAAACAGTATGTTTCCGCCTTGCCAAAGGATGCATTCGGCGGACGTATCTTTGTCATTTATACGGAAGAGGAAGCCCGTAAGGCGATTGCGTATCTCAATACCCATTCCATTGTGGGGGTGGATACCGAAACACGTCCTTCTTTCCGCAAGGGGACCGTGCATAAGGTGGCGTTGCTGCAGGTGTCTACGCACGATACCTGTTTCCTGTTCCGTCTGAACCATCTGGGCCTGCCCGATTTTCTGGAGGAGTTCCTGCAGAATGACGTGTTGAAGGTGGGGCTTTCTCTGAAAGATGATTTTGCTATGTTGCGCAAACGTAACCAGAAGGATCCGCAGTCCGGCAACTGGATCGAACTGCAGGATTATGTGACCCGTTTCGGCATTGAGGAGAAGAGTCTGCTGAAGATTTATGCGCTGCTCTTCGGAAAGAAGATATCGAAAAGCCAGCGCCTTTCCAACTGGGAGGCGGAGACGTTGACGGAGGCGCAGCAGCTGTATGCGGCTACCGATGCGTGGGCCTGCGTGGAGATCTATACTTACCTGGAAGAACTGCGCAGCCACGGAAACTATGAGGTGGTGAAGGTGCCCGATGAACAGCCCGAGCAGGCCTGAATGAGGCTGCCGGCAGGGAATTTCCGCCATGGATTTTACTGTATAATTTTATTTAATTCATTATAAGCGTGTCGTATAAAAGAGTTTATCTGAAACCCGGCAAGGAGGATTCGCTGAAGCGCTTCCATCCGTGGGTGTTTTCAGGGGCTATTGCCCGTGTTGAAGGTGAGCCTGAAGAAGGTGAGATTGTCGATGTATATACGTCGAAGAAAGAATTTATAGCTTGTGGCCATTTCCAGATCGGAAGTATCGCTGTGCGTGTCCTTTCGTTCGTGCAGCAGGAAATAGACCATGAGTTCTGGGTACGCAAGCTGCGCGTGGCAAAGGAATTGCGTGTGGCCTTGGGGCTGATCGGGAATCCGCAGAACAATACCTACCGTCTGGTACACGGTGAAGGCGACAACCTTCCTGGACTGATTGTCGATGTGTATGACCATACCGCCGTGATGCAGGCTCATTCTGCCGGCATGCATGTATACCGGATGGAAATTGCCGATGCCTTGTCGGAAGTGATGGGCGACGTGATTCAGAATATTTATTATAAGTCGGAAACAACCTTGCCGTTCAAGGCCGATCTGCTTGCCACCGAGAACGGGTTCATCAAAGGAGGGAGTCCCGAGAACATAGCCATGGAGAACGGGCTGAAGTTCCATGTCGACTGGCTGAAGGGGCAGAAGACCGGGTTCTTTGTCGACCAGCGCGAAAACCGTCACCTGCTGGAACGCTATGCCAGGGGACGTAACGTGCTGAACATGTTCTGCTATACGGGAGGCTTCTCTTTCTATGCCATGAGGGGAGGGGCGAATCTGGTACATTCTGTCGACAGTTCGGCAAAGGCTATCGACCTGACCAATGAGAACGTGGAGCTGAATTTCCCGGGAGATACCCGCCACCAGGCTTTTGCCGAGGATGCTTTCAAGTTCCTCGACCGCATGGGCGACCAGTACGACCTGATTATTCTGGACCCTCCGGCCTTTGCCAAGCACCGTGATGCCTTGCGCAATGCCTTGAGAGGATATACCAAACTGAATGCCAAAGCTTTTGAGAAGATACGTCCGGGAGGTATCCTGTTTACCTTCTCCTGCTCGCAGGTGGTAAGTAAGGAGAATTTCCGCAATGCAGTGTTTACGGCTGCTGCACAAAGCGGACGCAGCGTACGTATCCTGCACCAGCTTACCCAGCCGGGCGACCATCCGGTGAATGTCTATCATCCGGAAGGTGAGTACCTGAAAGGGCTTGTGCTTTATGTGGAATGATGTACCGCCGGATATGAACTGTATGGCTATATGACAGGCTCATACAGAAAAGAACCGGGAGGATGTCCAGTTTCGGATCTCCTCCCGGTTCTTTTCTGTATGGTTGCAACTGTCGTTATTCTACGGTAACCGATTTCGCCAGGTTGCGTGGCTGGTCCACGTCCTTGCCTTTGCACACCGCAATGTGGTAGGCCAGCAGCTGGAGCGGGATGGTGGTAACCAGCGGCTCCAGACATTCCAGGGTTTCCGGAATCTCGATGCAGTCGTCTGCCAGCTTGCTGATCACATTGTCGTTCTTGTTGACCAGCGCAATGATGCGCCCTTTGCGGGCTTTGATTTCCTGTATGTTGCTTACTATCTTTTCATACATCGCGTTCTGTGTGGCAATGACTACGACAGGCATTTCCGTATCTACCAGTGCGATAGGACCGTGCTTCATTTCGGCGGCGGGATATCCTTCGGCATGGATGTAGGAAATTTCCTTCAGCTTCAGGGCTCCTTCCAGCGCTACGGGGTAGCTGTAGCCGCGTCCCAGATACAGGAAGTTGTGGGCATAGGTGAATATGCGTGCCAGCTCGGCTATGTGGTCGTTCTCTGCCAGTACGTCCTTGATCTTGTCGGGGATACGGAGCAGTTCGTCTATGATCTTGCAGTATTCTTCGTCTTCTATGGTGCCCTTGGCCTTGCCTAGCGTCAGTGCGAACATGGTCAGTACGGTTACCTGTCCGGTGAATGCCTTGGTCGAAGCGACTCCGATTTCGGGGCCTACATGGATGTAGGATCCGGAGTTGGTGATGCGGGGGATGGATGAACCTACCGCATTGCAGATTCCGTATACAAAGGCTCCTTTGGCCTGTGCCAGTTCGATGGCTGCCAGGGTGTCGGCCGTCTCGCCCGACTGAGAGATGGCTATCACCACGTCGCCGTCGGTTATCACCGGATTGCGGTAACGGAATTCCGAAGCGTATTCCACTTCCACCGGTATGCGGCAGAACGCCTCTATCAGCTGTTTCCCTATCAGTCCGGCGTGCCAGGATGTACCGCAGGCTACAATGACGAAACGGCGTGCGTTGAGCAGGCGTTCCTTGTGGTCGTTCACTGCCGATAGCACTACCTGGTGCACTTCTCCGCGTACACGGCCGCGCATGCAGTCGTTGATGCATTCGGGCTGTTCGAAGATTTCTTTCAGCATGAAATGCGGATATCCGCCTTTTTCCAGCTGGCCGATGTTCATGTCGACGGTTTTGATTTCCGCCGGTTGCGATTCGTTGATCAGATTGACTATCTTCAGAGGTTTCCCTTGTTCCAGAATAGCTATCTCACCATCCTGCAGATAAACCACCTTGTCGGTGTATTCCACTATCGGGGTGGCGTCCGAAGCCAGGAAGAACTCGTCCTGTCCGATACCTATCACCAGCGGACTGCTTTTGCGGGCGGCAATGATGCGCTCGGGGTGCTGGTGGTCCAGAATGGCGATGGCATAGGCACCGATCACTTTATGCAGGGCGGTCTGGACGGCTTTCAGCAGGTCCAGGTGATAGGTCACCTGGAAATATTCTATCAGCTGTACCAGCACTTCCGTGTCGGTCGAGCTACGGAACGTATAGCCTTTTGCCTGCAGCTGTTCACGCAGGGTGGCGTAGTTTTCGATGATTCCGTTGTGTATGAGGGCCAGATTGCCCGATTGGGAAAGATGGGGATGGGCGTTTTCCTGACTGGGCTCGCCGTGGGTGGCCCACCGTGTGTGGGCTATGCCTACGCAGCCCGACGTATCCTTTTGTGAGGCCAGTTCCTCCAGATTCGATACTTTTCCTTTGGCTTTATATACATTAAGTTGGTTTGTGTCACTGATAAGACCCACACCCGAACTGTCGTATCCACGGTATTCCAGCCGCTTCAGTCCTTTGATCAGGATAGGGTAAGCTTTACGCTTTCCTATGTAACCTACGATTCCGCACATGTCTTCTATTAGGATTATTCTGTTAAAATGATAATAATAACATGCGAATTTACGAATATAGCCAAAGATAAACAAGCCGAATATGGAATTTTTCCTATAAGTTTGATATATTTGCAATGATAACCCTAAAAACTGGATGATGGATATACCGACTATTTTAGCGAACCTGAAGATTGAGAAGTTGAACGGAATGCAGCAGGCTGCCCTTGAGGCCGCTGCCGGTGGAGGCGACCTGATTCTGCTGTCGCCTACGGGGTCGGGGAAGACCCTGGCTTACCTGCTGCCGCTGGTAGATATGCTGAAGCCCGATGTGGCTGGAGTGCAGGCCGTAGTGCTGGTGCCTTCACGTGAGCTGGCCCTGCAGATCGAGCAGGTGTTCAAGTCGATGGGTACCGGCTATAAGGTGATGAGCTGCTACGGCGGACGGCCTGCCATGGACGAACACCGTACCATGAAGGGAATTTCCCCTTCGGTGATCATCGGTACTCCGGGGCGTATGAACGACCACCTGGAGAAGCAGAATTTCGATCCCGCTGCTGTGCGTTACCTGATTATCGACGAGTTCGACAAATGTCTGGAATTCGGATTCCAGGAGGAGATGGAGGAGGTGATCGGCAAATTGCCGGCCCTGCGCCGCCGTTTCCTGCTTTCGGCTACCGATGCCGAAGAGATACCCCGCTTTACGGGGCTGGGCAGGACGGTACGGCTGGATTTCCTGGATCCGGACCGTCCCTTGTCAAGCCGCCTGCAGGTGTATAAGGTTCTTTCGCCCGAAAAGGACAAGCTGGAAACTCTGTATAAGTTGCTGTGCTGCCTGGGCGACAGCTCCACGCTGGTGTTCTGTAACCACCGTGAAAGTGTCGACAGGGTAGGGAAATACCTGCATTCCATGAAGGTTTATTGTGAAACGTTCCATGGGGGAATGGAGCAGGACGACCGTGAACGGGCCCTGTACAAGTTCCGTAACGGGAGCTGCCATATCTTTATCTCTACCGATCTGGCTGCACGCGGTCTGGATATCCCTGATATCCGGAATGTGGTGCATTACCACCTGCCGCTGTCCGAGGACGGTTTTATCCACCGTAACGGACGTACAGCCCGCTGGGATGCCGACGGATGTGCCTATGTGATTCTGGGGTCGGAGGAGCAGCTTCCGGCTTATGTACGTGAAGAGCCGGAAGAGTTTGTCTTTCCCCCGCAGATTCCCGGACCGTCCGAACCGGAGTTCGTGACTTTCTACATAGGCAAGGGAAAGAAGGACAAGATCAATAAGATTGATATCGTAGGCTTCCTTTCCAAGAAAGGGAACCTTAACCGGGAAGATGTGGGCCGGGTGGACGTGAAAGACCATTATGCCTTTGCTGCCGTTTCCCGTAAAAAGGCACGCCAGGCATTGAAACTGCTCCGTAACGAGAAAATCAAGGGCGTGAAGACCGTGATTGAGCTGGCCCGGTAATCGGGCCTCCCGCCGGTGCCTTGAACCTTGTATGATACTATGGACCTGCCTTGAAGCCGATTCCCGGATGTAAGGTAGGCAGATATCGATGTGTAATTAAAATACGGGTATTCACAATAATCTGAAAGGATAACTTGGTGTATACGGGAAAAATATTAGAAAAACTTTTGGAAGTCTGAAAATATTGACTAAATTCGCACTTGTTACATTTTGAACTTATTGTTTAACCAAAACAAACTTCCAATGAAAAAACATAATTTTAATGCGGGACCTTCTATCTTGCCTCGCGAGGTAATCGAAAAAACAGCTCAGGCTATTCTTGATTTTAACGGTTCAGGACTGTCTTTGATGGAAATCAGTCACCGCGCTAAAGACTTTCAGCCGGTAGTGGATGAGGCAGTAGCCTTGTTCAAGGAACTGCTGAATATTCCCGAAGGTTATTCGGTATTATTCCTGGGTGGCGGAGCAAGTCTGGAGTTCTGTATGGTTCCATATAATTTCCTCGAAAAGAAAGCTGCTTATCTTAATACAGGTACATGGGCCAAGAAGGCAATGAAGGAAGCCAAGGCATTCGGCGAAACTGTCGAAGTGGCATCTTCCGAAAAGGACGGCTATACCTATATTCCGAAGGGGTTTGAGGTTCCTGCCGATGCCGACTATTTCCATATCACTACCAACAATACCATTTACGGTACCGAATTGCATGCCGATCCGGAAGTCAGTGTTCCGATGGTGGCCGATATGTCGTCCGATATCTTCTCACGTCCGGTCGATGTTTCCAAATATATCTGTATCTATGGCGGTGCCCAGAAGAATCTGGCTCCTGCCGGCGTTACTTTCGTCATTGTAAAGAACGATGCGTTGGGTAAGGTTTCCCGCCATATTCCTACTATGTTGAACTATCAGACCCATGTCGATAAGGGCTCTATGTTCAATACTCCTCCTGTAGTTCCTATCTATGCTGCCTTGCAGACTCTCCGCTGGCTGAAGGAACAGGGTGGTGTCCTGGAAATGCAGCGCCGTGCCAAACAGCGTGCCGATATGCTGTATTCCGAAATCGACCGTAACAAGCTGTTCCGCGGTACAGTAACCGTTCCGGAAGACCGTTCATACATGAACATCTGTTTTGTCATGGCCGATGAATACAAGGATCTGGAGGCCGACTTCCTGAAATTCGCTACCGATAAAGGTATGGTGGGTATCAAGGGTCACCGTTCAGTAGGCGGATTCCGTGCTTCCTGCTATAATGCGTTGCCGATAGAAAGTGTACAGGCACTGATCGACTGTATGCAGGAGTTCGAAAAGATGCATTGATCCGGAAAAGAGAAAAATTAGGAAATTAAATAATATAGATGAGTTATGGATTGTTCCATACCATACAGGGATGGCGTGATTCATAA
>ULQU01018762.1_pt1 | contig 11459 bp, 7 predicted proteins | sample 1954841 | NCBI WGS metagenome assembly ULQU01 (sample SAMEA4835664, study PRJEB28245) | human gut metagenome | biome: gut microbiome; material: fecal sample | place: Denmark | collected 2008
TCCGGCAGTCCTGTTGTTGTTTCACCGACAACCTCGATAAGTGCGGAAGACCGTTTCAGAATGGCTATGGAGGCATACAGCAAGGCGGAAGAGAACACCGAAGATGTTTTCCTTTACGTTACCTTCAGAAATACAGTAACGCCCGAAGAAATGCAGAGCATTTTAGCTAAGGCAGACAGCAAGGGCAACATCCGTGTTACAGAGGTTTATCTTTCCGATAACACAAAAGTAAAGGGTAGCGAGGCTATCGCCGCATTGTTCGAGGAGAACGTTAAGGATATTACAGCAGTAAAGGTATATTGCCCCGGCAACTTCCTGATAAAGCTGACAGCGCTTGACGGCGTTTACCTTGTCGAAACAGAAGATTCCTTCTCAAAAGATGATTTTTCTGCGATAGATACAAGCAGCGAGTACGATTACTACCCCGACTACAGCACAACCGAGCCGGTCACACCGCCCGACGCTGTTCCCGGAGATTCGACTAACGTAGCCGATTAAAAACTTCTCCCTATATATTATAATAGTATACCGCCTGTAAGACTTAACGGTTTTACAGGCGGTTTTTTACATTCTGCAAATGCCGTGTAATCGTTTTAACAAAATTTGCGGATAAGTCTGTTTTGATATTGACTTTTTCCGTGAAAACCATTACAATATGATTGACACAATAAAAAACGGCTGTCAGCATATCAAAAAAACGGCAGTCAAGGAAAGAAAGGTATCTATGAAGAAAAGAATGCTCGCCGCAATTTTAAGCGGCATAATGGTGATAACGGGAATTTCCGCTTGCTCGGGAAATGCCGCAACATCATCTGAAAACAGTTCGGCTTCAACAACAACAACTACCACAACAAAGGCGGAAACGACAACCACGACCGCCGAAACCACTACAACCACAACGACCACAACACAGAATCCGGAACCCGCACCTGCCGAAACAAAAGGTGACTCTGTTCAGTTCTCGCAGAACTTAATGCCCGGCTGGAACCTCGGTAATCAGCTTGAGTCAAACTCCGACGGAACACCGAGCGAAACAGCGTGGGGCAACCCCGTAATTACCGAAAAGCTCATCAAGCAGGTAAAGGCACAGGGCTTCAAGTCTATCCGTATCCCCGTATCATATCTTTCGAAGATAGGTGAAGGCCCCGACTACACTATCGACTCAAAGTGGCTCGACAGAGTGCAGGAAGTAGTCGATATGTGCATTGATAACGGACTTTACGCTATAATCAACGTTCACGGCGACGGCTACTACAGCATAAAAGGCGGCTGGCTTCTCTGCGGCGAACCCGCTTCCGAGCAGGAGACTATAAAAGCAAAGTACGAAAAGGTCTGGGAGCAGATAGCAAATCGCTTCAAGAACTATGACGATCACCTCGTGTTCGAGTCAATGAACGAAGTGTTTGACGGATCATACGGCAACCCCAAACCCGAATACTACAACAACATCAACGCATACAATCAGATTTTCGTTGATACGGTAAGAAAAGCAGGCGGCAATAACAACAGCCGTTATCTGCTTATCCCCGGCTGGAACACAGATATAAACTTCACAACAGGCGACTGCGATACATATACAATGGAAGCAAAGTTAGTTGTCCCGAATGACAGCAGGATAATGGTTTCCGTCCACTACTACACCCCGTGGGAATTCTGCGTAGACGAAGGCAAGGATACCTTCTATAAATGGGGCGACTCGGTCAAGAAATTTGTAAAGCGCAGACAGAGTGAAACGCTCGTAAACAGACAGTTCGATAAGCTCTACAATGCGTTTATCAAGAATGGTTACGGCGTTGTAATAGGCGAGTACGGCTCAAACGACAAGACCTCAAAGGATAAGAGCAATACTACATATCGTGCTTATTTCGCAGAGTATGTGAATTATGCCGCTCATCAGAGAAATATAGTTACTGTTTACTGGGATAACGGCTATAACGGTAATCACGGCTTCGGCTTATTCGACCGCACAGAGTGCACAGTAACCCAGCCCGAAATAATCAAGGGCATCATAAACGGCGCCAAGGCGACAACAGCACCCGCCGCACCTACAGAATAAACTTAGCCGAAGACTGAAAAAATTTGTATAATTTTCCGCTTGCTTTTTCGGAAGAAATGTAGTATAGTAGTCTTTACAAAAAGAAGAAAGGAATGATACTTATTATGAAGAAATTAACCTCTGCGGTTACAGCCGCAGCAATGTCGATATTACTGGGTATTACCTGCTTTGCCGAAGAGATCGGCGCAAGCACAGTAGTCGGAGCAAGCAGTGGCAACACAAACACAGGCGTTCAGTTCGACCCGACAATATATATTGTCTGCGGTGTTGCTCTTGCAGTTGTTATCGCCGTAGGCATTATAACAGCCGTACTCAGTAAGAAGAAAAAGAATAAGTAATTTCTTTGCGAGCCTCCCACACAGGAGGTTCGCTCCAGTCTGTCGAAAAACTTCTATCGTTGATAAAAATGGGGTGTCGAGCGTTGCTTGCTTTGTTGGTTTTGCATCGTGCAAAACTTTTGGCAAGCAACTAAAGCGTCCTTGCTTTGGGGCGAAGCCCCCGTACAGGTCGTCAGCCATTTGTGCCACCGCATCGTGCAGTGGCTTTGTGCGGCTGACTGCAAGCCTCCTTGCTTGGTCTGGGGCGGTAGCCCCAGTAATATAGCCCCTTTCCGGGGGAAAGGGGTTTGGGGATAGGGATTGAGGACAAGCACTTTTTTGAAAAAACATACTTTTCCCACAATCTGCGAGCCTCCCACACAGGAGGCTCGTTCTTCTTTTCACAATATCACCATAAACTTTCAGCAAAGCTACACCATATCCCCCTGTTTATCAGCATAAAATGGAAAATATTCACTTGACTTTTTGTGCTTTTTGGGATATACTATATTGTGTACAAAGAAACAACAGTACATCTCAGACGACAGCAGTACAGCGTTACTCTACTGTCGCACGGAGGGTAAAAATGAAAAGATACGCAGTCACTTTGTTTATTGCGGCGCTTGCTTTAGCTTTGGTGCCGGCTTTAAGCGGATGCGGCTCGGATAACACATCATCGGACAATTCAACACCAGACATAACATCAACAACACCGCAGAGTACCGACTCAGAACCTTCGTCACAGCAGACAACGGTATCGGATATAATATCGCTCCCGGAAAGCTCTGATAACAGCAGTACAATAAATGACCTTCGCACTCAGATAGTGACAACCGCCGAGGCTCTTGTCGGAGTCGATTATGTCAGCGGTATGGCAACGCCTGAGCAGGGCTTCGATAATTCGGGACTTATATACTATGTCCTTCGTGAAAACGGATTTATCAATTGTCCGAGAGGAACAGCCGCACAGAAAGAAATGGGTACAACCGTACCGCTCAGCGAGATTGAGCCGGGCGACATCCTTTTCTTTACCGATAAAGATTCAGAAACAGGCGAGATGATTGACTTCGCCGGAATATATACAGGCAACGGCCAGCTTATTTACAGCCCTTATCCGGGTGAAAAGGTAAAGTTTGCCGACCTTAACAGCTCTTATTGGCAAAACTGCTTCAGCTGCGCCGTAAGAGTTGCTTAAAACCGATTATGACATTGTCCTTCATATAAAACTACAGGAATGCCGTCTGCTTTGCAGACGGTGTTTTTGTATATTTTGGGGAATAACTGCGAAAAGAATCGATTTTGTCACCTTTTTGTAACCGTTGTAACCGTTTTGTAACCATTTGTAACTAAATTGTTACCATATTGTAACCGAATTTTAATTGCTTTTTGCTTTTTTTGTGATATACTTAAATCAAGGACAGAGAACAATATAAAACGATAAAGCAAAGGTCGTGATATTATGAAAAAGAAACTATCGTTAATCTTGGCAATGTTTACAGTTTTGGCTTTGGCTTCACTTACCGCTTGTTCCGGAAACAATTCTCCATCCTATGAAAGCGGAAATGATCCGCAGAACAGCACTCAGAGTTCCGTAGCGGAAAGCTCTGACAGCTCTTCCGACAACACATCGAGTGAGGATAACTCCTCTGATGATACGTCAAGCGAAGACAACTCTTCCGACAACACATCGAGTGAGGATAACTCCTCTGATGATACGTCAAGCGAAGACAACTCTTCCGACAACACATCGAGTGAGGATAACTCCTCTGATGATACGTCAAGCGAAGACAACTCTTCCGACAACACATCGAGCGAGGATAACTCTTCCGACAACACATCGAGCGAGGATAACTCCTCCGACAACACATCAAGCGAGGACAACTCTTCCGATAATACGTCGTCAGACAGCACCGAGCCGCCCGCTCCCTCAGAAAAAGGTGATGCAATAGCAAAGTCGGCTTATGATATGCTCGGTAAACCATTCACTGAGGGCGGATACAGCGCAGAAACAGGTTTTGATAATTCGGGACTTATCTACTATGCGCTGACATCAAACGGTGTCGATTGTCCCAGAGGACTTACCGCACAGAAAGAAATGGGAACTGAAATAGCTCTTGAAAAGCTTGAAAAGGGCGATATAGTTTTCATAAAGGACGGCGACTCGTTCTTTGGCGGTATATATACCGGAGATGACACGATAGTGTTCAGTCCGTATCCGGGACAGAAAGTCCGCACCGCAAGCATGAAGTCGGTATATTATACCGACAACTTCTTAAAGGCTGTAAGAGTGGATTAAACGCTTTTATTGCAATTTTCCTTACTTTCCTAACAATTTCGCAACGCTTTGAAACAACGCATTTCAGTTATAGCAACGCACAGAAAAATCATACTACCGCATATATCTTCCGCCTTGCTTTATCACACTAATTTTTCCGTAACATTCCGCAGCATTTTGCAACGCATTAACATCATCATATAACATCAACACATCGCTGCATAGCAGCAAATTCTCCTCTCTTATATATTATGCCCCCTCGGACAACCGAGGGGGCAAAATCTTTTTGCGTATAAACCGTTTACCGCTTGATTTTCATTGTTCAAACTGTTACAATAAGACTAACAATTCATCTTCAGATTTGAAGCCGAAAGGAAACACAGATATGAAAAAACGCAGAATTTTATTCAACGATAACTGGAGATTCACCCTCACAGAACCGGACAGTGACGGAAAGACGCTTGAAAACGCACATTGGTATAATGTTGAGATACCGCACGACTGGCTTATAGGCGATACGGCAAATCTCTACAAGTCCGGCTGTGGCTGGTACGAGAAGTATTTCACCGTAGACGCACTCGGAGAGGACGATTGCTATATCCTGATCTTTGACGGCGTATATATGGATACTACCGTCTATGTAAACGATAAGGAAGTCGGCAAGTGGAAGTACGGCTATACAACCTTCAGCTTTGATATAACCGATGTTCTGAAAAACGGCGAAAACCGCATTTTAGTCAGAGTAAACCATAAATCCCCGAATACCCGCTGGTACAGCGGAGCCGGAATATACAGAAACGTGTGGCTCAGAAAGACCTCTCGCCGTCACATCGTTGAAAACGGTGTCTATATCAGCGCAAAGTGCAGTGATACAGACCGCAGAGAACACGGCAAATGGAAGACTACTGTACAGATAAGCCTTTCCGACACGGTCTGCGGCTTGATTTCATATACATTAAGAGATCCCGAAGACAGAGAGGTTTACGTTTGCGAACGCAGACTTTGCGGCAAGAACGATAAGCTGGTGTTCTATATGGATGCTCCTAAATTATGGGATATAATCACACCCAATTTATATACCCTGTCCGTGATACTTTATGATGATAACGGAAACAGGCTTGATGATACCGTTGAAAAATTCGGCTTCAGAACCACAAAGTTCAGCGCAAACGAGGGCTTTTTGTTAAACGGTATGCACCTTAAGCTGAACGGTGTTTGTATGCACCACGACTTAGGCGCACTCGGCGCTGCGGTAAATTACGATGCCACCCGCCGACAGCTTGAAAAGCTGAAGAATATGGGCGTAAACGCTATCCGCACCAGCCATAACCCCCCGTCAAGAGAGCTTATGGAGCTTTGCGATAAAATGGGCTTCCTCGTTGACAGCGAAATATTCGATATGTGGGAGCTTGCCAAGAACGAGAACGATTACCACCGTTTCTTCCCCGACTGGTATAAGAAGGATGTTGAAGCGTGGATAAAACGTGACCGTAATCACCCTTCGGTTATAATGTGGAGCATAGGCAACGAAATATACGATACGCATAAAAGCCCCAGAGGACTTGAGGTTGCGAAGATGCTTTGCGAGGAGGTCGAAAAGAACGACCCTATGCACAATGCCCCGCCCACGATAGCCTCAAACTATATGCAGTGGGAAAATGCACAGAATGTAGCTGATTATCTGAAGATTGCAGGCTATAACTATACGGAAAAGCTGTATGACGAGCATCACGAAAAGCATCCCGACTGGGTCATTTACGGCAGTGAAACCGCCTCGACGGTACGCTCAAGAGGCATATACCACTTCCCCTACGATACAGGCTTACTGGTATATGACGACCTGCAATGCTCCGATCTCGGAAACAGCGTTGTAAACTGGGGAGCATCTCCGCTAAGATCCTTTGCTATGGATGCCGCTGCAGAATATTCAATGGGACAGTTCGTATGGACAGGATTTGACTATATCGGCGAGCCTACCCCCTACAATACCAAGAATTCGTACTTCGGCATCATAGATACCGCAGGATTTGAAAAAGACTCGTTCTGGTTCTATAAATCGGTATGGGATATAGCCGAGGAAGAATCCTTCATTCACGTTTCCCCTTGCTGCTGGGATTTCAACGAGGGTCAGCTTATAGACGTGCTTGTTTATTCCGACCTTCCGTTTATCAGACTTCATTACTGCGGAGAGATGTATGACGGCAAGGTGATAGATCACCTCACGGAAGACAAGCTTTGCGCCCGCTTCAAAGTGCCGTTCCATAAGAACAAGCCGCTTGCGGTAAGAGGCTATCTCAGCCCCGACTGTGATGCCGACGATTACGAAAAGGAAACGGTTCTTTTCACCTCTCTTGATCCTCACAGCGTGAATATGACTCCCGATGTGAGTGAAATAGCGGCTGACGGAAGATCGCTTGCGTTTATTACCGTAACCGTTGACGATATAATGGGACAGGAAGTTCAGAATGCGGTAAACAGAATAAAGTTCACAGTAAAAGGCGCAGGCAGACTTGTAGGACTTGATAACGGCGACAGCACCGACTATGACAGCTATAAGGGCAATCATAGAAAGTTGTTCTCCGGAAAGCTTCTTGCGATAATCGAATCCACCTTTGAAACAGGCGATATAGTTATAACCGCCGAAAGCGAGGGTCTGAAGCCTAAAACGATAACTATAAAAGCGGTAGCCCCCGAAACAGAGCCGCAGGGAGTAAGCGTTGTCACTCAAAACGCATTCCCCGCAGTAACCACGCCCTATACAAATGAAATTCCCGTAAGAAAAATCGACCTTTTCGACAGTGAGCCTCGTACACTGACAAAGGAACGTGATACCGCCGAAATTTCGGTAAAGATATTCCCCGAAAACGCAACCTTCCGTGACATAGAGTTCAAATGCTGTACCGATAACGGAGTTGAGATAAGCTTTGCAAAGGTGGTTTCGTTTGACGGAAATACGGCAACACTGAAAGCCTTCGGTGACGGCAAATTCCGCCTGAGAGCATATTCAAAGAACGGTACCGACATTCCGAAGATTATCTCCGAGCTTGAATATACGGCAGAAGGACTCGGAAAAGCAGAAAAGGATCCTTATATCTTTATTGCCGCCTGCCTTTGCGATTTCTCGAATGTTCCCGTTATCACGATAGACAGAGGTTCGCTCGGCGGCTTTAACGGAAGAACGACCGTCGGCTTCAGTTCCGTTGATTTCGGCGGCGGCACAAAGAAGATTACGATAAGCGTCGGAAACAGCGGCGGCGGTGAAGATTATCCCGTAGAGCTGTATCTCGGCGATGCCGACAACGGCGGCAGATATATCGGCACATTCGCAATAAAGAATAACGGCGGCTGGGACAGAGCATACCCTCAGACCTTCGACTTGCCGTGCAGAATAAGCGGAACGCACGACATCAGCTTTGTTATCAATAATTCCTGCATATTCGGCGGCTTTGAGTTTGAAAAGTACGACCGTACCTATGCGGAAAACTCTGCGGCAGACAACGATAATCTGTACGGCGATGATTACAAGGTAAATGGCTCGTGCGTTGAGGAGATAGGCAACAACGTTGTTATCGAATTCAACGGCCTCGATTTCGCAGGCGGTACGGATAAGATAACCGTTACAGGCAGAACACCGCTCGATAACTGCACGATTCAGCTCAGAGTAAACGATGAGAACGGCAGCCAGACTACCCGTCTGCTCGAATTCCCCCACGCAGACGAGTACACACCGGTAACGTTTGACGTCGAGCATATCGCAGGCAAGAACAACATTGCATTCGTATTCCTGCCCGGCACACAGTTCGATATGAAATCGTTCAGATTTACAAAAACCGAAGATTAAACCGGTTCTTATTAAATCACCACGGTGATACTATCGTTTGTGCCAAGCACCATCACCCTTGCCTTTAAATGAACGCTCTGTTTGTTTTGCGTCCTGCAAAACTTTGGGCGTTCAACTTCGGGCATCCATGCCCGCCCTCGAAAAAGGGGAGGTGGCACGGCTACTACAACAAGTTCTGCATTTATCGGTATATTAGTTAGAAATCCGGCTTTTATAAATCACTAATATTTCCAAGCCGTGACGGTGGGGATTGAATTTGATAGAACTTCTATCCCACTCGTTTTTCGTAGGGCGAGGGGCTTGCCCCTCCCGTTGCATCGAACCTCTCAATCCCCACAATCATTACAAAAGAACAATAATCCCTTCGCCTCGCACCATCACCCTTGCCTTTAAATGAAAGCTTTGGTTCTCTCCCTCTTTCATATTGACAAGTGTACCCATTCGAATAGCGAACCCGAGAAGTGCTGTCCGACAAAAAGAACTATCGGTAGCTTGTTACCAAAGATAAATACTAAAAAGCCACGGCACCCGCCGTGGCTTCTGTTTGCGAAAAACTATATAATTATTGCCTTGCTTGCTCCTGTTGCACTAAACCTTGCCATTCCCACAGCCATCTTATAAGAACATCTATCCTTCGCCTCGCACTAACCCTTCCAAATCCGCACTATCCTTCGAAAAGCACTACCACCCTTGCCTCCCTTGTCAAAGGGAGGTGGATTGACGGCAAGGCACAAACTGTTGTCTTGTTGCGTTTTAATTGCGACACATCCGTCTTTTTATTCACCAAACTTTTCTGCCGTCAAGACGGAGGGATTGCTTTACACCACCAACCCTCCCAAAAACGCACTACCCCTTGAAGTGCTATACTAAAATTGGACACATGGGGGTAGAAAAACAGAAAGGCAAGGTGTATAATCCGCCGTGGCTTTTCCCCATCCACCAACTAAAAACCACCTCTTTTTTCCAATCACACTATCATTTACACCCCTTCGCTATAGACTTTTTGTGAAAAACATGCTATAATATAAACGATTATAAACAACTGCACCGTGTTTTAATGCTTTGACAACGCAAGCGGTCAGACACAAGGAGGTGTTCGGAGCAGATGACTTATGAAAAGTCCTGCGGCGGTATTGTTTACAGAAAATTTCACGGCAATACGGAAATATTGCTTATAAAGCACATCAAGTCGGGCTACTGGTCTTTCCCGAAAGGACACGTTGAAAACGGCGAAACCGAAGAAGAAACCGCAAAACGTGAAATAAAAGAGGAAACCGGCATAGACGTTTATATTGACTCGGGCTTCAGAGAAACGGTTACATATTCGCCACGCAAGGACGCAAAAAAGGAAGTTGTGTATTTTGTCGCCCGTGCAAAAAATTATGATTACACCCCCCAGCTTGAAGAAATTTCGGAGATACGCTGGGTAGGTATAGGACAGGCACATAACCTGCTCGTCTATGACAACGACAAGCTGATAGTAAATAAGGCAAAGAGCTTTATCGCACTTATGAAATGAAGAAATTGTGTTTTGAGTAAAAAGTAAAAGAAGAAAATGCGAAAGGAAACCCACATGACATACGAACAGGCATTTGAATACGTCGGTTCTTTCACAAAATCCGGTACGCCTGTAAAGGACCTTATAAGATTTGTTATTCTTATGAGGCTTCTCGGCAATCCGCAAAACGAACTTAAAATAGTTCACGTTGCAGGAACAAACGGAAAAGGTAGCGTATGCGAATATATAAGCAACGCTGTAAAAGCCGACAACAAGAGCGTAGGAAAATTCACATCGCCCTATATTGAGTGCATCGAAGAACGTATACAGGTAAACGGCAAATATATCTCACGCCCTGCCTTTGCGCTTCTTTGCGGACAAGTGAAAAAGGCAGTCGAACAGACAGGCTTTGACGGATTCTCACAGTTTGAGATACTGTGCGCTATTGCTCTGCTTTATTTCTACAAAGAGCAGGTAAACGTTGCCGTTATAGAAACAGGTATAGGCGGACTTCTTGACTGCACTAACGTTGTAAATCCCGCTGTCAGCGTTATAACATCGGTAGATTTCGACCATACCGATGTGCTTGGCGATACGCTTGCCGAAATAGCACGTCACAAGGCAGGCATAATAAAGCCGTCCGTTCCGTGCATAGTATATCCGGGACAGGCAAAAGAGGTAATGCGTGTCATTGACGATAAATGCCGTGAGTATAACTGCGAAGAAATTATCCCCGATATGTCAAGAGTGCAGATGCTTCATATGGATATTACCGATGTGTTCTTTTCGTACAAGGGTATGAATTATCATCTCGTTATGTCCGGCGAACATCAGATAAAAAATGCACTGTGCGCCATAGAAACCTGCCGTATACTGAATATAGAGTACAGCAGTGTGTTCACAGGACTTGAAAGATCCGCCCTCAGAGCCAGAATGGAGGAGGTAAGCGTGAACGGCGCTACCTGCATTATAGACGGTTCGCACAACCCCTCCGCAATGAGAGCCGCCGAAAAACTGCTGAGCTGCGACAAAAGAAAAATACACGGCGTAGTCGGTATGATGGCAAATAAGGACTGGCAGACCGCCCTTAAAATAATTCTCCCCCGCTTCGAAGATGTAATATTCGTTGACGGCTTTATGCCCGGATGCGTACCCGCTTCTCAGCTTACACGCTTTGCCATAGAGCAGGGAGTACGTGCTACCGCCTGCGGCGACCTTAACAGCGCAATATCACAGGCAACGCTCAAGGCAGGAACAAAGGATATAGCGATGATAACAGGCTCGCTCTACCTTGCCTCCGCCGCCGAAAAGATAATCAGCAAGTAAATACGATCAAAGCCGCCCGATAACCGAGCGGCTTTATAAAAACAAAAACCCTCTTGTTTATTGAAAAATGGGGTGTCGCTTATTGCTTGCTCTGTTGGTTTTGCGTCTCTGCAAAGTCAGCTGTTTGTGCCGTTGCATCGTGCAAC
>ULQU01022495.1_pt1 | contig 11447 bp, 9 predicted proteins | sample 1954841 | NCBI WGS metagenome assembly ULQU01 (sample SAMEA4835664, study PRJEB28245) | human gut metagenome | biome: gut microbiome; material: fecal sample | place: Denmark | collected 2008
TTAATCTTTCGGTAAAAATTTACCGAAGTATTGTAATTATTTACACCGTTTTTATCCCAGTTTTTATTCTTATGGATATTTATGAAATAAGATTACCATATTTGTACCATGGTTTATACAAATATCTGATTATCAAATGGTAGCACATTAGAGGAAGTCAAATAATCTGTAACAAATAGATAGAAGAGATTCCGTATAATCCGAAAGGGTTATACGGAATTTTTTTATGCTTTGATACTTAGTATATATTGGCTAAAATGGCAAATAAAAAAGTATGGTTTTCATGCTTTGTTGGGATTTTTGTATATTTGTGTAGATTAGTTTGAAGGAACTACGAACAAGAATGTTTCCAATTGTACAACCTGGCGATGCAGTCTAATTATATTATACCATGAAAAGAAGGTTTATATTTATATCTGTTTTGTTGTTTTGTTTTAGTGCTATCTGCTTCGGTGCATGCATAGATGAAATTAAAATATTCTATACGAGCTATATGGCGAATATTTTAAATGTGGATTCAACCAATGAAACACTGTGCAGGAAGTATTTAACTGAAGAAATGGCTGCCAAACTCCAAAGAATGCGTAATGCTACGGGAGGAGATCCGATTATACGGGCGCAGGATATGAATTCAGATGCAATTAAGACATTGAATGTAAGAGAAATTGCAGACGATTGGTATATGGTAAGCTATCTTTGGAATGAAAAAGATAGTGCTAGTCTGGTGGAGATTCCATTAAAAGTGGGGTGTGTGAATGAAAAATGTAAGATAGTATATATTACCCCTATTGAAAATGGTAGTCAATATGGAAATGAGTGGTTGACCGGTTTTGAAAATACAGCTTCATATAAAATAGATAGTTCGTCGGGAGAATCATTGGTCGAAAGTTTTTATAAACTTTACGTGGCTACCTATTGCAGCATGTGTAGCGATTTGAATTCCAAGTTGCAGTCTTTTCGCTTGTCTCATCTGTCTCACACAGCTTTAGAACAATTCAAGAAGGTAGAATTAGAAAATCTACAGGATGGTTTCGGGGGCTATGACCTTTTGATTACGAATTTTGATTTCGACAGTATGTGGTTTTACAGTCTGAAGGTTGTTCCGTTGGAGCCTGATAATTATCAGGTTACTTATCAGGCCGGGAAGTATACGCATCAAATAAATATTCAAGTTGCATACCGGGACGGTAGATATTGGATTAATGCCATCACTGGAGTTCGATAAGTATTCATACCGTTATTTCTTCTTGCTCAGTTCTGCTCGTATACGACTGAGCGACTGGGGCGTAATAAACAAATAAGAAGCGATGTGCTTCAGCGGTACGTGCTGCAACAATTCCGGATTTTGCTCCAGGAGTGTCAGGTAACGCTGTTTGGCTTGTGCAGCACCTCCGTTTATCATCCAGTTTTCCATGTCCAGAAACTGGCGTTCAAAGATGATTCTTCCGATGTTGGCGAACAAGGCGGAAGAAGAGAAAAAAGTCTCCAGCTTGCTTTTAGAAATACGATAAACACGACTGTCGCTCATAGCTTCAATGGAAACCAGAGAAGGAAGTCCGGCCACATATCCCCAGGAGGAAAAGATACTGTCACCTTGAAAGGCAAACCAGAGCGAAACATCCACTCCGTCGCGCAGATAATGTCCTCTCCAGATGCCGTCGGCTACCAGGTAGAAGGAAGAGTTACGCTCTCCCTCCCGTACGATATGTTCCCCTTTCCGGTAGGTTAGCAGTTCCATCTGTTCCAGCAGCTTTTCGGCTTCCGGCTGTGCCAGTCCGTATTTTTCACGAAGTATCTCAATAAAAGCTTTCATACCTTTTTGCGTTTATGCAGGCACAAAGGTAATAAATCTTTAGCTTCGTTTCCTGCGACAATAGATGGTAATGACAAAAAGAAAGGTCAGCAGTTCGGAAACGGGGACAGCCAGCCAGATTCCCGATACTCCCCATAGGATGGGCATCAGCCAGAAACAGAACAGGATGAGGATAAAACCACGCAGCAGGGTGATGGCCATGGCCGGACGGTCGCGTTCTACACTCTGGAAATAGCCGATGGACACAATGTTGATGCCGAAGCATACGAAGCCGGAAGCAAACAGGGGAAGTCCTTTAACGGCCAGGTCGTGTGCCGGATAGGAACTGTCGATAAACCACGAGGTGATTTGAGCGGAGAACAGGGCTGTAACGGCAAATACCACTACACCGCAGGAGATGGCGGTCAGCAGGGCCAGGCGAAAGGCGGCACGTACGCGCTCCGGATTTCCGGCACCGAAGTTGTAGCTGAGAATGGGTTGTGCCGACTGGGCAATGGCATTGTACACCATGAAAATGATGGGGAAGAAGTAGCAGGCGATGCTGTAGGCAGCCACTCCGTCTTCACCTAAGTAGTGAATGAAAACGTAGTTGCCGGTAAACATCATGGTGGCAATGGCTGCTTCACAGAGGAAACTGGACAATCCCAGTTTGCACATATAGCCCGTGTTGCGGAGAGTGAGGCGCAGACTCTTGGAAGATAATTTCACTTTGCACAAGTGCAGTACCCGGTGCGGCTGCATCAGGTAAATCAGAATCATCAGGGCACCTACGATGTATCCCAGGCTGGTAGCTAAGGCCGCACCGAACATTCCCCATTTAAGTACGAAAATAAATAGATAGTCCAGTCCGATATTCAGCAGGGCCGGTATGATGTTGCACACCATGGCATAATTGGGCGAGCCGTCCAGTCGTACGAAGAACATGCCGGAACTCAGCAGGGCACTGAAGACCAGGAAGGGGACAAACCAGTGCATGTATTCTACGGCGAGGGGAAGCAGACGGGGAGAGCTTCCCAGCAGCAAGGCAATTTTCTCCACGTTACAGAGGATGACTGCGGCGTAGGCGATGAGCAATAAGGAGGAAACCACCACTGCCTGCGTGATATTGATGCGGGCGACCTTTACCTTTCCTTGCGACAGGTGAATGGAGGCCACGACCGAAGCACCGATACCGAACATCAGTGCCACTCCCGTATTGATGAGGAAAAGCGGAGCCGTAATGTTGACGGCAGCCAGGGCATCACTGCCGATACCTTTTCCCACAAAAATGCCGTCGGTAATGATGAAGATGGCCGAGAAAATCATTCCCAGCACTGTAGGGATAAGTAATTTCCGGAATAATTTCGGAATGTCCATACTTCCGAAGTCAATACTGTCTTTCATGTCTTTTCTCTGTTTTTGAATTTGGCTGCGAAGGTAAGCCAATTCTTACACTAAAAAATTCACAAATGATAATAAATCATTTTTTAGTCTCTTCTTGCAAATGCACCGAAAAAGGTTTGGGTGGCCGGTTTCTACGCTTCAGTCACTTCAGGCGCGGCTTGGGAATAATTCCCGTGAAAGGGGACGATGGGGCCTGCTATCTTTGTGACGTAGAATGATAATATTGTAGAAGAATGAAAACAGAGATTTTATTTCTTGCAGGGATGTGCTTGTGCGCATGCAGCCGTACGCCACAGGAACAGACTTCTTTTCCCAGCGTGAAGGTGGTTCATGCCGAAGTCATGGAGGCTCCCTCTTCACGGTGCTATACGTTTATTTCGCAGCCTTACCGTTTGTCTGAATTATCTTTTCGGGTGGGAGGGCCTGTGCATGCATTTGATGTGCAGCAGGGACAGTTTTTCCGGAAGGGACAACTGATTGCGGCCATTGATGAACGTGATTTTGTCATCCAGAAACAGCGCACGGAGGCATTGTATCGTCAGGCGGAGGTCGATTATGCCCGTATATCCAGCTTGTATGCCAAAGATAACATATCCGGCATGAATTATGAGCAGGCAAAGGCAAACTACGAACGCACCAAGGCGGATTATGAAGCGGCAGTCAACGCGTGGGAAGACAGCCGTCTGTATGCGCCTTTCGACGGTTATGTGCAGCAGGTGCATATCGAGCGCTACCAGGATGTGAAACCGTCGGTTCCGGTGGTGACGTTTATCGACCTTTCACGCATCAAGGTAGAAGCCTACGTGCCCGAGGATATGGCTTTGCAGATGCGGCAAAAAGATTCTGTGGCGTGTGTGGTCCGCTTCAATGCACTTCCTGACAGGGAATTTGTGCCTTCTGAATATTTCCTGACGCAGACTGCTACGGAGAACAACATTTCTTATTTGCTGACTGCCATCTTGGATAACAAGGATGGACGTTTGTTGGGAGGTATGTCGGGTACACTTGCTGTGTCGTATGCAGCCGATGGAGAGAAGAGTCACCTGACACTCCCTCAGAAAGTGGTTTGCCATGATCCGGAACACGGGGCATTTGTGTGGTGCGTAGACGGACAGAGCCGGGTGAAACGAGTTGCGGTGACGCTGGGCAAGCTGAAAAAGGAGGACCGGGTAGAGATTCTGTCGGGCATTTCACCGTCCGACCGCGTGATAACTACACGTTTGCCGTTTTTGTCGGAACAGGAGCAAGTGACCATCGAAGAATAAAGGAGGAAGACGAATGAAAGGATTAGCGAAATTCTTTTTGCAGAACAGGGCCTTGAGCTGGTTGTTGCTGGTTCTGATATTGGGAGGAGGTATTTTCTCTTACTACAATATGGGGAAACTGGAGGATGCGCCGTTTACGATTAAGCAGGCAGTGGTCACTACCTCTTATCCGGGAGCTTCTCCTATGGAGGTGCAACAACAGGTGACGGATGTGCTGGAGGAAGCCATTCAGTCATTGGGTGAGCTGTATTATCTGAAAACGGATAACCGGGCCGGTCTGTCTAAAATCACGGTATATGTAAAAAAGGAAATCCGTGCCGACGAGATGCAGCAGCTTTGGGATAAGTTGCGGCGGAAAGTGGGAGATGTGCAGTCCAAGTTACCTGCTGGAGCCGGACCGTCGGTGGTGAACGATGATTTTGGCGATGTGCTGGGCGTATTCTACGGACTGAGCAGCGAAACGCATACCTATCGTGAGCTGGAGGATCAGGCCAAGCGAATCAAGAACGAGTTGCTGAACGTGAAGGATGTGGCCAAAGTGGAATTGTTCGGCGTGCAGAGTCGCACGATTGATATAACGGTCAATCCGGCATTGCTTTCCAGCACCGGTGTAACCATGGCCGATATTGCTTCTGCCTTTGAGCGTCAGAATAAGGTGGTGGATGCCGGAGGACTGGAGACGTCTTCTCATCGTTTGCGGGTGGAAGCTTCCGGCAGTTTCTCCAGTTTGGAAGAACTGGAAAATCTGACAGTCGTTTCCCGGCAGGGAGAATATTTCCGGCTCGGAGAGATTGCGGAGATTAGCGAGAGCTATGTGCGTCCGGCCAGAAACCTGATGAAGGTCGGGAATGTGCCTGCGGTGGGTATAGCCATTTCTACGGTGTCCGATGGAAATGTGGTAGAGATGGCGGAGCTGGTGGCAAACCGTGTGTCAGACTTGCGTGAGGAAATGCCGGACGGATATAATCTGGATATTATCTATGACCAGGGACATGAATCGGCTGTGGCCAACGAGGGATTTGTGTGGAATCTGATTCTTTCGGTCCTGACCGTGGTGGCCGTACTGCTGTTCTTTATCGGCTTCAAGAATGGAATCCTGATTGGCAGTGGACTGATATTCTCCATTTTCGGTACTTTGATTTACATGCAGTTTTCCGGCATAGCCTTGCAGCGTATGTCGCTGGCAGCCATTATCATTGCCATGGGTATGCTGGTGGACAATGCCATTGTGGTGTACGATGCCGCACTGGTGAACATGCAGCGGGGCATGCGAAAGAGAAAAGCTATACTGGATGCCGTGTCGGGCACTTCCATGCCGCTGTTGGGAGTGACCCTGATTGCGGTACTGACCTTTCTTCCGGTCTACCTGTCGCCGCATATCACTGGTGAAATCCTGTCTTCACTGTTCATTGTCATTGCGGTATCTCTTTTGCTGAGCTGGGTACTGGCCATTACGCAGAATGTATTCTTCGTGCAGGAGTTTGTGCGTCGTCCGCGTCCGGATGAGTTGAAGGGCGAGCTGTTCAGTGGCCGTGCATACGACCTGTTCCGGCAGGCATTGAGATGGACCATACAGAGACGCTATGTGGTTTTAGGAGCGATGGTGCTGTTGCTGGTCATTGCCGGATGGGGATTCCGCTTTATTCCGCAGCAGTTTATGCCCTTGCTCAACAAGCAGTATTTTTCGGTCGACGTCTGGTTACCCGAGGGTACACGTATAGAAGAAAGTGACCGTCAGATGACGGAGATGACAGCCTATCTAAATTCTTTGGAAGAAGTGAAAAAGGTGTCATCGTTTGTCGGGCAGACGCCGCCCCGTTATTACCTGGCCAATGCGGCTTATGGTCCGCAGCCTAATTATGCGCAATGTCTGGTAGAAGCTGACACGCCGGAGAAGTCACGTGAGCTTCAGGCTATGTTGTACGACCGTTTGCCGGAAATGTTTCCGGACGCGCTGGTTCGTGTGAACAGTTTCGAGATAAACTCCATTCCGCAGGCCTTGATTGAGGCACGCTTCTGCGGAGATGATCCGGAGGTACTCGATTCTTTGACCAACCTGGCGCTGGAAATCATGCGGAAGAATCCCAAGGTGCTGAATGCCCGCAATGAGTGGGGAAACATGGCACTGATGATTAAGGCCGATTATGATCCGGTAAAGGCCGGAAGGCTGAATGTGGGACGGCATGACATGATGAATGCCGTGAAAGCCGTCAATGACGGTACGGCTGTAGGGGTATATCGTGACCGCGACAAGAAAGTGCCGGTGTTGCTGCATACGGATGTCAAAGGTTCCTGGGACATGGAAAGCGTGGAGGACTTGCCGATATGGAGCGGGCGTAATTCTGCTCCGTTGGGGCAGGTGGCCGACGGCATCGGACTGGCATGGGAATATCCCCTTGTGCGCACGTACGACCGGAAGCTTTCCATGGCTGCCCAGTGCGACGTAAAGCGAGGACATACCATGAAAGAAGTTCACTCTGAAATCCGGGAAGAGATTGAGCGCATTCGTCTTCCGGAAGGATATACCTTCTTCTGGGACTCACAGTACAAGGACCAGAAAGAAGCCATGGCTGCACTGACTAAGTATTTCCCGCTGGCACTTATCATGCTGCTGGTCATTCTGGTCATGCTGTTTGGCAACTTTCGTCAGCCCTTGATTATTTTCCTCATTCTACCCTTGTCTTTGATAGGGATGGTCTTTGGTCTGTGGGTCACCGGATTTCAGTTTGGCTTTTTCTGTATCGCAGGCTGGCTGGGATTGCTGGGAATGATTATCAAGAATGTGATTGTGCTGCTCGACGAGGTAAATATTCAGCAGAAGGCCGGTGTGGAGCCTTATACGGCTGTGATAGAGGCCACGGTTTCCAGAGCCCGTCCGGTATTGATGGCGGCCCTGACCACGGTGTTCGGACTTTCCTTTGCCACCCTTCTGACACTGTTTGTCACTCCGGCCTTGTACACGGTTTTCTATAAAATATCCAAACGGGGTGAATAAAAAGAAGAAATGTGTGGCCCGATAAAAAATGTTTCTCTAATTTTATAACTATATTGAGATGAATAGAAGAATGATGATGTGCTGCATGCTGGGACTGGAGCTGGGAGTTCATGCCCAGGAGAGTGTATTCTTGCAGCAGTATCGTGAAAAGGTGAAGGCCTATTTTCTTCCTTCGCTGAGCGGAAATGCCAATGCCAGTTATACGGGTAACCCGCTGGAGCTTTACAGGGAACTTCCGTCCATAGAAACTCCGCTGTATTTTCAGGGGCGTGACACCAAGTACGGGGCTTCCGTGACTTTGTTGCAGCCGGTCTACTCGGGAGGGGCACTGAAAGCCGGACTGGAGAAATCCCGAAAGGAAAAGGAGAGTGCCTTGTACGAAGAAAAGCGGGTGACGAACGGCGTGCTGTATCAGGCAGACCAGTATTACTGGAATAAGGTGGCCTGTGAGGAAATGGTGGAGGTGGCTGCCGGTTTCAAGGAATCGGTGGCAGCCCTGGTGGAAGTGGTCAGGCATCGTGTGGAGGAGGAGTATACCGACCGCAACGACTTGCTGATGACGGAAGTCAAGCTGAATGATGCCGAGTTCCGGCTGGAGCAGGCCCGCAATGAAGCAGAGGTGGCCCGGCTTTCGATGAACTCTTTTTCGGGGGAGGCTTCTGACAAGGTGATACTGACCGATTCGCTCGTGGTTCCGCTGACTGAAGTCCAGGTGTATGAACAAACGCTGGAAACAGCTATGGCGCATCGTCCGGAATTACGTATTGCGGCCAATCAGGTAGCTATCCAGCAGTCGGCTGCCCGTATTGCCAACTCACGGTATCTTCCAATTATCCCAAGCGGGTCTAACCATCGGAAATGAAAGGATAGTAAGGTGATGTAATATCACTGATTTACAGTCTATTAGGAATGAAAGCCGATTTTGGATTGGTTCGTTATTCTTTCCTAAATTAGCGGATTGTTTACCCACTTTTGTCTCGTTTTTGTCCCTCGCTGTATTATCTTTGTATCGCAAGTTAAATGCTTGATAATCAATGATAAAAGAATATATTAACATCAGAAAAGAAAGGAAATAAAATGGGACGAAAGAAGAAGGAAATCCGTTTGAAGGAGCCAGTGCGCATCCGAGAAAAGAAGATAGCAGGTGGCAACATCAGCCTCTATCTTGACATTTACCAGAAGGGATTGAGAAAGAAAGAGACGCTGAAACTCTATCTTGTGCCAGAAATCAACGCTGCTACCAAGTTGCAAAACGCCAATACAAGAAAGTTGGCAGAGCAAATCAAGGCGCAGCGCATTCTTGACATCCAGAGAGAGGGGCTTGTGGATTGGGACAAGGTGAAGAAGTCACGCATGACACTTACCAAGTGGATGGATGACTTTGTGAAGTACAATGCCGAGTTGTCTGAGTCTTCCATGAAGACCAAGCGCAACACTCATGCTCGCATTGACCAATACCTATTATATATAGGCAAGCCAGAGTTTCTGTTGAAAGACGTGGATAAGGAGTTTTGCAAAGGCTTCATTACTTTTTTGAAGACTTGCACCTACAATGATGGAAAGAAACAACTCAGCACCACCACTTGCCGTATGTTCGTCAACTATTTCGGCTCGTCATTGGCAAAGGCTGTAAGAGACGGACTGATTGAACAAAATCCATTCTTGCTGTTGGAGGCAAAGGAGAAGCCACAGAAGCGAGTGGCTGAGCGTGAGTTTCTGACGATAGAGGAAATAAAGAAGGTGATGAACACACCATGCCGTTATGAACTGGTGAAGAAAGCCTTTCTGTTCTCCTGTTTCACCGGTCTGCGATATAGCGACATGAAAGCCTTGAACTGGAGTGAAATCCACAAGGCTGCTGACGGCAAGACAGAATACATTGACCATATACAAGTCAAGACCAAGGATAGAGTAACCATCCCCTTGTCAGAAGAAACAAAGAAGTGGATGCCTAAAAGAGAAGAAGGCATAGACAACATCTTCCACAACTTGACAATCACATCTACAACTGTAGAAGTGGTTCTGAAAGAATGGATGGAGGCAGCAGGTATAACCAAGCATATAACCTACCATTGCTCACGACATACGGCGGCTACGATGCTCCTGACCCTTGGTGCAAGTATCTATGTAGTAAGCAAGATACTCGGACACAAGAGCATCAAGATGACGGAGATTTACGCCAAGATTGTTGACAAGAAGAAGTTGGAAACCGTGAACCTCGTGAACGGAATGTTTGACCAAATACCAGCAATACAATGAAGATAGAAATCAAGGAACGTAAGCTGACGGAAGGCAAAAGAGCCTTATATCTGGAATACTACGAGACTGGCTTCCGCAAGAGAGAAAACTTGCACCTCTATCTCTTGCCCGATGATGCCGTTGGTGCTGCAAAGCACAATCGGCTTACATACAACAAGGCTACGGAAATACGAGCAGAGCGCATCCTCACCCCTCCTGTATTGGAGAAAGAGAATGCCAAAAGCGAAGAACAAGGCAACGGCTTGACTTGGCTGCAATGGTGCGATGACTATATCAAATGGTCTGTTGATTGTGGCAACTGCAAGAAGATGATAGGTCATAAGAATGTTGTCCGCAAGCGTATCGCCACTTATTTACGGAGAGTAGATAAGAAAGACATCCTGCTGAAAGATGTCAGTAAAGATGAAATTTGCGGTCTTTTTGATTATATGCGCAACAAGTATCGCAACAAACGCCAAATCAAGACCAACGGAGGGCGGTTGGCTGATTACACATTACTGTTGTTTGAGGAAACTGTCAAAGCGATATTTAACAAGGCTATGCGTGAAGGACTTGTAAAATTCAATCCTGTACACAGTCTAAACAAGTTGGAACGCTTCCATGCTCCTGACAAACACAGAGAGTATCTTACGCCCGAAGAACTCACACGTTTCCTGGCGGTGGAAGCTGAATGTGAGAATGAACGAACCGTACAACTGGCATTTGGCTTGTCATCCATGACTGCTCTTCGCCTTGGCGATATGCAGCATCTAAGGTGGTGTGATATTAAAATGATAGATGGCGTGCCGACAATCAGCATCATACAGCGAAAGACAAAGCGTCCTGCCATTATTCCGCTCAATGAAATGGCACAATCATTGTTGCCACCTCGGACGGATGACAATCCGGAAAGTCTTGTGTTTCACCTTGTCAAGAAGTCAGACAACGTATCGAAATACGTAAGAAGACTTAAAGAAAAGGCTGGCATAGAAAAGGATTTGACCTACCATTGCTCACGGCATACGACAGCATCGTTGGCTATCTCAGCAGGAGCAGACATATCAGCAGTGAAGGATGTTTTGGGACATGGAAGCATCACTTCAACCGAAGTTTATGCAAAAGTGGCTCTTGAAAAGAAGATAGAGGCGGTCAATCTGTTTAATGGCGTGTTTGATTGAGACATACAGCAGAGTGCGAACAACGTAGAAGTCTTACTTCTTCCCTTTTGTTGGAAAATTGCCGTCAGGCTGTATTCAAAAAACGCTTGTGTTCAAATAAATCTGCAAGACTTATCTGGACACAGGCTTTTTCATGTTCAATTTAATCTTTGATATAGATGACAACAGGAGTAATATACGCTCGTGTCTCCAGTATTGGTGACAGACAGAGCACGGAAAGACAGGTCAAGGACTTGTCGGAGTATGCAAAATATAAGGGTATCGAAGTCTGCAAGGTCTTTGAGGAACACATCTCTGGCGCAAAGAAGAATGATGAGCGTCCAGTGTTGTGTGAGGCAATGGAATACTGCAAGGCAAACCGCATTGGGATCCTACTTGTCAGTGAACTGTCAAGATTGGGTCGCAATGCGTTTGAGGTGCTTGCCTCTGTCAAGGAACTCATTGACTGTGGCATCAACCTCTACATACAAAAGGAACAATTTACATTATTGGACGATGAAGGACATCCGTCCCTCTTTGCCCCGATAATGATAGCCACGCTTTCGACCTGTGCGCAATTGGAGCGTGATAATATC
>ULQU01040592.1_pt1 | contig 11365 bp, 10 predicted proteins | sample 1954841 | NCBI WGS metagenome assembly ULQU01 (sample SAMEA4835664, study PRJEB28245) | human gut metagenome | biome: gut microbiome; material: fecal sample | place: Denmark | collected 2008
AGACCGCCGAACTTGCCGATACCGAAGTCTACATGCACGATAAAATCTCCCACTTCCATCTCCTGCAGTTCCTTCATGGTGAGTGCCATCTTGCCGGCTCTCGCTTTATCTGAGCGCAGGTTATATTTATGAAAACGGTCAAAAATCTGATGATCGGTAAAGAAACAACACTTCTTGTCATGGTCAGTAAAGCCTTCATGAAGCGTCTTGTCTACCGGTGTAAAACGGATGGCGTAGCGCTTCAGCTCTTCGCTTTCAAAGATATCCTTCAGGCGCTGTTGCTGCTTCTGGCTATCTGCCAATATATATAAGGTGTAACCCTGGAGCAGGAAATCCTCCAGAGTCTGACAAAGCAAATTGAAATTTTTATGGAAAAGAGGCTGTGGAGCGATATTGAAAGGTATTACAGCCGGACTCTCTGACGGAGCGACCTTACCGAACTCGATACGGAGATGAGCCGCTACTGCCTTCTTGAAATCGAGCGGAGAAACGAGGTTGAGCTCGGTCTTCATGTCATGTCTGATGCGCTCAGCCTCTACCTCAGTAGCTCCCTCCAGCTGCTCGGTAAGGCTCTGCGATGAGAAGCCTTCGGTATAGATCTGACCGATGCGGTCGCAAACGAAAGAAAGATCTTTCGCAACGACTGGCGTACTTTCGGAGAGGAAATTGAGGAAACCCTGCTTGTTGCTCTCGATATGGGCGAGTTCGGGCACGATTTCTATCTCTGTGCGCTTCGCCTGCGAGAGCTGGGTCTCAACATCAAAGGTACGGATGGTGTCAATCTCATCGCCGAAGAAGTCGATACGGAACGGATATTCGCAGCTGTAGGAATAGACATCGAGGATGCTTCCACGCACGGCAAACTGGCCCGGTTCATAAACATAATCGGTTTCTTTGAGTTCGAAATCGCGCAGGGTATGAACCACATCGGTCTGAGCAATCTGCTGGTCTACAGTCAGTTTCAGAATCCGCTCATCCAGATTCTGCTTAGCCACAACGAGTTCTGCCAGTGCATCGGGATAAGTGACTACCAGAAAATGTCCTCCCGAAGAGAGGCGCGCCAGCACCTCGGTACGTAGGATTTCGTTCGCTGCATCACGCTGCCCGTATTTCACGGCACGCCGATAGCTGGAAGGAAAGAAGAAGACCTTCTCCTGCCCCATCATCTGAGTGAGATCGTGATAAAAATAGCCTGCTTCATCGGCATCATCCAGTACGAAGAGTATCGAACGCCTCATCTTCCCCTGCAGAGAAGCAAAGAACATCGGAGCCGAAGAGCACAGCAAACCCTGGAGAAAAATGGAATGAACCGACTTCTTCCCCATCAAATCAAAGAGGGCATCCGCCTGTGGCGAACGCCCGTATGTTTTTTCTATCTTTTGGATTTCCATCCAAGTACTGATTAGTGATTACTGATTACTGAGTATTAATCCTTCTTCGGATATTTCTTGAACCAGCCATCCAGGCGCAGTCGCATCACGCCAAAGAAAGCCTCACCAAAGATGCCACCACTCATCTTGCTCACACCTTCACGACGGTTAACAAAGATGACAGGCACCTCCTTGATCTTGAAACCTATTCGATGAGCCGTATATTTCATCTCTATCTGGAAAGCATAGCCCTTGAAGCGGATAGCATCCAAATCTATGGTTTCCAATACCTTACGTCGGTAGCAGACGAATCCAGCTGTGGTATCATTCACCTTAAATCCGGTTACGATACGTACGTATTTAGAAGCGAAATAGCTCATCAATACGCGTCCGATAGGCCAGTTGACCACGTTCACACCCGAAATATATCTTGAGCCTACAGCCACATCATACCCCTCATCGTGAGTTGCCGCATAGAGACGAGGCAAATCATTAGGATCATGACTGAAGTCGGCATCCATCTCGAAGATGAAGTCATAGCCCTGCTTCAATGACCATTTGAAGCCCATGATATAGGCAGTACCCAAACCGAGTTTACCCGAACGCTCCAGGATATGCAGACGACCGGCAAACTCTTTAGCCATCAAGCCCTTAACGATGGCAGCAGTACCGTCTGGACTTCCGTCATCGATAACGAGGATATCAAACTGCTTTTCGAGACCGAAGACAGCACGGATGATTTTCTCGATGTTTTCCTTCTCATTATATGTAGGAATGATTACTATGCTATCACTCATAACTTCTTATAATTTTAATGATTCTGATTCTATATAATGTAATACAGATGCAAAATTACAACTTATTTTTGAAATAACAAGCGAAAACCCGAAATTATTGGTCCGGATTCTCTACAAAACCCTGATATTTCTTGTCAAGCCCGTTCATAATCGCCTCATAGCTCTTATTCATCTGGTTCTTGATATTGTCAGCTCCCTTGCCTATCGGCTCGATAGGCTCATGAATGGTGAGCTTCAGAGGATGCCAGAAAGCCCAGTAGATGTCCTTCATGCGAGGCTTCACATCAAAACTGCCATTGATGGTAAGCGGACATACCGGCAACTGCAGTTCATCGGCAAGCATGAAAGCGCCACGGCGAAATACGCCCATGTGCCCCGTAAACGTGCGGGCACCTTCAGGGAATACCACCAGCGACATACCCTCTTTGAGCACCTCGCGAGCACGGTCATAAGAAGCACGGATCTTAGAAGGTCCGCTCTTGTCTACAAAGATGTGGTGCGCATACTCACAGGCGATACCGATGAGAGGCACTTTGCGCAAGCCCTTCTTCATCATCCACTTGAAGTTTCTGCCCAGGAAGCCGTAAATCAGGAAGATATCGAAAGCACCCTGATGATTGGCCACGAAAACATAACTCTGGTTCTTCTTGAGATGCTCACGTCCCTCCACCTTTACAGGCAGGAGGAGGATGCGGACCCAAAGCCAGGCCCAACATTTACCAGGATAATAGCCCCAGAAATGACCATTACCAAGCATGCATCCCAAAACAGTAATTAAACTGGTTAAAACGCTAGCTACCAACAGGATAGGCAAGCATATTACAAGCTGATACAGACGATATAAGTACTTCATTTTTATTTAAGAATGAATAATTTAACACTCAACATTTAACATTCAACACTCAACACTCCTCATTTTCTTTTGAGTGTGATGACCACGATTTCTGCCGTAGCCCCTATGCGGATTGGAACGGTACCGCCCAGACCCGATGTAGTATAGAGCTGGCAACCCTCCTCCTCGAAGAGGCCGTAATCATAAGGAGTAAACATCGACGGACGCAAGCCCAGGATACTGATTTGCCCCGCATGCGTATGGCCGCTCAGCGTAAGCTGGGGTGCTACAACCAGCGAATCCTTCCTGTCAGGTCCTATCACACCGCCATCCTCATCCTTCTCCTTATTAATAGTAGAAGGCCAGGTCTCGCGCCATTGCTTCGGCATATGCTGCAGCATCAGTACGAAAGAGCCCGGTCTGATGCCATACAGCGCCTTCCTTACGTTGGTTCGCTTTGGTTTGTCATAGTTCTCTGTACCAGCTACATAGATGCTGTCAGTGCCTCTATGCACCGCCACATGCTCATTCATCAGCAGGCGCCATCCGCAACTCCGCTGGAAGTCCTGCATCCGCTTCTCGAGCGCAGCTATCTCCTGCTCATCATCTACATCCATATAATAGGTGTAATCGTGATTGCCCAGCACACTCATCACGCCATCTCTGGCTTTCAGACTGCTGAGCAGCGCCTGATACTCAGGCAGTTCATCGGGCGTAACATTCTGTAAATCACCCGTAAAGCAAATCAAATCAGGTTTTTCGGCATTAATGCTGTCGATATCGCGCTGAGGCAGATGACCACGCCAGCCATAGTATGACCCGAGATGGATATCGCTGAACTGAACGATGCGATAGCCCTCGAAAGACTTCGGCAAATTAGGTACATAGATGGTGATACGCTTGACTTGCATCTTAGGAAAACCTTCGGTAAATCCGTAGATGAAGCAGAAGAACGCCACCGCTCCCACTACTAGTCCGAGGAGCTTGCCCCAGTTGCGATGGCCGTGGAGAAGCCGCATACAGCACCAGCCGAAGACACTGAACAGGCTGAAGACAAACTGCGGAACTGCACATACTGCCATCATCACAAACCAGATGTCGATGAGCACCGGATTGCGTGGCAGGAAGTTGGGCAGTATCGTGATATATGCGCTGTAGGCGATAACCACGAAAGCCGGCAACCAGAAGAGCACCCGCTGCCAGAGACTCTTCAGCCGTAACTTGCCATACCTTTTATATATCCACAGATACGGCAACAGGGTGAATACCACTACGGGTATCAATATTCTTGCTATCATTTCTTGATCAAACTTGATTGAAGATACGTTTTCATTGCCTGCACGGGCACTCCTCTGCGCTGTGCATAGTCGCGAAGCTGGTCGTCTCCTATCCGTCCCAGTTCGAAATACCGCGACTTGGGATGTGCAAACATCAGCCCCGAGACACTGGCATGAGGCGTCATCATTCCGCTTGTGGTGAGCCGGATGCCCACCTGACTCATATCGATGAGCTGGTCGATGATGAAGTTGGCACTGGTATCGGGCAGCGAAGGATATCCTATAGCCGGACGGATGCCCTGATAGCGCTCCAGATGCTGGTCTTCGATGCTCAGCTGCTCGTCGGGAGCATAGCCCCAGATGCTGCGTCTCACCTCTTCGTGCAACTTCTCTGCCGTAGCTTCAGCCAACCGGTCGCAGAGTGTCTGTGCCATCATATTGAGGTAGTCGTCCGAGCGATATTTCTTCTCCAGACCGCCATCTACCGTCGTGCAGAAGATACCCAGCCGGTCTGTTATTCCCCTGCCCAGAGGACGGATGAAATCAGCCAGACAGAGATTGGGTTCTCCCTGAGCCGCCGGATGCTGCTGACGGAGCATCGGGAAGCGGACTTTCTGCCCTTCCAGCCAGATATCATCCCCCTCGCTGTTCGCCTCGAAGAGTCCGAAGACGGCATAGGTATGATATTCGCCTTCCCATGAATGGAGCATATCGAGCGCCTCAGCCTTCATTTTTTCCTTTTCCTCTCGAGGTTTGCCGCTCAATCCCCAGGCATGATAAAAGTATAGCCAGTTGATATATGGCTCAATTTCGCTTATATTGTATACTATTCTTCGCATCCGATACGATATTTTATTTTACAATACCCGTAAGATTTCCCTTTTTCAGGAATTGTTTCTGAACTCCAGTTCCTCTCCTCTGCAAGCGGCATCAAACACGCCTTTGTCGTAGATAAGATGACCGTTACAGAAAGTCTGTTCCACTTTCCATGCAAACTCATCACCCTCTACAGGGCTCCATTTACACTTGCTCTGAATCACCTCTGCGGTCACCTTCCAAGGCTCTCCCTTGCGCACCACAACGACATCTGCCTTATAACCCGGACGCAGGAAGCCGCGCTGACTGATATGGAACAGACGGGCTGGATTATGGCACATCAGTTCAACCAGACGCTCGATACTGATTACCTTTTCGTCAACAAGTTTCAGCATGCTTACCAGCGAGAACTGTACCATTGGCATACCTGATGCAGCCTTGGCACAACCGCCCTGTTTATCCTTCAACTGATGAGGAGCATGATCGGTACCTACTACAGTTATCTTACCATTACTCAGTGCCTTACGTAAAGCTTCGCGATCAGCAGCGGTCTTTACTGCAGGGTTGCATTTGATGCGTGCGCCCTTCACAGCGTAATCTTTATCCGAGAACATGAGATGAGCCACAACCGCCTCGCCTGTAATATTTTCATCCTTACCAAAGAACTCCAGTTCCTTAGCCGTAGTAACGTGAGCGATATGTAGATGCGCCCCGCTTTCCTTAGCCAGCTGCACCGCCAGACGGCTGCTTTCATAGCAAGCCTCCTCGCTGCGTATTTCCGGATGATGTTCTACGGCAGGGTCCTCACCCCATTTCTGCTTAGCCAGCTGCATGTTGCGGTTGATGATTTCGGTATCCTCACAGTGGGTCATCACCGGCAAATCCAGCTCTTTCGCCTTCTTGAAGATAGCCTGCAGCGCCTCATATTTATCCACCAGCATATTGCCCGTACTGGAGCCCATAAAGAGCTTGACGCCCGGTACACGATGCGTATCGAGCTGCTCAAAATCATTTACATTATCATTGGTAGCACCAAAGAAGAAACTGTAGTTCACATGACTCTTCTCAGCGCCCAGCTGCCGCTTTGCCTGCCAGGCCTCCAGAGAGGTAGTCTGAGGTACCGTGTTAGGCATCTCAAAATAACTGGTCACACCACCAAAGGCAGCAGCGCGGCTTTCGCTCTCGATGTCAGCCTTCTGCGTAAGTCCCGGCTCACGGAAGTGAACATGATCATCAATCACACCCGGCAAAACAAAACACCCCGAGGCATCGATGACTTCATCGTAATTGCCACGGGGTGCCTCGCCTTCATATATCTCCTTGATAAATTCACCATCCAACAAGAGGTCGCCCACAAAAGAGCGACCCTCATTTATAATGGTTCCATTCTTGATTAATTTCATATTACTAAACTTATAAAATGAAGAGTTTTACAAGATGTTAATGCCCAAGACCTTGAAAGAGTCCTGTTTCTACTCCTGACCTTCCTGTTTTTGAGGAATCGTAGGCGCAGCCAGTTCGTTGGCTGTAGGTGCCGGAGCCGCATCAGGATTTACCTGTGGAGCCGCTTCCATCTCTGGCTGCATGCCGCTCTGCGCATCTCGTGTACCGTTCATAATCTCCTGATTCTCTTGAGCTTTCTTATAATAGTCCTTTACATAAGGATCATTCTTGAAATAGTCGGTAGCCTTGCTCATGATATCCTCAATCCAAGGAGAGAGCATCGGATACTGGTTGCCCATTGTAACGAGGAAGAAGACGCCCGGTCCCAGCACATTGTTGAAGTTGTCGGTAACAAACGAAGTGATGAGCTTGTCTTCCTGCTCAGAGAGGCGGATGGATTCCTCGTTCAGATGCTTGTTGACAGCCACCATATCGCTACCGTTCATGATAGCCTGGTCGTGCTTGTGTACCAGTTCGCGCAACTGATTCTGAATCTGCTGGTATTTCTTGAAGAATCCGAAGAGTTTATCGTTCATAGGAGTACCGCTTACCACCTGCTGTGTATCATCGAGCTTCACCGTAATGCTTCCACTCTCCAGCACCAGCGGCAGCACAGGGTCATCATCCATGAAGATATTCGCCATCTTCATAGAGTCGACAGAACCCTGGAAATGGAACTGTCCGTGCACTACATCGCAAGAATCCACGTTCTTGAAATCGTTGTTTTCCAGTATCTTAAGGTACAGCATACGTCCGTCCAGAGTACTTACGTTAGAAGTACCCGAGATATCGTAACTGTTGGCACAAGATGCAAGTGCCATCAAGGCAATGAATGCGTAAAATATTCTATTCATAAGCTATCTATATCACTTTCGGTGAACAAAAGTACAATCTTAATTTGAACTGACGAAATAAATTGCAGCAATTTAATTCATTCTTACAAGATTTATGTTTTGTTTGCACTCCTGTTGGCCACCGAAAGCTTTTTTCTCGTCCTTTCTATATTACTGATTGTTTTCCTTCTTCAGTTCATGAGAGATGCGATGCGTGGTATACAGTTCCAGCAGGGCTGCGATGAGGAGGAAGACTACCCACTTATTATAGAAATAGGTGATATAGGTCTCATAATTCTCAAACCAGCGGCGCAGGAAAGCATACACCGTATCTACCATCGAGATGCCTGAGAGCACGAAGAAGATGTCTGCTACATACTGCATGCGCTTCAGGCGGTGGATAACCAGCGAAGGTCCCTCATAGAACTGCATCGCCTGCATTACACTGAAGAGTATGGTACCCAGCAGGAACCCCCAGCTCGTTACCTGCACCAGCTGCGGATGTGAAAAACCAAATGCGAAGCAAGCCGCACCGACAACCATCAGCACGCCGCCCAGCAAGAAAATAGCACTTTCCAGTTTACTCAATTGTTTCATTTTCGTCTTGTTCGTTAGTTTTTTCCGGAATATCCGAACTCAATACAAAGATATCTTCATCATCAGCCTTCATGAAATAACGCTGGCGGGCTATCTTCTCAAATGCCCGCGCACCATGCTGCATATCGCGCAGGGTACGCTTGTCGTTTTCATACTGCTCATGATACTTTTCTATCTCCGAACGGAGCGTAGCTATCTCTATCTGGTATTTAATGTGCTGTCTTACACTGTTGTCGTCAACTACACCAACTACCAGAACACCCGCTACAATCACTATAAGATACTTATAATGAGCGAGATAATCCCATATAATACCAAGTTTTTTACTCATTTCTTCCGAATTTGTTTGCAAAGATAATATTTTTTTGTTATCTTTGCATCATCAATTAAGAAAAAATAATGGAAGAGTATATAGTTTCTGCAAGAAAGTACCGTCCGATGACCTTCGATTCGGTTGTCGGACAGAGTGCATTGACCACCACTTTGAAGAATGCAGTGAAGAGCGGCAAGCTGGCGCACGCCTACCTTTTCTGCGGTCCGAGAGGTGTGGGCAAAACCACTTGTGCCCGCATTTTTGCGAAGGCAATCAACTGCGAGCACCCTCGTGAAGACGGCGAGGCATGCAACGAATGTGAGAGCTGCCGTGCCTTCAATGAGCAGCGTTCCTACAACATCTTCGAGCTGGATGCCGCCAGCAACAACGGTGTTGACCAGATTAAGGTTCTGATGGAGCAGACCCGCATCCCGCCTCAGGTAGGCAAGTATAAGGTGTTTATCATCGATGAGGTCCACATGCTCTCTACAGCTGCCTTCAACGCCTTTCTCAAGACGCTGGAAGAGCCACCTCAGCATGTCATCTTCATCCTCGCCACTACCGAGAAGCATAAGATTCTGCCTACCATCCTGAGCCGATGCCAGATTTACGACTTCGAGCGAATGACGGTAGCCAATACCATCAACCACCTGAAGATGGTGGCTGAGAAGGAAGGCATACAATATGAAGAGCAGGCGCTCGCCGTGATAGCCGAAAAGGCTGACGGAGGTATGCGCGATGCCCTCTCTATCTTCGACCAGGCTGCCAGCTTCTGCATGGGCAACATCACTTACCAGAAGGTGATCGAGGACCTGAACGTGCTCGACAGCGACAACTATTTCCGTCTGGTAGACCTGGCTTTGGAGAACAAGGTGCCCGAGATGATGGTAACACTCGACGGCATTCTGAGCCGCGGTTTCGATGGCGGCAACATGATACAGGGGCTTGCCCAGCATGTGCGCAATGTGATGATGGCGAAGGATCCTCAGACCCTGCCTCTGCTCGAAACCAGCGACGACCAGAAAGCCAAGTTCCAGGTTCAGGCCCAGAAGGCACCTACACCTTTCTTATATAAGGCGCTGGAACTGATGAACCAGTGCGATATCCATTACCGCGCCAGCAGCAACAAGCGATTACTGGTAGAGCTCACCCTGATACAGATAGGCCAGATTACGCAGCCCGAGGATCAGGATGTGCCTAGTGCGGGGCGTACGCCCAATAGATTAAAATCCCTGTTTCAGAAACTCCTGGCTCAGTCTAAGCTTGCCTCTCAGGGTGCAGGTTCTGAGCCTTCCGGCAGCAGCGAAAACCGGTCTTCACAACCGGGAGCGTCTGCTGCTACAGCTACTGCTGTGCCTTCGTCAGGGGCACCGACAGCCGCTTCTGCAGCCTCCAATGCTGCATCTTATTCTGCATCTGCCACCGCAGCCGCATCTGCCTCTCCAGAAGGCTCAGCCGCTGCCGGAGCTGCTACTGATGCTGCATCGCCTCACAAGCCACGACTCAAGAATATCAAGCTGGGCGGCATAGGCATGACTTTCTCTAACCTGAAGAAGAGGGAGGAGAACCAGCGCCGCCTGCACAGTCCGTATGATGATACCAATGAGGAAAAAGCGACCATCACGGGCGACCAGAACGAGTTCACCCAGGAGCAGGTGGAAGCAACATGGTTCAGCATGTGCATGAGAATGCAAAACAAGCTGGATTTCATAGGCTTAGCCAACCGCATGAAGAGTATTGTACCAAAGATAACCAACTATCCGCAGATAGAGGTTATCATCAACAACCAGCTCTTGCTAGACGACGTTTTGAACATCAAAAACCGCATTCTCAAGACTTTCGTCTTAGGTCTTCACAACAGCGAACTGAGCATCAGCTACCGCCTTGCCGACCAGGAAGAGGTAGGCAAGGTTCTGACCAAGAATGAAGTTCTGGAACTTCTTATGGAGAAGAACCCGGCGATGAAAAAACTCACAAAGGACCTGGATCTGGTCATGACATAGAAGATACTCCACACGATACGAAATTCTCCACTCCATGCAGGACAACCTATACGGAGTGGAGAAAATTGTTTTTACAAATATCGAAACTTGGTGCTATAAGAGATACATAAGAGGGAAAGCCCAAAGGGCGTTACAGCGTGACAGTTGTGACAGTTGTGACAGTTTTCAGCGGAGGGGGTATATTGCAAGTTTGCAACTATCAAATTATAAGTATACATATTTAAATTATTATATATATATTTATATATAATAATTTACCTCTAAAGAAAGGGAAGGAGGGGTAGGCGCTGAAAACTGTCACAACTGTCACAACTGTCACACTGTAACGCTTTCTGGGTAAAAAAGGAAGTAGTCAGAAGAAATGGCTTTTTTCATAGCATCTCATTGTTTTCTTGTTCAAAACATACAGAGAAACATTTTACAAAATATAGTTTTCTCCCCCGCAACTCTACGACTTTTTTTGTTTAACTACGAAAGCCGGAATGTTAAAATCGGTTTAACATAACTCTGCAGGGTGAATTTTGGCGGTTCAGAGATTTTATTGTACTTTTGCACCGTATTCATTTTTTTCCATGAAGCGCAGACCTTGAGGCTGTAAAACACAGCCTCAAGGTATAATACAAAAAAGCCCCCGATGCAGAAAAGCACCGGGAGCCTTCGTAAGCAAATTATTATTATCTTAAAAAGATCAACTGAATATGCAGCACATCAAAGTATACACCATGACACACCGTCAGAAAGCCTTAGATGAGGTTCATGCCCGCTTCCTCAGCCTCCTTGCGCATCTCCTCAGGCCAGATGCTAGCCTGGATCTCACCAATGTGAGCCTTATGAAGCAATACCATGCACAGACGGCTCTGGCCGATACCGCCACCAATGCTCAGAGGCAACTTATCGTTCAGGAGCTGCTGATGGAAGTAAAGCTTCTCTCTATCCTCCTTGCCCTCCAGCTTAAGCTGACGCAGCAGACTCTCCTTGTCGACACGGATACCCATAGAACTGAGCTCGAAACTGCGACCCAGAACAGGATACCAGATGAGGATATCACCATTCAGTCCCATCTTGCCGTTCTCAGCCACGGTGC
>ULQU01012211.1_pt1 | contig 11342 bp, 5 predicted proteins | sample 1954841 | NCBI WGS metagenome assembly ULQU01 (sample SAMEA4835664, study PRJEB28245) | human gut metagenome | biome: gut microbiome; material: fecal sample | place: Denmark | collected 2008
GTTTTATGAATCTACAATGTGTATTTTATCGGATGCTTACGAATGACGATTACAGTGCCTACAATGTGAAGGAGCTGAAGGAGTGTGCCTCAGAGTCTGCCTAACATATTATCATACGTCATTTTAAAATAGCCCTAGAGGAAAACAGAAACCTAGTGGAACATGCCTTAAAAATAATACAGGAAATTTATCGGCCAGAACACTTTACCGACTCCCGGGAATATACGGCAAAAGGATATTATAATATAATAAGCAAACTTTTCCTGTCAACGTTATACTAATTAATAAGAAGAGCTTGTGTTTTATGAATCTACAATGTGTACTTTAAGTGTATTTCATAAAAAATGCACTCCAAAAGTTAGACAAAACTTTTGGAGTGCAAATTATTTTGAAGTAACCTCTTTTTGTAATTCTAATACAGGTTACAAATTTTCATAATCACCACAAATAACCTTCGTTCCAAACGAATGTAATTGTTTCATTCCATCCCAAGGTTATTTCACCTTCACCATCATAAGCAATCAAGCCATTGATTGAATAAGTATTCCCTTTATTAGTAAAAGAACAATTATTAGCATCTGGAGTATAAGCAAAATAATAATTTCCATCACCTTCAGCAGATTCACCCATAGATTGTACTGTCGTAGGGAAACCAATCGGAGTACCGTCAGACTCATTCAACAAGAACTGAATATGATGTCCTTCTTCAAGAGTTACTCCAGTAGCACCTCCAGCCGTTTCTGAATAATAATAAGGACTTACTAAACGGAATAAACCTTCCGTTTCCTTTGCCTTTTCGATACTTACTTCTGTTTCTACATTACCAGACCAACCAGCATAGAACAAGACATTACCAACTGATAACCAAGTATAATCGACAAAAACAGAGACAGAAACACTATTTGATCCATAAATATAAGATTCCTCATCTGGTATTGAAATAGTAACCTCTTCAGTAGATCCTATAGCACATGAAAAAGTTACCTTTATTTCCTTCGACATTTCTCCAGATGCAAACTCTACAGTTGAAGGAACTTCAAAAGCATCATTATTACTAGTCAAATGCACAGTTGACACCGATTCAGATGCACGCATTACTTTCACTGTAAAAGCTAGTTCTTTATCAGGAGTAAAACTATAAGACGTCACATCCGAAGTAATATAAGCCTGCCCCCCTTCAACAATAGGAGAAGCCGGCACATACTCTACTTCATCTGAGCATGAATTAAAAACCAATGCTATCAGAGAACAGAGAATGACATAACTATATTTATATATCTTATTCATAATATAAAGTATTAATGAATGATTAATTAAACATGTTTTAAAAAGAATTCAAAAACATATTATTATTTGCCTGGAGCAAATTGACCTATTGCAGTCGGCCCAACAACTGTTCCTGTCGGATCAGGATTGTTATTCCCTTCCAATGCGATATTTGATTGAACTTCATCAATAGGAATTACCAAATTCCAATTCGGCTTAATACCCTTACAATTCAATTTAAAGATATCAGCTGGAGCATTAGTTCCTTCATAATTCTGAATAACATCCGGTTGCAGACGTTTTGCACTTGGGAAAGCATTACCTTCACCCCAAAATTCAATACGCATTTGAGTTAATACCTCCAACTGGAATTCCCGTAAATCAGAAGTCTCAAACTTATAATCAGGCTGACGATAATTCTGCATAAAAGAATTCAATTTAGCAACACCAGCAGCTACTCCTTGAGATACACCCACAGCCTCAGCTTCAATTAAATACATTTCCTCCACACGCATAATAGGAACATCTACAGCCCCACCTACACTATATGTCTGCCAATCACCGTTCAGGCAACGAAATTTAAGGGACAAATAATTAGGAGCTTCTTCAATCCATTCTTCGTCACGACATGTTTGATAATTATAAAAATCATATTTATCCGGATCCAAGAATGTATATTTACGGAAATCAGTTTTAGCAATTTTATCATACAAAGATTTGTCGATACCCGGACGAGTTAAAGATGAATATCCCCAATCAGCTTCTCCAGACATCCAACCTGTAAAATTACACAAATTACCCATATTCTCCGCAGAGTAATGAATATACCACATCCACGCCTGATTTGCTGTATTAAATCCAGAATTTACATCCAACCATTGAGACTCAGTTACAGGGGACGCACCAGATGTTTCAATAGCCTTACGGGCATAAGTCGCAGCATTTGCATAATCCTCATCCCACATATAAACTTTAGCCATCAAACCATATACAACAGACAAATCAGGAAATAATTTAGAATCTGGCTGATAATTTTGTAAACATTGCTCCGCCTTCTGTAAATCAGAAAGAATGAAAGCAATCATCTCATCATGAGGTAACCGTGGATTATTTTTAGCCATGTCACCAGTTGTTGTTTCAGATACAACCGGAACCGTCAATCCCTTAACTTTTGAACAATCTGTATAAATATTCTCAACAGGTTCAAACAAGACAGTTAGCATGTAATAGTCGAATGCACGACAAGCATATGCAACCCCAGCCAGCCCTTTAATAGTTGACGACACGCTTTCATCATTGATATCAACAGTTGCAATAACATCATTTGCAGCTTTTACAAATTTATAAAGAGTAAACCAAGGCAAATAAGAAAAATAACTGTTTTCACCGTATGACAAATTAAAAGTATTATAGTTACGATACCAATCATAACCGGAATTTGAGCCTAAAGGATACATATCCCCCAACATTTCCGTCTGTGCTATCATAAACTGAGGATATGCCATATCCGTTTCATGAACCTGATCTCCATATACATAATATCCTTTAGCCATCTGAGTCGGTATACCATTCAATGCAGCTTCCAAAGCAGATGATGATGCACCAATCTGTTCTGAAGTAGCAAACGGTCCCTCTGGAAATGTTTCATCAATACAGCCTGACAACATGAATGAAGCCAATGCCGTACAAGAAATTATTTTTATAAATCTTTTCATATTACTTTTATTCTTATCATTAAAAATTAAGTGTAATACCACCAGAGATTGTTCTCATAGGTGAATAATAGGTCGCATTTGTCGTTGAAGAATATGACTGACGAGGGTCAAATCCTTTTCGTTTCGACCAATAGAACACATTTTCGCAAGAAACGTATAAACGCAATGAATTGATTGAGGCCTTTTTAGTCCATTTAGATGGGAATGTATAGCCAAAATTGATATTTTCAATATTCAAATAACTGCCACTTGTCAAGAAACGTGTAGAAGAACCTGCACTATAAGTATCACCAAACATAAAACGTGGAATGTCTGAATTCGGATTTTCTGGAGTCCAAGATTTCAACAAATCAGCATGGAAATTATATCCTGTACTCGATCCAGTTGGTGAGGACATGAAAGTTGCATATGTTCCATCATATTGTTTTCCACCAATCTGATATGAACAATTAATAGAAAAATCAAAACCATAAGCACTGACTGTTGTACCTATACCACCATAAACTTTAGGAATTGTAGACTCTTTTGTAACATAATAATCTGCATCGGCATATTGAGTAGTAGTTTCACGGCCCGTAACATTACCATTTTCATCTACAACATTCTTATACCACATACTTTGACCATCTTCTGCTACACCAGCATATTCCTTCAATCGCCAAGTGTATATTGACAGATCTTCACCTACAAAGAAATTACCATCCACATACCCTTGATAAGCATTACCTTCCAAATCATATAAAGTAGAAGTCTTTTTATCTTCATCCAACATTGTAATGCGGTTTTTCAATGTAGATAAGTTCAAATTAACATCCCACTTGAAATTTCTCTTATTAAAGATATTAACTCCTAGTTCTATTTCAACACCACTGTTATACATATCACCCACATTATCATAATAGCTTGAATAACCTAAAGAGGGGGCTACACTAAAAGAAAACAGCATGTCAGTAGTTTTACGGCGATAATATTCAATACTACCTGTAACACGATTAAACAGCTGGAACTCGGTTCCTATATTAAAATTACCATTCGTTTCCCATGTAATATCCTTAGTTCCTTTAGTAGAGAATGAAGTACCGACATTACCAGAAGCATTTGTAATATCAAAAACATCTGTATAGCCATAGAGCTCATATCCATCACTTCTTACAATATTATCATTACCTTGTACACCATAAGAAGCCTTCAATTTCAACTCATCAATCCATGAAACATGGAACCATTTCTCCTTATTAACCAACCAGGCAGCACCAACAGACCAGAATGTTCCCCACCGATGATCTGGATGGAAACGAGATGAAGCATCACGACGTAAAGAAGCAGACCCAAAAATTCTATTATCATAATTATATTGAGCCCGTCCAAAATAACCTTCATTATTACGACGTTCCTTATATGAATAAGCACTTTGACCATCAACAACTGCCCCTCCTAATTCCTTATTATCTTGGGAGAACATCTGAGATTTACTAGCACTTAAATAATATTTACGTGAATCATAATACTCATGTCCAACCATTATTTCCAGATTATGATTTTCAGCAATTGTTGTAGAATAATTAATTAACTGCTGAAGGTTATAATCATATGTACGCTGATGATATTTTTCTACCGTACCACCCGTCGTATCAAACTGTCCATAGTATGGATTATACACATAGGTTCCTCGAGTTTCATCTAAATTATAAGTACCATTTAATGTAATGGTCAAGCCTGGGATAAAAGTCAAATTTACAAAACCGTTTCCTGTAACAGCATTACCTTCATAATTATTAGTATTCAACTTATTATCCATAATAGGGTTTGCATCAGAAATATACGGACGAGACATACCGGCATTAGTTCCATTACCATAATCCATCATTTCCAGACCATTGCTATCTACCTTTATATTACCATCTGCAGTTCTGATATAAACAGGATAAATAGGAGCCATCTGAGAAGTAAACGCCCAAATATTACCATTTGAGGTACTTGAACCGTTATTTGATAACGAATTTCCATCAAATCGGGTATATGACATATTAGCCCCAACTTTCATCCATTTTTTCGCCTGATAATCAGCCCTTAAACGTGCATTTAAACGCTTCAAATTTGATCCTTCTGTAATACCTTCATTATCCAAATAACCTAAAGAAGCATAAAAAGATGATTTATCATTAGAACCACTTACTGAGAAATTATATTCCTGACGCATACCTGTACGTGTTCCAGCATCTTCCCAATCATCAGGAGTTACTAAATAGTCTTCACCTTTATAATTAACAATACGACCCAACGTTGCATTTGGATTCAACTTTCCATTTTGACCAATAAGAAGTTGTCCTTCCGGTACGGTATAAACATTATACCCCAAACCACCATTACCTTGGTCACCAAATAGATTTGCATTGGCTTTCAACCAAGCATCTTTTGAGCTCATACCTTGCTGCACCATGTAATAATCTCTCAATGCTCCATAATGCATTTCATAATATTGTGCAGGATTCTTTATTACATCGTAATGCTGTAATGCCCTTGTATTAGCACCCCATTTTGCATCAAAGGTAATATTAGCTTCACCTTGCTTCGCCTTTTTAGTAGTAATGATAATAACACCATTAGCTCCACGGGCTCCATACAAAGCATTAGATGCGGCGTCTTTCAATACTGTCATAGACTCAACATCGTTTGGATTCAAATTACTTAAATCACCGCTATATGGAGCACCATCAACAACTATTAACGGATCATTCCCTGCATTCAAAGAACTGAAACCACGAATTTTAATACTTGAGGTAGCACCCGGAGCACCATTACTAGACGTCAACTGAACGCCAGGCACAGCACCAGCCAAAGCATTAGTAACACTTGTAACCTGAGATTTTGCTAACTCCGCAGCACCTACAACCTTTGCAGAACCAGTAAATGCCGATTTTTTTGCAGTACCGAAGGCAACTACCATAACCTCATCAAGTGCCTGAGATTCAGATTTCAGCACAACATTGAGGCGTGATTTTATTGCCACTTCCTGAGCCTCCATACCGATGAAAGATATTACCAAAGTTTTCGCCGAACTACTAAATTTATAAACATCTGATAATCAGGAAGTATTCAAATAAGAAAAAAGGTCATCCACTTTACGCCAGACAGATAGAAAACGATTTTCGCTAAAATATTTCTACCGGACAGATACTTATAATTTATAAAAAGGAATAGAAATAGATGCATTTTGCATCTCCATTTATTTAATAGCAATAACTATAGGTCTTAGACTATAGCTTTACATTAAAAACTTACTTCTTGATTATAAAATAAAAGGTTATAGTCAAGTGATTTAATTATAACTTGACCATAACCTTGAAAAATAGATGTATTTTAATAATACTTACAACATTGCGACGTATATGAACGTTACTTCATCCGCCGACTGAATCCTGTCATTTGACATTGATTATTAATATTCAGGATTCTGGACCAATTTATCTCCAGACAAATCAATTTCATCTTGTGGAATAGGAAGAACTGTGCGGTAATCATTGTATGCAACAGTACCTACATAGAAATTGTTAACAGACATTCTGTTTCTCCAATAGTCAAATGAAATGCTGTTTTCTGCAAACAATTCAATTCGACGTTCCATCAGAATATCTTCCAATGAAACTGAAGAAACATCCGAATAGTTTTCAATTCTTTGCTTTCTCAATGTATTGATATAACCGGCAGCTTCACTCGGTTGTACGTGGAAAGCGGCTTCAGCAGCAATCAGATATACCTCGGACAAACGGATAATCTTCGGGTTATTCACATAAATGTTATTGTCACGTCCAGGATATTTGGCCGGATACTTGGCTGGATAAGTAAACTCATCTCCACTCTGATCCTTAATCATCTGTGAACGGATATCTTCCGGATGTGTTGACAGATACTGGTACAGAGGTGCTGTTTCAACAAAAGCACATTCAGCATAGCCTTCACTGTCACAATAATAACCTACAGAATTACGCTGGGCATTGTAATTGGTTGTAATGCTCAATTCGAAGATGGACTCATCAGTATATGTCTTTGACCAAGATTCTACATAATTGTCTCTTGTGTAAAGCTTATACAACGAACAACCCATTACCTCCTTGGCATCGGCCAAAGCAAGGTCATACTGGCCATTATATAAATATGCACGTGATCTTAAAGCCAAAGCTGCCCAATAGTTGATATAGCCGTTGTTCTTGTCTTTACTAAGTAATGGAAGAGCTGTATTGAAATCAGCCAAAATCTGATCATAGGTTTCTTTCAAAGTAGAACGTGTCCCTACATAATCTGTTTCATAAACCCCTGTAGAAAGGACTAAACCAGAATTTGCGGCATTGACATCATCCACAGCAGTAGGAATATGACAGAACATACGTGCCAAATCGAAGTGCAACATAGCCCTCCAAGCATACAGCTGACCTTTCAAGTCATCATAAGTAGCCTTTTCATCTTCAGTATAGGCAATGTTGTCAATGGTTGACAATACCTTGTTGACGTTAGCAATAGCTTGATAGAAATATGCATAAGCATAATATGGTTCCTGGTCATACTTAGTCATCGTATACCGAGCTATCGGACCAGCCTGATTATTATTACTGATCGCATAAAAATCCTCACCGCGCAAATCTGCAAAGATTGCAAAATCTGCACTGTATGTCATTCTATCTTCTGACATCAAATAGCCGATACCATTAACAGCGTTCTGCAAATCTGTCATTGTTGTGATAGCTTCTTCTACCGGCAATGATGTAGATGGCATTTTATCCAGGAAATCACTACAAGAAGTGAATGACATTCCGAATAATAAACCGATTATATATAATTTTTTCATAAATACTTTTTCTATTAATTATAACTCAAAATTCAAACCAAACATAAATGACTTAGTCGGAGGAGTATCAGTCTGGCGATAACCGTTGATATCTACATCCGGATCAATATTATCGGTTGCGCAATAAATCATGAACGGATTGTTTGCTCTGAAGAATACACGCAAATTGCTGATATACTTCTTATCAACTGGAATTCTGTAACCGATAGTAATGTCACGCATACGGACATTATTTGTTGACTTGATGGTTCTTGAAGAGAAACGGTCTGAACGGTATGGGTTATTGTAAATCGGTTTCGGGTTGTCTACAATATCTCCCGGTTCTCTCCAATAATTACCGGCTACTTCCTGTGAAACGTTAAAGCTACCCAAACGGACACCATCTGAATAAGTCAAGAAATAGCCAGGATAATCAAACAATGAAGCACCTGTCTGGAATGAGATCATGAATGACAAGTCAAAGTTCTTGTAAGTAAACGTATTGGTCATACCGCCCATCCAGTCGGGAACAGCTTTACCTACAATGGTTTTTCCAGCCTCATCATAATAATTGGTAACGCCCTTGGAATGATCTTCCGGATCAATCCAGAATTCTCCAAGACCGGTTTCCGGATTTACACCTACCCATTCCGGCAAATAGAATGAGTGCATAGATTCATTTTCACGCAAAATATACATGTTGCCATCACCATACATTACGTCATTATGATTCGGGAGTTCGGCAATCTTGATGTCCTGACGGGTTACATTGAAGCTTGTATTCCAAGTAAAGTCTTTTGTAGATATATTTGTAGAATTGATAGTCAATTCAACGCCTTTGTTTTTAAGCTTACCTAAGTTCTGCCAGTTGGAATCAAAACCTGTAACAATGCTGGTAGGTACCTCGAATAACAAGTCAGTTGTTACTTTGTTATAATATTCCAGTGACAAGCTTACTCTATCCAGGAATCCCCAGTCGATACCGACATTGAAGTTAGCTGATTTTTCCCAACCCAATTTGGAGTTTCCAGGATTACCCCAATAAATACCACTTTGATCACCATAACCACCACCGAACGAGTAAGTAGCCAGGTTTGCATAATAATCGCCTGGTAAGTTACCGTTCGTACCATATGAAATTCTTAATTTCAAATCATTGGCCCATTTGTTTCCTTGCAGGAATTCTTCACCGGCAAGTCTCCAGGCACCGGATACAGACCAGAAATTTGCCCAACGGTTATCTTTACCTAAACGTGAAGAACCGTCACGACGGAAACTTGCAGAAATGTAATATCTGTTGTCGAAGTTATAATTGATATTACCCAGATAAGACATAATAGCAGCTTCATAATATGCACTGGATGTGCTGTATGGCTGTCCATTAGCCAATTCCGGCAACTTGTTTGTAGAATAAGATTTAGCACTCAAATATTCTGTCAACAAGTAACGGTCTTCTACTTCATAACCCAACAATCCATTAATATTATGCAAACCAAATGTATTGTTATAATTTAAGGTTGTAGAAGAAGTCAGGGTTTTATTAGTGTATATGTAACGTGCACCGAGCCCACCAAGTGATTGTCCGTTTACACTTTCAGGAGCCCAGAATTCACGTTCCTTATTGTCCATATAATCATAACCGAAGATTGTACGGGCAGAGAATCCAAACGGCAAAGAAACCACAGCTTCGGCGTTAGTCAAGCTACGCATCATATCAGAGTTTACAGTTTCGGCATTCGGACCTGTTTCTTGTCCCAGCATCAGGTTCGGGTTAGAAATCTGTGCGCTGAAAGCTGCATTCGGGTTATATGAACCGTCTTCCAATTTAACAGGGGCTGTCGGGTCCATTGAATAAAGAATAGACAATGGAGATGATGTTCCTAAGCCTTGAGCCTGATCGTTCTGGTCACGGAAACCTGAAGTACTTGTAAATGACAACATCTGACGGAAATTCAATTTCAACCATTTATAAGCCTGATGTTCAATATTCAAACGGCCGCTATAACGTTCAAAGTCACTTCCTTTTACCAAACCTTTCGTTTTGTTATAACCAAAACCTGCATAAAATTTTGTTTTTTCAGTACCACCGCTTACTGAAACCTGATGGTCTGTAATCATGCCTTTACCATATACTTCTTTCTTCCAGTTCGTATCAATGTCAGAACCCGGATTCCAGAAGAACAATGGAGAAAGCTCATTTCCAAATGAGGTGGGGTCCGCCATCGGATGTCCTAAATTTGCGATAGATAAGTTATTGGCACCATTTGGATTGATTTCTGCATAGTTCTTTAATGCATCATTATAATATTGCTGGATCTGTGCAGCATTCATCAAATTATATTGGCTACCGACAGCCATATCAGTCCAACCGGTTTCCATATTGTAAGAAACCTTAGTCTTACCTTCTTTACCCTGTTTAGTAGTAATAATAACTACTCCGTTTGCTGCACGTGAACCATACAAAGAAGCAGCTGCAGCATCCTTCAGGATAGTCATGCTTTCAATATCATCCGGGTTGATTGATGAAAGGATAGACTGTGATTTCAATCCAGAACTCATATCATCATTTACTACAGCAACACCATCAATAACATATAACGGTTGAGTAGAACCACTGATAGAGCCGATACCACGAATCAAAATTTTCTGGTCAGATCCTGGGTCTCCTGTAGAAGCTCCTACACGTACACCTGCAACCTTACCATCTAAAGATTTAACAAATGATTGTTTCTGTGTACTGATTTCAGACGCTTTCATTACAGAAGCCGATCCTGTAAATGAGGATTTACGCGCAGTACCATAAGCAACTACCATTACTTCATCAAGAGCTTGGGCATCAGACTTTAGAACCACATTAACTGTTGATTTTACAGCCACTTCCTGAGTCTGCATACCAATAAAGGATATTACCAAAGTTTTCGCCGAACTTGGTACATTCGTTAAAGTAAAGTTACCATCAATATCAGTAACGGTACCTACAGTTGTACCTTTTACCAATACCGATGCACCTACAACAGGTAAACCGTCTTCTTCTGAAGTGACATTACCAGTCACTTTAGAAACCTGAGCGTTTACCAGACCTATACCAATCACTAGCAAGGTCATTAACAGCATCAATTTTCTTTTCATAAGATCTCTCGTCTTAAATTTTACAATAAATAAACTATTTTATGATTGCAAAAATACTACAAAATATTTAAAAAGTTTCATTTTGATTCATAAATCATAAACCAAAGTCTGTTTTTTAACATATTTGATACCTATAAGCGTATATTTTTGTTATAAACTTTCAAAAATAGCTACCAAAATGGCTTGTATTATTTAAAATTTCACACTTCCTATTTTGCATTTTTTGTCATTTACTTAAGTTTCACTCCTATTTTCAAGAAATATCTAATCAATTCATTACTTATTTAAATAATCAAAAAAATGGAAAAAATAAAGTTCAGATTGGTCTATAATCGCAAGAAAAGGCTCAACAATATGCGTCAGGCTCTAATTGATAGTATCGGTCAAACGGTACCATCGTAGCGCACGAA
>ULQU01040847.1_pt1 | contig 11224 bp, 14 predicted proteins | sample 1954841 | NCBI WGS metagenome assembly ULQU01 (sample SAMEA4835664, study PRJEB28245) | human gut metagenome | biome: gut microbiome; material: fecal sample | place: Denmark | collected 2008
TTCACCAATACGCCCAGTACTTATATGGTTTCATTCAAACCAAGATATTGACAATGCAAGACGTGCTATCAGCGAGATGAACGGTTGTGCAACCTGCGGACAAGCACTTTACATAGATAAGGCTGGGGCAATCCAAACGCTCACTCCGTCTGGAGATGATGAACAGTTCATCATTCCTGGAACATACAACGAGAGCACTAAGTTCTTCTTGTTCCACCGCTATGAGGAACAATTAAGAGGAGAATATCTTAAATATGCTCTAGACTTAATGTATGAGACCAAGTGTCCTGTGGTATATCTCGCCAACGACTATTCCAAGGAAGAAGAGCCACAAGCTAATGTCTCGGCGTTTGAGGAATGGGAGTATGAACCAAATGAACGATAAAGCGTATATGGAAGAACAAACAGAGACAAAATTGTCCAAAGAGCTTGTCTTTTCTGCCATTGAAGGCGATGGCGAGTCCATGAAAAAGGTAGGTGATTTGTTATGGGATGGTGAAGGCTTTGAAAAAGACGAGAAGCGAGCGTTGCTGTGGTATTCTTTGGCCGCAGATAAAGGTTGGGTATCAGATAATCTTTTAAAATACTACAAAAAAGAGCCCATAACTATTGAGCGTTTGGAAAAGATAGAGGTCTGGTTACTAAGAGGTAGAAAGGATGAAGATATTGTTAATCTCATCAAAGAACACAAGGGAGACAATATGAATTTCTGGGTTGATGTAGCCGTAAACTATAACCTTTTGAATGAATTCTCATGGCTCATTGAAAACCAATATTACAGATTGGGGCCTACGTTATGCGAACAATGGCTATCCAAAGCCATTGAGAAAGGCAATGCTGTAGCGATGTATACACGTGCTAAATATGCACCAATGGAAGAAAAAGTTCGTTGGTACACAGAAGCTGCAGAAAGAGGCTATCAATCTGCGGTTTCACAACTTGGGCAACTTTACCGTCATGGCAAATGGAATGGTGCTGAAGTTGGTATTGACTACGAGAAAGCTGTCTACTGGCTTGAAAAATCCTCCTCTAATTATGAAAGATCTTTGGCAAAGGATTTGAGACAAAAAATGGAAGAAGAACAATAGTCTTTCGTGAAGCCCAAACATGACAAAGAAAATAGGTTTATTAAGATTAAGATAAAATAATGGAAATAGAATATTTAAGAGACATACTGGATAAGGCTTTAAAGCAGGATGGCGAATCCATATGGTTTTTGATATGTCGCCATATCAAAGGAGATTTTGGTCTACCTCCTCAACCTTTCATTTTGACAAAATATCTGGCGAGTAATTTTGATGTTGGTGAAAAAAGTCCAAATGATTGTAAATGGATTCGTGTGGAAAGCAGCCCCAATATAGTTGAATTGTTGATGCAAGGTAAAGGGCCCGACTTACACAATATCTTGACCCAAACCATCAAATACCGTACTTTAGAATACAATAAGAATCCATTGTCTGTAGTGCCGTATTATCGCTTGAAAGAGACTATTGACGAAGATTGGAAAATAGCGCAAGAAAATCAAGAGCGTGAAGCCAAGGAAGAGGCGGAGCGCATTGCCAAAGAGGAGGCAGAGCGCAAGGCAAGAGAAGAGGCTGAGCGCATTGCCAAAGAGGAGGCAGAGCGCAAGGCAAAAGAAGAGGCAGAGCGCATAGCCAAAGAGGAGGCAGAGCGCAAGGCAAGAGAAGAGGCAGAGCGCATAGCCAAGGAAGAAGCCGAGCGCAAGGCAAAAGAGATGGCAAAGCGCAAGGCCAAAGAAGAGGCTGAACGCAAGGCTAAGGAAGAGGCAGAACGTAAGGCTAAGGAAGAGGCAGAACGCAAAACTAAGGAAGAAGCAGAGCGTAGGGTCAAAGAAGAGGCTGAGCGTAAAGCTAAGGAAGAAGCCGAACGTAATGCCAAAGAAGAGGCAGAACGTAGTTCCTATAAGTCTCTGATAGAAGAATTCGTAAGCGATACGAAGGAGTGTGAGTACAAGGATGGTATCATCTTTGGAAAAAAGAAGACAATAAGGTATGTTGCTGCTCCTATTACTAAGCACATTTGGAATGCCGTCGTCAACAAGACGGCAGAAAGTGATTTTGATGACTACGAATATGTGCCACAGAAGGAATTGGGAGACTTTATAAAGGAACTTAATGCTCATTTTGAAGGTCGTGTAGTTTTTGAATACCTGCACAAGAACATCCACGCCAACGTACATTTGCAGGTTTACGAGAAATTGGATAAAAATGCCTGTTTCGTATTTATAAAGGAGGACAACAGATGAGAACAATAGCAGCAATAGATATGCTCGTGAAACATTTCGAGCAGCGTGTGCGTGACATAAAGGCAGAAACAAAAGAAGCCTATGACAAGGCACTGAATGAGGCTGTTGACGAGGCTTGGGAACTTGCTGTCCGTATAAGCAATTTGGATCCGATTTTGCTACCGATTATGCCTGGTGCAGAATCACAAGACGCAGAAATCAAAAAGATAGCAAGTGTAGCAGCAAATAGGAAGAGCCTACCACCCATTTATACTGACACAACCTGTAACATTGGCATTCAGAACATAGCAATAAGTGTCCCAAAGTATGTGGATTTTTCAGAAACACCAGGTGTGGTGATAACGAGTTTCGAGGGTTGGGAAGAATTTGCGCAAAAGAAGATGATACATTTGCTTATGTGTGTGCTGTTGTCAATGCCGCTGGGCAAGGTGAGGCTCCACTTCATCGACCTAAGTTTCTCTGGCAAAGCTCAGTTTTTTCATTGACAATTTCGATCGTTCCGTGTGCGAGGTGTGCTTGGATGTAAAGTCGGCTGAGAGTCTTGCAGAATTTATGAAGGAAAAGATGGCACAGCGACTTCGTGGAGAACAGTCGGATGGCAGTTATGACATTGTGGTATTCCTTGATTTCTTAAACGACTACAATAAGATAGGCAATACTTATAGTCAGATTATAGAAAAAGGAGTACTCGCCAATATTCACACCATATTTATAAATAATGGATATACTCTTTTTGACAAGCATCTGGAAGAAAATGTATATGACCCACATCTGTGTAATACAGACAGATACTGTATGATTGACGGTTACACGAATCTTCCAAAAGACTATAAATATGATAAGTCATTGACATTTGCGAACTTGTCTTTTGCACAAGACTCAGATTTTCGTCGCAAGTGTATAGACTATCTGAACGGTGACGTACAACAAGAAGACGAGATGCCCCATATTGACGAGACTGAATATACAGTCACTACTTCTGCCATTGAAGCCCCGATAGGCAAGACTGCCAACGGTGAGACCATAGATTTCAAGATAGATGTAAACCGTGGCCATTACCATGCTTTCGTAATCGGTGAGACAGGTTCGGGCAAGTCGCGCTTCCTGCACGACATCATCATCAACATGATAGCCAAGTATAGTCCCGAAGACGTAGAGCTATACCTTATGGACTTCAAGGGCGTGGAGTTTAATCCTTACCGCGACATCAAGCACTCGCGAGTGATTCTCGTTGACCGTGCCGACGAGCGCATCACATACGAAGTAATACGCGAATTGCAAGACAAGATGGAGCAACGCCAAAAGATATTGACTGCTGCTGGGGCAAGCGATGTGGATGAATTCAATAAGATGTCTGCCGACAAGCACATCTCGCAAATCATTCTTGTCGCCGATGAATGTCAAACTCTTTTCTCTGATGACGCCAAAAGCAACAAGTTGCAAAGAGATATGATAGCCACAATCGCGCTTATTGCTCAGCAAGGTCGTGCCTTTGGCATGCATCTCTTGCTTGCCACGCAGTCGTTGTCGAATGCACCGTTTCTTGACGCCCGCATACTAAATCAGATTGGCGAACACTACATATTGCCGTGTCTTCCTGCCGATGCTCAGAAACTTGTGCCCGACCATGAGCGTAAAGACACCGAAACTGTTGTCAGCCAGATGGAAAAAGGCAAAGGACAGTGCTATTATCAAGGTGCAGATGGCAAGTTCCTCTTCACATTCAGCTACATACCCAAGGGTGAGGTGCAAGACAGCCTCATAGAAGCGGCGAAAAAGAAGTCTGATGAGCACAACTCCAACGGACAGGTGTACTTCAGCGGTTCGCTGCAATATGCGATGGACGAGCAAACAATAGATGTCATTGCAGCAAAAGGCAGACGGCACATTGTGGCATCACCTGGACAAAGCATTGCCATACCGCAGTCGCCAGTGACAATTCCATTGCGTGATGAGAGTGGCGAGAACATCATGCTTCTCGGCATCAACGACAAACAGTATGTCACACGCACAAGCATCAATACACTTGTGTCGATGATAGCCACAAACCGCAGAAAGGAACTTGACTATGAGTTTGTCGTGATGGACTGCATGAAATGTGATGACGACGAACCTTACATGGACGTACTCGACAAGCTACAAGCAGAGGGTCTGTGCCGTCTTGTAAGGCCACGCGACCGCAAGGCATTGCTCTATCAACTGTGCAAGGACATAGCCAGCGGCAGCGCACGTCCCACTATGCTTACTATACTCGGTGAGGAAACTTTCCGCGAGCTGAAATTCGACGAACCTCTTGAATTTGCCGAAGACAATAACAGTAATCCGACAAAAGATGAAGCTCCGATGTCATACGACGATGCATTGTCAATGATGAATATGCTTGGCAATCCTGTGACATCCAAGCCACAGACCGACTCTGGCATTTCCGACATAAAGACCATGATGCAAGCATTGGAATATATACTTGACCATGGTCCTGAAAACGGAGTGCATACCATCATGCAGCTTGATCGCATCGGCAATTTCTATATTACAAAAGACGGCTACGTCAACTCAAAGGCTGTCTACAGCCGTTTCGCCCATTTGCTCATTCTTCGCTCAGGCGAAAATGATGTGTCTACTCTGACACTTCCCGATGACATCCGTCCTGCTGTGCTCGTAGATAATGGCGAAAGACTAAGGGCGTACTATTACAATGAAGGCAGCAACCGCTACGAGTTGTTCACTCCTTACTTGATGCCCAAAACAGAACAGATTGACAAACTTTTAAAATAACAATAATTATGGCATACGATGCTGGCGTAAAAGATATAGCTGAACTCCGCCAATTCGGCACAAAACTGAATCAAGCTGCTGAGGCTTGCACTAACCTGTTTCAACATCTCAATGCAGAGACCCACCGTATCTGTGACTCATGGAACGATGACAAGGCATCAAGGTTTATGCAGACTTTCGAGGAGCGCAAACGCGAAATTGATCGTCTGTCACAGGAGATGCGCGAATTCTCAGCATACATCTCTCGACTTGCTCAGGCTGCCGAGGATTACCGAAATGTAAGATAATGGTTATGGCAGATATAGATGTAAAGGAAATAGCCGTACTGAGAGCATATTGTTCCAAACTTAATGATTTCAAGGTTGGAACAACTGCTGTCGGTGTGTTGATTGACCGTCAGGTAAGGAAAATCAAGAGCGACCTGGAAGACAAACGACATGAGGCAAGCAACAATATGAATTATGTTAAAGAACAGGGCGACAAGGTGATCTCACGTTACGACTACGCATTGAGTCAGTGCAGTAATGCCCGCCCCTACATAGGTGAGACCGACCGCGACTGCAAGGACAAAATCAGAGAAGCAGAAGATCTGGTGGTACAAATCAGCGAAAAAATCAGACAGCTAGAGACAGAACTTGAGAATGCTGGGCAACACACCAAAAATTTCTGTCTGCAAGTATTTAATATGACCGAAAGCTGTCAGACGAAGATCAATAAAACCATTGCAAGTTTGGAAACTTACAAGGGTATCAATTAAAAGTTTTGCATTATGTTTTTCAGACAAATATCCGATTTTGACGAGAACTTCAAGTTTCTCGACCGATTGAATGCATTGCTCTTCAACGTATGGCGCGACAATAATGCCGACGCTTACCGCACACAGTCGATGGAACAGCTGGAGATGTTCTACCGCAACTATGTGAACGAAATGCGGCAGAAAAGTAATGAGATGAAGGCTTTGGAACGCGAGATAAATGAACTTATGGAGCAGTTGCGCTCTATAGGAGAGGATACACGCATGCTTGTCGCTGATCCCGAAATTAGGGGATGCCTGCTTTGCACAGCCTACGGACGCGAGCTAGGTATTTCTGATGTGCTTACCCACGAACGTTTCGTGATGCGACCCGACGAAGACACCCACTATGTGGAGGACATTGCCATGAGCCGCTGTAGCCATCTCTGTAACATTGAGTCAGCCAGTACAGACGAGCAATTGTAGGCTTTTCCTGTTTTTCCGACACTTCATTCCGGTTTATCCGATAATGACGATAGTGGACAGAGGCAGAAAAAGATATACCTTTGCATCAGAATAATAAAATACAACAATGGAGAAATATCATATAGGTCAGGAAATTCTGAAAGAGGTAAAGGCTAAGTTTCCTTCGGTGGCAGCCTTTGCCAGAGAACTGTGCAAGTCGAACTCTGCCACATACGAGATATTCGGAAAGACGAGTCTCGACACCGACTTGTTGCTGAAAGTATCAAAGTTGCTCGACAGAGACTTCTTCCGCGAGTTCTCGGAGAAATGTCTGAACGGAGAAGTAGCGGTAGTAGACAAGCAGACGGCAGAAAACAGCATCTCGCTACTCTTGCCAGAAGATAAACTACATACAGTATTGCCAAGCCAAACAATGGATGTGGTGGAAGAGTTTTTTCTGATACCTCGCAAAAAACCGCTCGTAGTGTTCTTCAGTGGGGCACGCAACCGCAACCTGCCCCGTCTTGTATGCAAAAAGGGCGAGGAGATATATGGCAAAGGTATGGTAAGAAGGATTGTGCTCGAACCAGCAGAACTGATGCATTTTGAGCTTGGCGTGATGTCGCTTGCCAAAATGCCGCAGAAGGTGGTCGTGATAAAATGCACTATGGCAAGAGACTATAACTCCCATGTACTTATTGCCGAAAGATTGGCCCAGGAGTCGGGAAAGCACGTCGTGCTACTATGTCTTGACCCTATTCATATTCCCACGCTGCCCAATGGACAAGTGGTGTTGAAGTCGCTCGCCTTGTCTACTTTCAACTCTTGGAACCAACGTGCACATATATTCATAGCCGATGATATTGAGAAGCGTTTCGCTTATCTCATCGAACTATTCCATGCCATCAAAGGCAAGGAATATATGGACAGAATCTATGATAGCATAGAGGGCAACGAGAATTGGGCAGGCACATTGAAAAACTTGCTGGAGGAGGCAAAGCAGAATCTCACTACTTTCGAAGACATAGTGCTGGAAGAAAGTTGCGATAAGGACAATCGTCTGGTGGAATATCATCAGGTGAACACCATTCAGCCTACTGTTAACGACTTGAATCATCCAGAGGGGATTTCACATATCCGCACCCATCTGCGTTATCGCATGATTAAGGAGACTGGCGAAATATTAGAGTATGAGCCAATGAGTTTCGATCAAGTGAAGATAATGAATAATACAGAAGAGATGTAAGTTCAAGACATGCTATTCTTTTATGGATACAACTAAAAAAAATAATAAATATGAATACAAGATTGACAAAAGAAGATCAAACAATGATCAAGGAAGCCAAAGGCAACAAGTTTTCTGGACCAATCTACAGCGAGGACGGACTTCGCTTGTTGAGAGTACTCGGCAATCCGGAGTACCTTGAAGTGGAAGATGGTGTGAAGGCAATATGCGACGAGGCATTCCAAGGACTTAACAATCTTCATGATGTGATATTGCCAGCATCAGTTATCGACTTGGGCACAAGAGCTTTCGCAAGCTGCCGCAAACTCTTCAAGGTTACAATGCCTGGAGTAGAATTCATCGGGAAAGAGTGTTTTGCACTTTGTGAGAGTTTGAAGGAGATAATCTTGCCTGAAACGTTGGGCAAGATTTGGGAAGGTGCCTTTGCTGACTGCAAAGCTTTGGAAGAGATAAATATTCCAAGTCACCTGAAGATTATCGACAAGTCTGCGTTCAGAAACTCAGGGTTGAAGAGTCTCAACATTGAGATAAGTGATGGAGGTAAATGTCTTGTTTATGACAAAGCCTTTGCAAGTTGCAAGCATCTGGAGTCTGTATATCTAAACAAGAATGTAAAGATTCTGGAGCGAATGGCGTTTGCCGACTGCACTTCACTAAAGACGATTGAGTTTGAGCAGCCGTCATTGACATGTTGTGCTGGTGAAATAAACGCAACGATGCTCATTGGCTGCACATCTCTCGAAAAGATTATCGTGCCGAAAAACAAGTACAACAAATACCCAGACTTCAACATCCAAGCCTATGAGTCTGCTCAGTTTGAGACTCGCGACTTCAATAGTCTTGTGACTCCGAAGGAATAACCTATGAGATTATGCCTCGTGTGCGCTACAAAAGAAAGTCACATTTAAAATAGAATCATGCTTTATGGAGTATTTGACCACAGTATACTATCGCATTGAAGGCAAACCAAATGACCTTCAAGAGATATATGACCAATATAGGACGCTTCTAAACAAGAAACTGCTTGAAGAGGGTAAAGACAAGTCTGTATCTTACGCAAGTATGGTGTATAGTCTCGGAGTAGATACCAAAGAACAATATCTTCGTGGCAACATTATAAAATGTGAGTTCGTAGATAATTCATTGAGTATTGAAGCCGAGGAAGATAGGGTGACGGCAGACTTCCGACATCCGCTTGAAAGCCACTATGAAGGTATGACCATATACTATATGGTGGAAAGTTATTGCGATGAGACTTATGCAACAAATGATGCAGAGGGGAAATATTTCCCGACACGCGTCAGTGTGGACTTTCATTTGAAAGAGCCGGTTTTGTGTGGTTACGAGCGGTTCAACAGTATGGATGAGGCATTAGCCTATTTCGCACGTGTCTTGAAACGTGACACTCTTACTGTTGATGACATCCACAAGTGGAACTGTGAGCATTGGAAGGACGGCTTCATCTATTTCAATGAGTATGAGGTTGATTTACGATGATGCAGTTGTCGAGATAATAACAGAGACAGCCGAAACGCTGGAAAGGGAGTAGGTGAAACTTTTAAAAAGACGTGAGACATGTTTCTCTTTCTATGTGGAATCTTGATAGTTGTGTTTGGCGGCTACATACTGATAAGTCTCATACAACTCATCTTTATGGTTATTGGCTGGATTATCCAAGCCATATTCAGTTTTTTTGAGTAGGAAATCAATAAAAACCAGTCTTAAGCAGATTTTGCAAGGTCTGATTTTTTTATTTCAGAAAAACAGGGTAAATTTCGCGCGACAACATTTTAAAACATAAAGAAATATGGTGAACAAAAACGAAACAACAAACAGTGAAAAGAAGCCTATCATCAACAACGATGAGGCTTTGCGTCTTATTGACCTCATACAGCAGGGCGACTCCGATGCTGAGAACCAGTTGGCAGAACTCGGTTCTGTCTTTGTCAAGGCAGTAGCAAAGCAGTGTGTGGGCAAGGGACTGTCTGACGAAGAGCTGATTGCTGCCAGTCGTTACGGAATGTTACGTGCCAGCCACAAGTTCGACAAGTCGCGTGGCTTCAAGTTTGCCTCGTATGCCGTATGGTGGATGCGCGAAGCTATTCTGCAAGAGATTCGTAAAAAAGGAAATAACTAAAAACGAAGGATTTCGATAAGCCAGATGAGCAGAACCGAGCTTGCTCGGGTTATGCCATGGCGAGAAATCGTGTCTTGAAAAGAAAAGAATATGATACGCAAAAATTTGGGTGACAACGGTGCACTTACACTAATCAGAGTGGTTCTTGAAAGGACTGAGGACCAAGAGTTAAGAGAACAACTGCTGGAGTTTCTTCAAAACAACGAAGAGCTATGGTCAGATGCTCACAAGAAAGACTTCTACGGCTTTGCCACCACTCTTGCCAAGGAGTGGCTGGCAAGTCATCAATCATAAAGTAACTAAACAATACAACTGACAATGAAAGAGATTAATGTAGAAATATATATAAATTGGGATAATGACGGTGTTACTGTCAAACTCTCTGACGAGGAAGCGGAGAAGTTGCTGGCATTATGGAAAGAAGCCCAAGACACTATTCTTCATGATGTGGAGGAAGAGGACTATTGGGAGAAGTTCGACCCTTGGTTGCAGGAGAAGGCTCCCGACCTATACGAGAAGATAATGAAAGCCTTCTATGAAGACTTAGCTGAAAGATTGTGCTGCGACACATGCGACGGAGATGGTTTTGTCTCTTTTTCTCGTGATATGGATGGAATATATTTTGATGACAGCAATGAAGTTGTCATCAATCTGATTTTTCCTCCTTCAGAATAAAACAATAAAGAGTACACTATGAAGATATATCTAAGAATACACAAGGACCTAGGACAGTACGTTGTCCACCTTTGGAGCAAACATATCAAGGAACAGATCATAGAAACTGTAAACGCTATGTGTGACTATAGTGAGGGCTATATCGGTTATGGCGATTACTTCCCTACATTCTGGCAAGAGGACATCCATGCCCGTTGCATCAATGTAGGTCGTCCTTCCAGCAGAAAAGGATGGCTCGTTTCTTCCATGTATGTGCTCAGCTTCGTATGGGAGAAAGCCGACTTTGACTTTGAGGATGACTACTATCAGCTGTGCGATGAGGCAAAGTTGCCGTATGACTTCACCTATCAGCCGAGAATCAACGAATTCTACACCGACGACGTATATATCGGTTCGTACGTCAAAGGGCAGGAAGAACCGCTTACCCTCCCCGGACTCCTCTTTGACCCGGAATATGCTGAGGATGGTGAAGTGTTGGCTGACAGTATGTTTGTAGAACTAAAAAAGAACAGAGGATGAAAACTGTTGTTGCTGTTATTGTCGCTTTTCTCATGCTTCTCGCATCATGTCAGCATAAGTCACAGAACACAAGTCTCGATAAGAGTACAGATAAGTCTGACTCTATCGAGACTTACCACACTATCGTCTCTGATGACAGTCTCGTGACTGCCATCTGGCATGATACTGGCGAAGGGGGAACGGCACCAGACATAAACTGTGTGGTTAAGTTCAAGTCTTCTGATGGCAAACTGCATGAAGAGCATCGCCCATTGTTGCAGCTCGCCCATCCAAAGGATGACTACAGTCACCATGAAGTACAGAAAATTATAAGTCTTGATGATGAATATGGACCGCGTTCATACATATTCTTCCTATCTGCCAAGGTGGGAAGCAACGAGTACGCTCACGACATTGTGGCTTTCGAAA
>ULQU01021663.1_pt1 | contig 10910 bp, 8 predicted proteins | sample 1954841 | NCBI WGS metagenome assembly ULQU01 (sample SAMEA4835664, study PRJEB28245) | human gut metagenome | biome: gut microbiome; material: fecal sample | place: Denmark | collected 2008
GGAGACATTTTGGCTGCTATGAGTTTTCAGACAATCTCCCCCTAATTTTACAATGCTTAGTAAATTTGTACCCAAATAGATTGTGCATTCCTGTCAAAATCAACCTGTCGCCCTACCTGACGGCGAACAAACTGGGTTAGAACTGAGCATGGAGGCACTAAAAACAACTGTGATCATTACTAATTATCTAAAGAGAACATTAAAACGATGAAAACAACTACTTCACAACACGGCGAACGCTGCTTAAGGCGGCGCAGCTGGAGTGTTGGAATCGCCACGGCACTCCTTGCCGCTGCACCCTATGTGGCATCAGCACAAAACAACGGCGCAACGGGTGGCGAAAACTCAAGCGCTATTGGCAAAGGCGTAGACGACCTACCGGGACACACCTTTGAGGAGCTCCAGGCGGGAATCACCTCGAGCTGCTCCTACGACGACCCGACCAAGGTGTACTTCCTCTACAACGTGGGAACGGGCAAGTTTCTCAACATGGGAGGCTACTGGGGCGTGCATGCCTCTTTGAAAGACTACCCGATGCCGCTTTGGACACTGGAAGGAACGCCTTTGGAGAATGGTTCGCGCTCTCTCAACTTCACACAGAACATCAGTACTACGCAGGGCAGCCTGATGAAATGGGTGACCTCGGGAAACCCCACGACCGATGTTGGCGTTTTCTGCGACCGTAATAAAAGTAACAATTCCAACGGACACGACGGCTGGTTCTTTAAGAAGACAACCGATTCGTACGGAAAGGACGCCTACGTGATCTACACATTCACAACTCCTAACCCTTCTGCATCCAGCGAAACCGACGGAATGTATCTCACGGCCTTTGCCGAAGGACAGGCCACGGCCGACAAAAACTGTGGAGCGGATACATACGCGAATCTCTTCACCGACAACACGCCTAACGACTATAGCAAATGGCGCCTCCTCACCCTGCAGGACTTCTACGATTTGCTGAAAGAGAGCAGCGAGAATCTGAATGCTCCGATCGACTTTACCTTCTACTTGAAGTGCCCGGGTTTCGAGCGTGGAAGAACGGATATCAACGGCTGGCAAACATTTACCTCTTCCGTCGCTCCGGAATCGTACTACCGTATCGGTCTGCAGGGGTACAACTGGAAGACGAAGACGAAGGTAGATAATGCGTCCACTTCCCTGTCACGCGGCACCACGGGCGAAGGCTATAACAACGGTGGATTTCTTTCAGACCCGTCTTCAACGTCCAACTCATATAGCTTCCCCTGTTCGGGCACTACTGCCCAAAAGTTTGGAGACGCCACAGACTACCTGCGCCACATGGGTAAGTTCTTCTGCATGGACGTACACGGCACGCACGGCTACATCTATCAGAAGATGTTTGTGAAACACGCCGGAACCTACGTCGTACAGTGCAAGGCCTACTCCAACACGCCGAACGCCCACCTCTTCGCAGGTGTTGCAGGCAAGGATGGCCAAGGCGTGGACCTTTTTGACGGTTCAAAACGCACGACCATGCTTAGCCAGGTCAGCAACATGACCGAGGCCGAGAAGACTCGCCTCCATGTAGCAGACAAGAACATGGACTATGCGGGTAAGGAATTCTACGAGACAAGCAATTATATCAATAGCGTGGTCATAGAGGTGACGCAGGATATGATCGACCAAGCTGGTGACGCCGGCGCCTGCATCGCCCTCGGTCTCTACATTGGCAACCCCAACAACCCCGACGAGACGCCTGACGCCGACGAGTGGACGGTGTTCGATGAATTCCGCGTGCTCTACGCCAGCAACGTGAAGGGCAAGGACCTCGTGCTCGACGAGCTCCGTGGCGACCTGAGCTACTTGAAGGAGGGCGTCACCTACAAGAACAGTATCCTCCATCTTGCCAAGACGTTCACCATGAATCGCTGGAACTCCTTCGTACTGCCCGTGGACCTCACGGCCAACCAGGTTCGCACGGCCTTTGGCAACGACGTGCGCCTTGCCAAACTCAAGACACTCACAGAGACCGAGCTGCAGTTTGAGACCGTAAACCTCGACGAGAACACCAATATCGCTCTCGAGGCTTATCAGCCGTACATCATCTTCCCGACCAAGACGATGGAAAAGTACAGTCCCTACACAGCTACCATCAGCGAGACTAACAAGGTAGTGATCCAGGGTGAGCACTTCAAGATCCCCAACGTCACGTTCACGACGACTGCTGACAACAAGAACGACCTCTCGCAAATGGAGGCAAACTGGACGACAAAGCTGACTCACAAGGTGGGAGCCATCACGGCCTACGGCACATTCGTCCGCACCTTCGACCCAGGGGCTACACAGAACGAGACCACGGGCGAATGGTCATTCTCCGAAAAGAAGGGAACGTTCCGCGAGGGCTACGACAAACTGGTGGGAAGCTACTTCTTCGACCTGGGCAACGTCTATTTCTCTGACACGAAGGAGCGCGGTCTGCGCGGCTTCTCCTGCTGGTTCAAGCCCAACAACAGCAAGAAGATCGAAGTCTTTATTGACGGCATGAAGCAGGAGGCAGCGCTGACGGCCATCGGCGAGCTGATCGTAGGCCCCGAGGCTGCCAACCGCTACGGCAAGAACAATGGCGTGTACAACCTCCAGGGACAGCGTGTCGGCAATACGACCGAAGGGCTGCCCAGCGGCATCTACATCGTCAATGGACGCAAGTATGTTGTAAGATAAACGACCCACATTAACTTCAAAAGGACTTAAGAAATGAAACGTACATATATCAAGCCCGTAGCAACCGTGACGCGCGTCGAAACGCAGACCTCCTACTGCAATGCTACATCCTTTGCCGTATATGGCAGAAAATTCCACGACTACGGCGAAGTGGAAGTGGACAATCCCGCTTCAGACATGGGCAGAGTCATTACGGACAAAGATCTCGCCGAGCACGATTACAATCCTTGGAATCCCGAGAATTGGTAGTCCGCACGGCCTAAGGCCGTCGGCAACGACTACATAATTATTTATATTAGGACGATGGACGGAAGCCGCTTTAGCGGGCTTTCGTCCATTTCTGTTTGAGGGAGAAGCCTTTGGTGTATGAGCGAGAAGCCTCTGGTGTTTGAGCGAGAGGTCCCTGGTGTTCCCCCACACAAAAAACTTCTACCGAGAAAATCGGGTAAAACGCTGCCCCATTTCAAAGTTTCTTCTTACCTTTGCACTTGCACCAGATTGCCACACGCTGCCTTCGGCCGCGCGTGGCGATCAACGATCGATATTAAATCAAACTATTCATGGAAGTCCGTGGCGGAGGCTGTTCTCCCACGGTTCCACCTTTTAACTAAGACATGGAAAAAAGAAGAACTTTGAAAAACTGGATCATCGCTACCCGCCCCTGGGCCTTGCCCGCCTCGGTGATGCCGATTCTTATCATGTGGGCCTACCTCTACAGTCAGAGCGACAACGGCGCGGCCCACATCAACTGGCTCAACGCCCTGCTCTGTCTCCCGCTGCTCTCCATCGTCCACTCGGGCGGCAACATGGTGAGCGACTACTTCGACTTCACGTGGGGCGTGGACACGAAAGCCTGCAGCAATGGCGTGACGTGGATACACGACGGCACGTTCCGCCCAAAAGAGATCCTGCGCTATGGACTAGTGCTCGTGGCGCTGGCCGTGCCCATCGGCGTGTTTCTGCTCTACAACTCGTCGTGGTCGGGATGGTGGATCGGACTGGCGGGTGTCCTGCTCGCGTTGGTCTATCCCTGGATGAAGTCCCACCACCTGGGCGACATCAACATCCTCGTGAGTTTCGCCCTGCTCCCTGCCCTCGGCACGTTCTTCGTGGCCGTGGGGGCCTACGACCCGCAGTCGCTGCTGATGATCCTGCCCATCGGCCTCATCACAGTGGCCATCCTCCATGCCAACAACACCCGCGATGTGAAGACAGATCTTCAGGCCGGGCTGGGGACCATCACGACCTCGGTCTCGCTGATGAACGCCAAGGCCATCTATACTTTCGAGATCTTCGCTCCCTACGCCCTGGCCCTGCTCTATGTGGTCCTGCTGGGGCAGCCGTGGACGCTGCTGGCGGTCGTGCTGACGTTGCCCCTGGCCATGCGCAACGTGCGGACGATGATCCAGGCCGAAGACGACCTGCCCTACCGAGGCATTCAGCGACTCGACCAGACGACGGCGCAGCTACAGATGGCCTTCGGCCTCCTCTACGCCTTGGGCTTCTTCCTCGGCAGTTGGCTGGGAGTGTAAGAACTTATATATATAAAAAATGAGAAAGACCATTGCTGCCGTCCTCGTCGCAGCCCTGCTGTGGTTTGTGATGTTCTCGCCCTGGACGGCGCCACACATCAACTTCTGGTACACGATGACGTGTTCGGCCCTCACCCTCACCACGCTCTCCACGATCTGGTGTAGAGAGTGGCTGAAGGACCTGAGGTTCTCGCCCCGCGCGGTCGGGGCAGGACTGTCGATCGCCTTCGTGCTGTGGTGGGTGTTCTGGACGGGCGACAAGGTGTCACAATGGATGTTTGGTTTCGCCCGCGGACAGGTAGATATGATCTACTCCATGAAGGGCGGCACGCCCCCTGCCGTCATTGCCGTCCTGCTCCTCCTCGTCATCGGTCCGGCTGAGGAGATCTTCTGGCGGGGCTTCATCCAGCGACGGATGATGGCGCGCTGGGGCGCCAACGCGGGACTGATAGCTGCCACGGCCTGCTACACGCTCGTCCATCTGCCTTCGCTCAACTTCATGCTGATCGTGGCGGCAGGAGTCGTAGGCGGCTGCTGGGGCCTTATCTATCGCTTCGTCCCGCAAAGCCTCACGGCTCTCATCATCTCCCATGCCGTATGGGACGCCTGCGCCTTCGTCCTCTTCCCCTTCTGACAGGATGCAAAAAGGGGAAAGACCCATGGTCCTTCCCCTGGTATTTTCTTGCGAAAAAGAATTGACAGTTATGCGTTGACCGCATCGCTGAGGTCAGCACCAGCCTTGAACTTCACCACCTTGCGTGCGGGGATGACAATCTTGGCACCCGTGGCGGGGTTGACACCCTGACGCTCGGGACGCTCGTTGACCTCGAAGGTACCGAAGCCGACCAGCTGCACTTTCTCGCCAGCTACCAAAGCATTCTTCAGTTCGCGCAACGTGGCGTCCAAAGCATCCTTGGCCTCAGCCTTCTTCAGACCCGAGCCGGCCGCAATCTTCTCGATTAACTCTGTTTTGTTCATAACTTTTCTTGATTATCGATTAATATATATTGATTCAAACGCTTGTGGGTGCAAATATAAGAGAATAGTTTTACAACACAAACTAAAATTCGGAAAAAGTGACGAAAATTGCGTAAAAAAGCGTATTGAGGGGGCTCCGTGTGCAGTTAATGAGGATTTTTTCGTAATTTTGCACGGTATAATCAAAAAGAACAAAAATGCTCACGCGCGAAATACCCGCAGTCACTAAGAATCTGCTGATCATCAACTCCATCATGTTTATCGCCACCTGGGTGACGGAAAACATGGGGATAGACCTGACCGGCTTGCTGGGACTGCACTTTTTTCTGGCTCCTGACTTCCACCTCTACCAGATATTCACCTACATGTTCATGCATGGTGGCCTCGGGCATATCTTCATGAACATGTTTATGCTGTGGATGTTCGGACCCGTGATGGAGTCCTATTGGGGATCGAGGAAGTTCTTTTTTTATTACATCATCTGCGGCTTGGGCGCAGGCTTCTGCCAGGAGCTGGCACAGTTTGGACAGTTCTACATCATCTGCAATGAACAAGTGCCTGGCTTCACCTTCGCCGACACCATGATGGTGGTGCGGGCCAACCAGGGCTTGCTCAACCTCTGGACGACCGTAGGCGCATCGGGTGCACTCTACGGCATCCTCCTGGCCTACGGCATGTACTTCCCCAACGAGCGAATGTTTGTCATTCCCTTCCCCTTCCCCCTCAAGGTCAAGTGGGTAATCGCCGGTTCCATCGTCCTGGAACTGTTCTCGGCCATCGCGACCACCAACGACGGCGTGGCCCATCTGGCCCACCTCGGCGGCATGCTCTTCGGCTACATCCTCATCAAGTACTGGCGCAAGCATCCCTTCATGGACGGCAACGGCTTCGGAAAGCACGGAGGAGGCTGGCAGAACACGGGCCGTAAGCGCAAGAACTGGGGCGGATTTGGCAAAAACTGGGGCGGCTTCGACGTGCTCAAAGGCAAGAAAAACGCAGGCGAGACCACACGACAGGAGACCGACTGGGAGTATAACGCCCACAAGAAGGCTACCCAGGAGGAGATCGACCGCATCCTCGACAAGATACGAAAGAGCGGCTACGACAGTCTGACGAAGGAGGAGAAGCAGACGCTCTTCGACAGTAGCAACAACTAAGGGCTACGCACGACAGAAAGGGTTTCCCCGAAGTCGAGGATTCTTCCGCGGAGGCGGGGGAAACTTCCTCTGAAACGGGGGAGAAATAGCACGACGTAACCATTATAAACACGACGAGAGAGAGAACGCTATGGAGAAATTGAGAAAGGCGATGCGCCTTCTGCTGGTGGTGGCCAACTTATTGGCTATCATAGCATTGCTATTGGTGGGCTACTCCGACCTGCTCCAGCCCGAGGCGTGGCCCAAACTGAGCAACGTGGGACTGCTGATGCCTGCCGTCATCCTCGCCAACCTCGTCTTTCTCGTCCTCTGGATACTTCTGCGCCCGCGCCTGCTGTGGCTGCCCGTGGCGGGTCTGCTGCTGGCCTTTGTCCCCATCCGCCAATACACACCCTTCAATCCCACGGAGGAGCCGCCCCACGGCGCCTTGAAACTGTTGTCATGGAACGTGGCCATGTTTGAGGGCTACGTCACGAAGGAAGGAGAGAAGAGCGAGATGATGCGCTACTTGCTCGATAGCGACGCCGACTTCATCTGTCTGCAGGAGGCCACGGACAAGGGCGACAGTCTCTCGCCCCTGAAGTTGCTGCGACACAAATACGCCTATACCGCCTTCATCCCCAAAGCCTCGGAGACCGGCCACGGCCTGTTTCTGGCCTCGCGCTACCCCATCCTGAGCCACGACTCCATCCCCTACCACTCCCCGGGCAACATGAGCGTGGACTTCCTCGTCGATGTGGGCGGCCAGAAGGTCTGCATCATCAACAACCACCTCCAGTCCTACGGCATCTCGGAGAAGGAGCGCGAGGACTTCCACCATATCCTCCAAGGCGACGTGGAGGCCGACACGGCACGCATCGAGACGCTCCAGCTGATCGAGAAACTATCGAAGGGAACGACCCGCAGGGCGGCCCAGGTGCGCATGGTGGCCGCACGCATCCAGCAGCGCCTCAAGGAGGGCCTGCCCGTCATCGCGTGCGGAGACCTCAACGACACCCCCATCTCCTACACACACAGGACCCTGTCGAAGGGACTGACAGACTGCTACATAGCCTCGGGCAACGGTCCCGGACGGTCCTTCAACCGCAACGGAATCTATACACGCATCGACCATATCCTCTGCTCCGACTTTTTCAAGCCCTATGGCGCCAAAGTCGATGATAGTATCCACACAAGCGACCACTACCCTATCTTCTGCTGGTTGGAAATGCGGCCAAAACCTTAAAAAAATGACATTTAAGGCCGAAAGTTTTCCCAATATGTGAAAAAATCAGTATCTTTGCACGTTTGTAGTACGTTCGTGTCTCTTTTACGAGGCAGGACGGGCTATGAATGGGCGCTTTTTAGCTGATTAAATTCAAAAACAACAATAAAAAATGCAGAACAAAGGACTAGTAATTTGCGTGGCCGTCTTGCTGACGCTCGCAAGTATCTTCTACCTGTCTTTCTCGGTAGCCACCAGCTACTATGACAGCCAGGCCGAGAAGATCAAAGATCCCATTGCGCGGCAGGACTACAAGGACTCCGTGAAGTATCTGGGCATCTACTCTTATCAGAAGTGTCTGGAGACACAAATCGGCCTCGGCCTTGACCTGAAGGGCGGTATGAACGTCATTCTGGAGATCTCCGTACCCGACGTCGTCGATGTGCTCGCTGACCACAAGACCGACCCGGCCTATGTGAAGTCGCTCCAGCAGGCCAAGAAGGAGGAGGAGACGAGCCAGCGCGACTTCATCTCTCTCTTCATCGACGCTTACCACAAGAACGCGCCGGGCCACCGCCTGGCCGAGATCTTCGCCACCCAGCAGCTCAAGGGCAAGGTGAGCACGCAGAGTACGGATGAGCAGGTGGAGAGCGCCTTGCGCGCAGAAGTGACCGCCGCCATCGACAACTCCTACAACGTGGTCCGCAACCGTATCGACCAGTTTGGCGTCGTGCAGCCCAACATCCAGAAGCTCGAGGGACAGGAAGGCCGACTGATGGTCGAGATGCCGGGTATCCGCGAGCCGGAGCGTATGCGCAAGCTGCTGCAGGGTAGCGCCAACCTGGAGTTCTGGGAGACCTACAACAACCAGGAGATCACGCCGTACCTCGTCCAGCTGGACCAGCGTCTGGCCAATGGCGACAACGGCACGGAGAAGAAGGACACGGCTGCCACTGACGGCACGAAGGCCCCGGCCAAGAAGGCTGCCTCCAAGCTGCAGCTCCGCGACAGCCAAAACGCTGCCGCCAACGCCGCCAAGAACGAGACCGACGCCCAGCTGCGCCGCGACCACCCGCTGCTCTCCATGCTTCAGACCATCCCGGGCGAGGCCCTCAGCATCGTAGGCTATGCCAACGTGCGCGACACCGCCGCTATCAACAAGCTCATCTATAGCCACCTGGCCAAGCAGGTGCTGCCCAGCGACCTGAGACTGCTCTGGAGCGCCAAGCCGGCCGACGGACTCAACCAAAAGAACGTCTTCGAGCTCCACGCCCTGAAGATCACCACGAGCGACGGCCGCCCCGTCCTGGAGGGTGACGTCGTCACCGACGCCAAGGACCAGTTTGACCAGTATGGCAAGCCGGAGGTGAGCATGTCCATGAATTCCGAGGGTGCGCGCGAATGGTCGGCCATCACCAAGGCCAACCTCGGCAAGGCCGTAGCCATCGTGCTCGACGGCGTGGTCTATACCGCTCCGCGCATCAACAGCCAGATCGACGGCGGCCAGTCGTCTATCTCGGGCAACTTCACCATCGAGGATACCAAGGACTTGGCCAACACGCTGAAGTCTGGACGTATGCCGGCCCCGGCACGTATCGTCCAGGAGGAGGTCGTCGGTCCTACGCTCGGTGCACAGTCCATCCAGCAGGGTCTCATCTCCTTCGTCATCGCTTTCGTCGTCCTGATGATCTACATGCTCCTGATGTACGACATCATCCCGGGTATGATGGCCAACGTGGCGCTGCTCGCCAACCTCTTCTTCACGTTAGGAATATTGGCCTCGTTCCAGTCGGCGCTCACCATGCCGGGTATTGCCGGTATCGTGCTGACACTGGGTACGGCCGTCGATGCCAACGTGCTGATCTATGAGCGCATCAAGGAGGAGATGAGAGGCGGCAAGGGCATCAAGGAGGCCCTGGAGGCAGGTTACAAGAACGCCTTCTCAGCCATCTTCGACTCCAACCTCACCTCGCTCATCACGGGTATCATCCTGCTCGTCACGGGTACGGGTCCGATCCGTGGTTTCGCCACCACGTGGATCATCGGTCTGTGCTGCTCGTTCTTCACCGCCGTCTTCCTGACCCGCATCGTCTATGAGAAGCAGATGGCCAAGAACCGCTGGCTCAACCAGAAGTTCTACACCTCCATCAGCAAGAACCTGATGCAGAACGTCAACTTCGGCTTCATGAAGATGAGCAAGAAGAGCTTCACGCTCTGTGGCATTGCCGCCGTGGTCTTCATCGGCAGCTTCGCCATCCGCGGCCTCAGCCAGAGTATCGACTTCACGGGTGGACGCAACTATGTCGTGACCCTCAACAAGGCCACGGAGGTAGAGAGCGTGCGCGAGCTGCTCGATGGCGCATTCGTCAACACTACGGGTACGGACGCTGGCAAGCAGGCCACGACTTCCGTCATCGCCCTCGGTACGGACGGCAAGACCATCCGCGTCTCGACCAACTACAATATTGAGTCCAACGACCCGATGGAGGACGACCGCGCAGAGACCATCCTCTACAACGCCCTCCACAAGGCTGGCTTCGTCAGCCAAGCCAACGTAGAGGCCTTCAAGAACCCGGATATCCGCACGGGTGGATCTATCATCAGCTCGGCCAAGGTAGGACCTTCCGTGGCTAAGGACATCACCTACGGTGCCATCATCAGTGTGGCCCTGGCTCTGTTCTTCATCTTCCTCTACATCTTGCTGCGCTTCCGCAACCTCGGTTTCTCCGTTGGTTCTATCGTCGCTCTGTTCTTCGATACCCTCACCGTGATTGGTATCTACTCGCTCTGCTGGGGCTGGATGCCGTTCTCGCTGGAGATCGACCAGACCTTCATCGGTGCTATCCTGACGGTGATCGGCTACTCTATCAACGATAAGGTGGTGGTCTTCGACCGAATCCGTGAGAACCTCAAGTTGCATCCGAAGCAGGATCGCGAGACCCTCTTCAACAGCTCTATCAACCAGACGCTGGCCCGTACGATCAACACGTCAGCCTCTACGCTCATCGTGTTGCTCTGCATCTTCTTCCTGGGTGGTGAGAGCATCCGCAGCTTCTCCTTCGCCATGATCCTCGGTGTGGTCTTCGGTACGCTCAGCTCCATCTTCATCGCTTCGCCGGTGGCTTACATGGTGCTCAAGCGCAAGACGATTGACACCAACGAAGTGGCCAAAGCATAACAGAATAGTCAAGCCTGTAGCAAGGCTTACTCCACGATAAAGCAGACCCCGTTGCCTTCTCTGGGCAACGGGGTCTCTTATTTGGTTCATCCGGAAAATCGAGTGATAGGGTTTGTGCTGTTGGCAATACGTCCAGCTGAGTTAGGGAAAACAACAAATACAACTTTTACAACAAG